>Ga0210387_10002155_pt1 | contig 14949 bp, 14 predicted proteins | sample IncBWC7OmetaG_FD_160108 | JGI IMG/M metagenome (GOLD analysis project Ga0210387, IMG submission 160108) | Forest soil microbial communities from Barre Woods Harvard Forest LTER site, Petersham, Massachusetts, United States - Inc-BW-C-7-O ...
GCGGGCTTTCGCAACATGCTGCGCATCTGGCCGGTGCTGCTGGTAGCCGGCGGCAGCTTCGCCGTCACCCAGTTCCTCGCCTCGAACTACGTCAACTACAGCCTGACCGACGTGCTCTCGTCGCTGATCTCGCTGATCGCGACGGTGGCCTTCCTGAAGGTCTGGAAGCCCGCTGCGGATCCGAAGTTCGCCGTCAACATCAACCACATCGGCGAAGTGCGCGGCAAGATCAACGGGGCGCAAGGCTGGTATCCGTGGATCATCGTCTCTGTGGTCGTGATCGTCTGGACGATCGCCAAGGTGTTCACGATCGGCGACGTCAAGGTACCGTGGCCGGGCCTCGACAAGGCGGTCTACATCACGCTGTATCACACGCCGTATGGCGCCATCTGGGACTTCCAGCCGCTCGCCACCGGCACGGCCATCCTGGTTGCGGCGATCATCACGGCGCTGCTGGTGCGCCTGTCGCCGGCTGAATTCGGCCGCGCCATCGTCGACACGTGGCTGCAGACGCGCATCGCCATCCTGACCGTGGCGACCATCGTCGGACTCGCCTATCTGATGAACTACTCGGGGCTCACCTACACGCTCGGCCTCGGTGTGGCGTCGGTGGGCGCGTTCTTCCCGCTGGTGTCGGCCTTCCTCGGCTGGGTCGCGGTGTTCCTGTCGGGCAGCGATACCTCCGGCAACGCCCTGTTCGGCAACCTGCAGGTGGTGGCGGCCAACCAGCTCAACCTGAACCCGATCCTCATGGCGGCAACCAACTCGTCGGGCGGCGTGATGGGCAAGATGATCTCGCCGCAGAACATCTCAACCGGCGTCGCCACCACCGAACTCAAAGGCAAGGAAGGCGTCGTGTTCGCGAAGACGTTCAAACACTCGCTGATCCTCACGGTCGTGCTCGGGATCATCGTGTGGCTGCAGCAGAACTACCTGCAATGGATGATTCCGCACTGAGCGCTCGCTCGCGGTCATGAAAAGGGGCACGCCCGCGGGCGTGCCTTTTTTTCGCCCGCACCGCCGCTTCTGTCAATTTTTCTCACATATCCGTGAGAATTGATCGTTTTACGCCGATCGCCGCGACGCCTACGCTTAACTCCGTCGAACCGGCCGCAGCAAGGAGATCTTGCTGTTTCATTCCAGCGTGAAATATTCACGAAAGCACGCTGGTACCATCACTTTGCGTCTCGACTCAACCGCGCGCGGCGCGCCTTCCATGAATTCCAGAAACATACTCCAGCTTCTCGTCCTCGCCGCCCTGTGGGGCGCGTCGTTCCTCTTCATCCGGGTCGGCGTGACCGACTTCGGCGTCGCGCCGCTGATGGCCTTGCGGGTCGGCATCGGTGCGCTGTTTCTCGTCGTCGTGCTGTTCGCGAGGCGCCCGGTGCGCCAGTCGCTCACGACCCTGCGCTCCCGTGCGCTGCCACTCCTCGTGGTCGGCATCCTGAATTCGGCCGCGCCGTTCTGCCTGTTTGCCTACGCGGAGTTGACCCTGTCGGCCGGTGTCACGTCGGTGATCAACGCGAGCGCGCCTCTGTGGGGCGCGCTGGTGGCCTTTCTGTGGCTCAAGGACCGGTTGAGCGCGCTGCGCAGCGTGGGCCTCGTGATCGGCTTCCTCGGGGTGTCGATGCTCGTGTGGGATCAGATCGTGACGTCGCATGGCGGCGCCGTGACGCCCATGACCACGGCGCTGGCTGCCGGCGCCGGACTCGGCGCGACGCTGCTGTACGGCATTGCCGCCAACTATACGAAGCGGTATCTGACCGGCGTCGATGCGCTCACGGTCGCCGCCGGTACCATGACCGGCGCCACCATCGTGCTGGTGCCGCTGGCGGCGATCTACTGGCCGGCCACCCCGATCTCCCTGCACGCGTGGGGCGCGGTCGTCGCACTGGGCGTCGCCTGCACCGGTGTCGCCTACATGTTGTACTTCCATCTCATCGCCACCGTCGGTCCGGCGCGCGCCATTACCGTGACGTTCATCATCCCGATTTTCGGCATCCTGTGGGGTGCGCTGTTCCTCGCCGAAAGCGTCTCGCCGGGTATGCTCGAAGGCTGCGTGGTTATCCTGATCGGCACCGCGCTCGCAACCGGCGTGGTCAAACGGATCCCGTGGGTGGGACCGCGCCGGCCGACCCGCGCCGATACCTGAAAAGCCCCCAAAATAGCCCGCGCGCCATGCGCGCAGGCGTCATCGGGCGACACACCGGCTGGTCAGCCGGCGCTATAAATCAAACATTATTTCGGGACGGTTGGACGTCGCGGTCTGGCAGTCGCATGAGCGGCTGCCACACGACCACCAGGCCCCATGAGACAGATAAAAACAGCTTGCGTGCCAGGCTGGAATACCTTTGACACGCAGACACAAGCCTTTGATTTTTATATTTATTTTCTATACCTCAAGCCGATCGAACGAGTTTATGCAGCACGTTACGCCGTAACGTCACGATCTCGCCGTTCTCGCGCTCGTGTGCGGCGCGGCGCTTTTGGCACACGAGCGCGAGCGCACCTTGATGCGCGCACGAGCAGGCTGGCTGCGCACATCCAGTAGGGAATGACGTCGAACAGGGCCGGTCTCCTTTGTCATGGTTCTCCCAGACAGGCAAACTCCATGTGACGGGCATGGCCTCGACGCCCACGGCAGGGGGAAGCCGCGCAGGGAGAAGCCGCTAGAGGTCGAGCGAAGCCATAAAAAAACCCGCCTGGAAACCATACCAGGCGGGTTTTTTGCAGAGCAGGCAGAGAATCAGCGCAACTGATCGACCACGAGGCTCATGATTTCCTTGGCCGGCTGCGACGAGTCGACATTGCCCTTGTCGTCGACCACGGCTACGCGGGTCTGGTCCGGCGTCACCGCGCGCACGTTTACGAGGTACTGCTTGGCGACCTTTTCGGTCTTGCCGTGGAACACCTGGCTCCAGAAGCCCTGTTCGGCGGAGCGCATATCCTTCGGATCCACGTAGCGGATCGAATACAGGCCTTTCGTACGGTCGCGGTTGTCGACCGTGAAGTTGCTGCGATCCAGCGCGATGCCCACGCGCACCCATGCGCGGTCATACGGCTCGCCCAGCGTGAGCTCGGTGGACGTATATTGCGCCGAGGTATTCGACGTTTCGTTCTGATCCGGCATGGGCGGTTGGGTCGACATGGCGACGTTTTCCGCAGCCGCTTTCGCAGCGGCGGAGTTCGCCCCCGCGGTTGCCCCACCCGGCGCCGTCTGCGTGCCGGCCGGCGACAGGGCCGAGCTCTGAGTGTTGCCCGCAGCGGCACGCGAATCGGCCAGTGCTAACGACGCCATCAGGCGCTTCAGATATTCCGTTTCAAGGCCCGGATCGTTCGGCTTGGGCTGCCACGTAGTCGAATCGTTGTTCGCGCCCGAGAGCGCTTCCTGCATGCCCTTCTGGCTGATGAACACGTAGGTGCCACCGTTCGGCGCCGTTTCGAGGCGGGTGCGGTACTTGTTGCGCTCCGAAGCGACGTACGAGTTGCCCATGGCCTTCGACAGCGTATCGCGGATCAGGCCTTCGTTGATCTGTGCGTGGGTTTCGTTCCAGTCCGTCTCCATCACGCCCTTGTCGCGCTGGTCCACCACCAGCAGGAAGCCCTGCTCCTGCCAGAAGCGGCGGATCTGCGCCCACGCCTGATCGGGCGTCTTGCCGTCGATCACGAGCCAGCTCTCGCTGCCGTCACGCTGGATATGCATACCCTGGACGGCCGGCGCCACGGTCAGGTCGGAAACCGGCGCCTGCGCCTGAACCTGCTTGAGGGCGGACAACGAAGTCTGGCCGCCTTGCGGCGGAAGCGAGCGCTGATCGGACGTCTCCTCGATCAAGTTTGGCGGCACGGCCAGCGACACCTGCTTGGATTTGGAGTCGCTCTTGTAGTCAATCTGGGTCGGCGACGAGGTACCGCAGCCGGCGACCAGCCCGCCTGCCATCAGCAATACTGCATACCGCTTGGTAAGACGAAGATCAGTCATGTTCAGGGAATCCTTCCGCTACGCCACGGCAAGTTTCCGTGGATCAACCCGTTATTTTACCGATCCCGGACGAACATGTGCAAAAAGCCGGTTTGGCGGCCGCCTTACGGCGCCTCAACGACGATTTTAACCGGTGGCATTCATGGCTCCTCAGGCGGGTAAAGCGCAGGGCGAAAGTGGTTCGAGTTGATCTCGAGTTCGCCAGAAAATCCGCCGCGACGAGCGCTTGGTAGGTCGGAAGCGCAATGCGCAGGCGGCCGCGCCCGTCACCCGCGCTTGAAGGTAAGGGGCGAGCGCCCCTGAAGCCGGCCGATTCCGCAGACAAGCCAGAGCGCAGCGCAATGCTGCCCTGCGTAACGCCTTTATTCGGCGGTTGCGCTCGCCGCGGCGTCGCTGGTCTGCACGAGTTCCTTCGGCGCCAGCCAACGGAACGACGCCAGATTCAGACCGGTGAACGTGCATTCGGCGGCCACAGCCTTGACCAGCTTCTTGGGCTTGGCGGGTTTGGCAGGGATTGCACTGGCCACCGTGGCGGACGCGCCCGACGCAGCGGCAAGCGCCTTGGCCGATGCAGAATCCGCCGCAGGCGCTGATGCAGTCTTGGCGGCCGAGGCGGCCGCTTCCGCGGCGGTCTGCATGCGCGACAGCGAAGCCTCGACCACGACCCGCGTGCCGTCGATCCCGGTGCCGCGGTGGTCGATGGACAGCTTGCCCTTCGTGGCATCAGGCAACTGCTCAGGCGACACATCGGCCAGCTTGCTGCGCATCATCTGTTCACATGCGTCCGTGTTCTTGTAGACGGCCGTACACCCCACCAGCAGCACGGCGGCGGTCGTTACGCATGCGATACATAGAGTGCGGATCTTCATTGATATTCCGTTTTTCAGGCTGTCGGCATTGTAGCGTAAGGGCCGCGACACGCGCACCGGCGCCCCGGCATGCGCGGAACACCCCGCTGCGGGCAGAATGGCGCGTCGGCTCCCGTTCCGCGCACCGACCGCCCGCATGCTCAGTCTCGTCACCCTCGCCATCGGCGCCTTCGCCGCCACCAACATCGACAACCTGTTCGTGGTGCTCGCCTTCGTCGCCGAGGCGCGCGGCTCGAAACGGCGGGTGATCGCCTGCCAGGAAGGGGGCTCGCTCGCCCTAATCGCCGTCGCGAATAGCTTCGGCGAGATGCTGCGGAGTCTTCCACATGGATACGTCGGCGTGTATGTGCCGCTCTACGCTGGGCACTCGCGCATCGATTGCGTGTCGATTTCTCTCGTATTCAACGCAATGATCGGCATCTGGTGCGCCGGTGCGATCTGGCTGGTCAAACATGCCTTGCTGGGTGCGCCGATCCGGCGCGACGGCACCGCGCCGCTGCCGCTCATCCTGCTCGTGACCGGCGCCTCGGTGATTGCGCAGAACGATACGCTGCGCGTGCTGTTCGGGATCTGAGCCGAGGCGAAGCGGTGACGCGACGGCGGCAGCAGCCTGCGGCTCCGACTTCGCGCTGCTGCCGCCGCGCGCCTGAGGTTAGTTCGACGGGGGCTGTTGCACATAGGTGCGTACGCCAGCCAGCGGCGAACCGTAGCCGCCCGCCTCCACATTGTTCGGCAGTCCGTTGACGAGCTGCGCGCGCGGATCCGTCGGGTTGAGGTTCATTTCCCCCGCCTGCTGGTTGCCGTGCGACGGATATTCGCTGCCAAGCGCTGCATTCGGCATCAACTGCTTGCCGTTCTGCGGCGCATTCACATCATCCTGCGGCGCGAGGCCCTGCGCACCCGCGTGAGCGGCGACGGCGAGCGTTGCTGCGCACAATACGGCCTGCACCAGCTTCGATGTTAGCTTCATGTTGCCTCCGACAAAGTAAATAGGGTCGCGCACGAGCGGCGCCTTGCCAGCCAGTAACCGACCGGACATTGTTTACGAGCATAGACGAGCCACGCCGGTCCTGCCGGGCAGGATGACGCCACTCTCAACCGATATACGCGCGGCAGCCGCGACTGGTTTCATGTTGTGGCCAGGGCAAACGGCCCCCAATCACAAGACATTGGACGGCCTGCGTTTCATCCCCGTTTCAGCCGTGCCATCGACGACGCCGCGATCATCTGCGGAAAAAGCGGTTTTCCGCGCGCGGCAGGCCGAGGTTTTCGCGCAGCGTCGCGCCTTCGTATTCGCGCCGGAAAATCCCTCTGCGCTGCAACTCGGGAATCACCTTGCCGACGAAATCATCGAGCCCGCCCGGCAGGTGCGAGAACATCACGTTGAAGCCATCCGAGCCCTCGCCGACGAGCCATGCCTCCATCTGGTCGGCGATCATCGCGGGCGTACCGACCATTTCCAGCCCGGAGTAGCCGCCAATGCGCTGCGCCAGCTGGCGAATCGTCAGCTTGTCGCGCTCTGCCCACTCGACCACGCGCTGCCGGCTGGTGCGGCTTGCGTTGCTCTCCGGGATTTCGGGCAGCGGGCCGTCCGGATCGAAGCCCGACACATCGTGTCCGAGCGCGATCGAGAGCGACGCGATGCCGCTGTCGTAATGCACGAAAGTGTCCAGACGTGCGCGCTTTTCCAACGCCTCATCCAGCGTGTCACCCACCACCACGAATGCGGCGGGCAAGATCTTCATATGATCGCGCGAGCGTCCGAGTTTCTCCATGCGGGCTTTCACGTCTGAGTAAAAGCGTTGGCCTTCCGCAAGCGTCGTCTGCGCGGTGAAGACGGCCTCCGCGGTTTCGGCGGCGATCTGCCGTCCCGCTTCCGATGAACCGGCCTGGACGATCACGGGCCAGCCCTGCACCGGACGGGCGATGTTAAGCGGCCCCCGCACCGAATAGTATTTGCCCTTGTGATCGAGCACATGCAGCTTGTCCGGATCGAAAAAGATGCCGGATTCGACGTCGCGAATCAGCGCGTCGTCGGCCCAGCTATCCCACAGGCCGGTGACGACATCGAAGAATTCGCGCGCCCGGCGATATCGTTCGTCATGCTCAACATGTTCTTCGAGGCCGAAATTAAGCGCCGCGTCAGGGTTTGAGGTCGTCACGAGATTCCAGCCTGCGCGGCCGCCGCTGATGTGATCGAGCGAGGCGAAGCGGCGCGCGACGTGATATGGCGCGTCGAACGTCGTGGACGCGGTAGCGATCAGGCCGAGGCGCTCAGTCACGGCCGCGAGAGCGGGCAGCAACGTCATCGGTTCGAACGAGGTGACGGTGTGACTGCGCTTTAACGATGCCACCGGCATGTTGAGCACGGCGAGGTGATCGGCCATGAAGAACGCATCGAAAAGGCCGCGCTCGAGTGTCTGCGCGAAGCGCTTCATATGCGCGAAATTGAAGTTGGCATCCGGGTAGGCGCCCGGATAGCGCCATGCGCCGGTGTGAATCGTCACGGGTCGCATGAAGGCACCGAGGCGCAACTGCCGTGGCTGGATCGACATAAAGGCAATCTCCGCTTGAATCGACGACCGCGTATCACCCTACCGGGGACGCGGGATTGAGGTGGGTCTTTCTGTTATCCAATCTGCTCCGCTAGCGGGGCGCCCGCGTTGTGTCGGGTTGGCGCCCGTCCGCAACAAGCAGAGAACAACAGCGAACTCGCGAAATAACATACGCTGAATCCGCGGCGCTTGCAGGCCACGTGCAAAGCGCGCCGCAAACGCTTATCGTTAGGCCTGTTGCCGCTTTCGCCAACGTTCGCCGCGGCCCACTCGAACCCATACCAGGCGCCATGACTCACCACCCCACTCCACTGCTTCGCACACTGCGTTACACACTCGCCGGGCTATCCGCCGCGCTGCTTCTGGCGGCCTGCGCATCGGCCCCCTCCAGCGCGGACTCGTCGCTTGCCGCCGCCATCGCCGGCCCGCAGCGCAGCGACGCTGCGAGGGCACGTGACGTCTATCGCCATCCGCAGGACACACTGCAATTCTTTGGGATCGCGCCGACGCAAACGGTGCTCGAAATCGCGCCGGGTGGCGGCTGGTACACGGACATTCTTGCGCCTTACCTGCACGATCACGGCACGCTCTACGAGGCCGAATACGAGAGCCCGTCACCGGACGCGGCGGCCGAAGAGAAGGCAGGCGACGCCGCGTTTGCCCGCAAGCTCGCGGCAACACCGGCCGTCTACGGCAAGGTGGTCGTCGGCACGCTGCAGGCGGGACAGTTCAACGGCTTCGAGGCGAACGGCAACGTCGACCGCGTCTTCACGTTCCGCAATATCCATAACTGGATCAAGGACGGCCAGCTCGACGCGAACCTGCGTGCGTTCTACCGAGCGCTCAAACCAGGCGGCATACTCGGCGTCGAAGAACATCGCGCAGCGCCGGGCACGTCGCTGCAGCAGATGATCGACAGCGGCTATGTGACGGAGGCCTATGTGATCGAGCACGCGCGCGCCGCGGGCTTCGAGCTCGCCGGCGACAGCGAAGTCAACAGCAACCCACGCGACACCAAGGACTACCCGCACGGCGTGTGGTCGCTGCCGCCCACCTATGAAGGCGGCAGCGTCGACAAGGCGCGCTTTGCTGCAATCGGCGAATCGGACCGGATGACGTTGAGGTTCGTGAAGCCGAACTGATGACGACGGGGCGGCGCGTCGGCCTCGACGCGCGTCGCCGGTCCGCTCGTTGCGTCCGACCGCGCAAACTTGACTTCGCACTCCAGCGGACACGCAGGCGACCGCCCACCAGCCACGGTAACGGTCAAGCTACGCACCATGAGCAAAGACCCGGCACCGTCAACACAACATCTTTAACGACGCCATACGCCGCTAAACGCCGCTAAACGCCGCCCCCACTCCGGCACCCATGCAATATCCCTGCCGCGGGTTTCCTTGTGATCTTTCGTTAGTTACCGAACGCGACGTCTTTCTTTACATTTACCGGTCTACACACCTTCATCTCTGGATACTGGGAGACCACACATGAAGCGGTTCTTCAATCGTGTGCTCGCCACAGGGCTGGCCGGTGGTCGTGCAGGCAGGCGCCTCGGAGGCAGGCAAGGAGCCCGCCGCGCGAACCGCCGAGGTCATTTTCGTCGCGCACCAAGCGCTGGAGGAAGCTCAGGCGTTCTGTCGCGACGTCAAAGGGCGGTTCGCGAAATATGGGCGCCAGCCTGAGCATCTGAAGATCATGCCGGGCATCTTTCAGGTGATTCGCCGCACCCAGGAAGAGGCTCCGGAGAAGTTCGACACGCTGCAGGCGTTGGTTCACCCCACCGTCGGCCTGTCGCTGCTGTCGAACATGTCGGGTGGTGTCGACCTTTCCCAGTATCGCGTGGACGGCCCGTTGCCCGAGTTGCCCGAGTTGCCCGAAACCAATGGCGGAAAGAGCCGTAAGCGGCTGCTATTCGATCTCGCGCGCCGCGAGAATCTGACGATCCGCGACCTGTATCCGCGCATTGGCGGCGCGCGTGGGCATCAGCAGGTGGTGGGTACGCCGCAGAGCATCGCGGACCAGTTGCAGCAATGGTTCGAGGAGGAAGGCGCCGACGGCTTCAACATCAAGTCGCCGTGGCTGCCGGGCGCGCTCATTGAATTTGCCGAGCTCGTCGTGCCCGAATTGCAGCGGAGGGGCCTGTTCAGAACCGAATACGAAGGGCGCACGCTGCGTGACAATCTGGGTGTGTCGCGGCCGCAGAACCGTTATACGCAGCAAGCTGCGAAGCAGCCTCAGTCAGTGGCTGGAGCGCGCTAGCGCGACGTGGCTCACTCGGCCCACGCGTCCGGCAACGTCTGCGTCAACGTCGACACGAAACGTGCGGTCTCCGCTTGCCGAGGCTGCGTAAAGATCTGCCGCGACGCGCCCTGCTCCACAACCACGCCGTTGCTCAGAAACACGACATTACGTGCAATCGACGCTGCAAGCCGCAGGTCGTGCGTCGCCATCAGCATCGTCATGCCTTCGCTGGCGAGTTGCTTGAGTACTTCCACCACCTCCGCGGCCAGACCCGGATCGAGCGCCGAGGTCGGCTCGTCGCACAGCAACACCTCCGGCGACGGCGCCAACGCCCGTGCAATCGCGACGCGCTGTTGCTGCCCGCCGGAAAGCGTCGCGGGCCAAGCGTCCTCCTTATGCGCGATGCCCACCTTTGTCAGCAATTCACGCGCACGTTCGCGTGCCCGCGCCTTGTCCCACTTCTGAACCGTCAGGAGGCCTTCCATCACGTTCTGGAGCACCGTCAGATGTGGGAACAACTGGAAGTTCTGGAACACCATGCCGGTGCGGCGCCGGATGGCGAGCACCGCATCGCGCGCAGGCTTCTGCTCGCGGCGGAATTCGAGCCGCTGGTCGCCGAGTTCAAGCGCCCCGCCCTCGGGAATCTCGAGCAGGTTCACGCAGCGCAACAGTGTGCTCTTGCCGCTGCCCGACGGGCCGATCAACGCGGTGACATTGCCCGAGGCGAGCGTGAGGTCCACCGAGTTCAACACCCGATGTTCGCCGAAGAATTTCTCAATGTTTTCCAGTTTGATCATCAGTTACCCGCCTGGAAAAGTGCGTGGCGACCGAATCGCTGTTCGAGCTTCGCCTGCGCCGCTGACAACACGGAGCTAAACACCAGATAGACCAGCGCTGCTTCGGTGTACAGAATCAGCGGTTCATACGTCACCGAGGCAATGCGCTGCGCCGCCTGAAACACCTCAGGCACGGTGAGCACCGCCGCGAGCGAGGTGTCCTTGACGAGCGAGATAAACGAGTTGGAGAGCGGCGGCAACGCGACTCGTGCCGCTTGCGGCAGGATCGCGCGGCGCAGTGCCTCGCCACGCGTCATCCCCATCGAATACGCGGCTTCCCACTGCCCTTTCGGGATCGACTCGATCACCCCGCGAACTACCTCGGAATTGTACGCACCGACATTCAGCGAGAAACCAATGATGGCCGCCGTCAATGGGTCAAGCACGATCCCCACATTCGGCAAGCCATAGAAGATCACAAACAGTTGCACCAGCAACGGTGAGCCCCGAATCAGCCAGACGTAGAAACGCACGACGGCCACTGCCCAGCGCGGGCCGAACAGGCGGATCAAGGCAGCGGCGAACGCCAGCGCCAAGCCGAGCGCGAACGATGCGAGAGTGAGCGGCACGGTAAACACGAGCCCCGCGTACAGCAGGGGCCACAGCGACTGCGCCATCAGATGCAACCAGGCTGGCATGATTCAGACCTCTCAGAGCGGTCCGGCCCTTACTGGGAGACGTCCTTGCCGAAATACTTCTGCGAGATCTTCTGGTAGGTGCCGTCCGCCTTGATATCGGCGAGCGCCTTGTCGATCGCCGCGACCAGTGCCGGGTCGCCCTTGCGCAGCAGCACCGCCGACTTGTCGCTGTCACCGGAGTTGTCGAGCGCGACGATCTTCACCTGCGCGTCCGGCTTGTGCTTCTTGAAGTCGAGGAACGACAGCGAATCGTTGACCGTCGCATCGACGCGGCCCGAGGTCAGCAGGTCGATTGACTCGTTAAAGCCCTGTACGGGAATCACATCCGCGCCATGGTCCTTGGCTATCTTGCCGAAATTGCTGGTCAGCGTATTGGCCGACTTCTTGCCCTTCAGGTCGTCGAAGCTTTTGATGGTCGTGTTGTCCGAGCGCACGATCAGCGCCGCATGCGAGGTAATGTACGGGGTCGAGAAATCGTATTTGACCTTGCGTGCATCGGTGATGGCGACCTCGTTGATCACGGCGTCATAGCGGTCCACGTCGAGGCCGGCAATCAGGCCGTCCCACTTGCCTTCGACAAACTCGGGCTTCACGCCCAGGTGTTGTGCAATTGCGGCGGCGATTTCCACGTCGAAGCCGGTCAGCTTGCCCGATTCGTCATGGTAAGTGAACGGTGCATAGGTGCCTTCGGTGCCGACCTTGAAGACGCCCGATGACTTGATCTGGGCGAGCTCGTCTGCGGCGAACGCCGAGGTCACGGCCGCAGCCTGCAGGAGAGCAATCAACAGAATGGAACGAATCGACCTCATGAGAATGTGCTCCGTAGGTATTGGTTGGAGATTCGGTGCTGCCCGGCTAGCCGCCCCGGCAGAGTGGGCGGACTGTAGCAAACGGTCTCCGTTTCTACAAAGCACGAAGTTTTCGAAGAATATGCGCGGCGGTGATAAGCCCGAATGGCGCGGGTTTGGGTGGATTGGGCAGAGGGTTTGGGTTTAGTTGCGTGGCCTATTACTAGCGTCCGGGCGAGAGTATCTCGTCGGCCGTGATGATCGCCGAGGCGATCTCCTCCACCGGCACGCGCTTGCCCATCGCCTGCTCGCGAATCGCCTTGTACGCTTCGAGCTTGCTGATGCCGCGCTGCCGCACGAGGATCTCCTGCGCTTCGGCGATCTTGCGCGCGCCGCCGACTTTGTCCTCGAGCCGTGCGACCCGCTTTTTCAGTTTCTTCAGATCGCCGGAAATTTGCCGCGCCAGCACCAGCGCGCTCAGCACACCGAACGAGCGCACCGGCGAAGCGACCACCGCTTTCGCACCGACGCGCAACACGGCGTCGATGATAGTCGGATTTTCATAGTTCACCACTGCTACCACCGGCGGCGCATCGTCCGCGTCGCACCAAGTGAAGTTATGGCTAATCGTGTCTGGGTACAGGCCGATGATCACGAGATCCGTCCCCGGCACAGGCGCGTCGAGCGGCGGCCAGAAATGATGCACCTGGCAACCGATACGCTGCAGTTGCTGCGTCAACAGTTCGCCATCACGATCGCGCGGATGGAACACGCACACATGCAGCGAACGCAAATCCCTGAGCACCTGCGGACTCGTGCGCGTCGCCGGCGGTTTGCTACGTGAGCCGTCGCGGTCCACTTCGTTGTCGCTGCGCATTCAGCCCTCCACCGGGCTCATATGCAGCGCCCAATCGCCCAGCGCATGCGTGACGAGATAGGGATCGGGGTAGACCGCGTTGCGCGTCTCGCGCACGATCGTGAACTGACCGCTTGCATTGGCTTGCCCGATGCGCGGATACAGATAGGTATGGTGATTCGACGGCTCGATACCCACCCGCCCCTGAGGCGCATCGAAACTTGCGCCTAGCAGATTCGGCATCAGCGCACCAATGTCGTCGCTGCCGCTCGCGCGCATGGCGTTGGCAAACAGGTGGACCTGAAAGTACGCGGCTTCCCAGCACGCGTTTGGTACGGCAGGTTCGCCAAAACGGGCGTGAAAACGCGCGAGACATGCGCGGTTTATCTCGCTGTCAATGGACTGGAAATACGGTGCCGACGTGTAGTGCCCTGCCGCGACTTCTCCCCCCATCTGAGCAATCTCCACTTCGGTGGTGGTGAGGCTGCCGATAGGCAGCTTGGCCGGATCGAATCCCGCCTTTGCGTAGGCGCGATAGAAATTCTGCGTCGCGTTGCCCACCACGGTGGAGAAAATGAAGTCCGGCTTCACATTGCGGATGTCCGCCAGCACTTCCGCAAAGTCCTCTTCAGACGCATCGAGCGGCACATACCGCTCGCCGACCTTCTCTCCGCCGGGATGCTGGCTCACGAGGTCGGCCATGATGCGGTTCGACTCATATGGGTAGATGTAGTTAGAGCCGACCAGATAGACGCGCGGTCCGAACGTCGACGTCATGAACTCGGCGAGCTGCACGCTGTTCTGGTTCGGTGCAGCCCCCGTGTAAATCAGGTGCTCCGAAAATTCGAATCCTTCATACAGGGTCGAATAGAACAACAGACGGTTCCAGCGCTCGACCACTGGAATCACCGCCTTGCGGGTACTCGACATGTAGCAGCCGAAGATCACCTTGACATTGTCGCCAGTGATCAGGCGCTCAGCTAGCTCGCTATAGACGGGTGGCTCGGAGCGCGGATCGTAGCGCACCGGCACGATCTCGCGACCATCGATGCCGCCGGCCTCGTTGATCTGGTCGATAGCGAACAACGTGCCGAACAGCTGCGACGATTCGATCGACGACGTCACGCCGGTCTCCGAGTACAGCACGCCCACTTTGACAGGGTCAGTGTGTGCCACGATTTAAGTCCTCAGCTCGTTGGGACCGGCCTTCAGCCGGCTTTGCAAGCTATCGTAACGCAAAGCCGCACGCAGAAAGAAACTCCCGGCCGCTTTCATCGCCCCGCCACCTTCGCCAGGACGCGCTCGAGGGTGGCGCTCAAACCGTTGCCGTGCGGCAAGGTCGCACAGTTCGCGTGACCGAAAATCGACACGACTGCAGCATGTGCCTCGCCGTCGAGGCTGATGCAATGCGTGCGGATACCTTGCGCGGCCAGCATCTGCACGGCGTGACGGGCATCCTCGATCAGATAGCGCGAATCGAATACGTCGATGTCGGAGGGCTCGCCATCGGTGACGAGCAGAATGCTTTTTGACGCATTCGCTTCATGCGCGAGACAATGCCCAGCATGCCGCAGCGCAGCACCGATGCGCGTGGACCATGCCGGACGCAGCGCGTGCAAGCGCTGGCGCTGTGGCGCGGTATAAGGTGTGCCGAATTCCTTGAGTTTCACATAACGGACCGCGGAGCGGCCGTTCGAGGCGAAACCGTGCAAGGCAATACGGTGGCGCGCGTCGTCGAACGCCGAGGCGATCCGCTCGGCCGCATCCCGTTCGCGATCCAGCAGGCTCAACGCCGAGGCGCCGACATGCCGCCCGGTAGACGCGGACAGATCCAGCAGCAGGAGCACCGAGGCCGGGCGCCGCTCGCGGCCCGCGCGCGTATAGACACGGCCCTCCGGCTCTTGCTTGCCACGCTGCGCGCTCACATGGTCGACCAACGCGTCGAGATCGAACTCGTCACCTTCCATCTGACGTTTCAGACGCCGCGTGCAGAAGGTCTGCCGCCACCTCGGATGGAGCGCCTGATGCCAGCCGCGTAGCGGCTGCTGGTTACACTGCTGTCCGGCCGGCGCTGGCACAACCAGCGGTGCCGCAGCTTCGACAACCGTGACCCAGTCTTCGCGCAGCGTTTCGCTGCGGTAGTTCCACTCTGGATACAAGCGGGTCACGCTCTCCTGCAGTTCAGCA
>Ga0210387_10002156_pt1 | contig 14948 bp, 27 predicted proteins | sample IncBWC7OmetaG_FD_160108 | JGI IMG/M metagenome (GOLD analysis project Ga0210387, IMG submission 160108) | Forest soil microbial communities from Barre Woods Harvard Forest LTER site, Petersham, Massachusetts, United States - Inc-BW-C-7-O ...
ATCAGTCTCGATGCACTCGTTGACATATGCACCGGTCAACTGGAGAGAGAGGAGACGTTTCACGTCGTCAGGCTCATCGAGCGGGATGAACGGCCATTCTGAGTATACGTCGCCGTACTCGATGTACAGCGTGCTCTCGGACACTTTCCAGTCGGCAAGGGAGCCAAACCAACCGCGTATATCTTTGAGCACGGTTGCCTTAGCGTCTTTGAGGCTCTGACGGATAATTGCTATGCGACTATAACGCCTGCCATCCTCACCGGGGCCTTGTTCAGCCATCCGGCGTGCCGCTTCTACGATGCAGGCCGTTGTTTTCCCGATCCCACCGGGCCCCAAATTAGACGCCCGAAAGCGTTAGATTGCAAGAAACTACTTATTGTTGGAGGTGCGTTATACACCCAGCTTTGTTTGACTGTCCCGGTTCTCATTGTGCCACTCTAGGTAGTCGGCGGCATTCCGCAAGCGCTCAGCGTCGTGCCGGAACCTACCTATACCATTATTACAAGAATTACACAAGAGGCCGCGCACTTTGCCATATTTACGGTTGCGCGTGTCGTGCGGGTGCTTGACGTGATCGATGTGGCAGTTACGATAACCGTCCGAGAGGTCGAACGCCTCTTTGCAAATCGCACAGGCGTTACCCTGTTGAGTAAGTAGCGCGTGAAACTCACCGGCAGAGAGGGAGTATTTGTCGAAGGTCTGACGCCGGATGAACTCTTCGCGCGTCTCCCCCGAACGCCGTATGGGCGCTTGATACGCCGTCTTGCGCCGGTCATTTATCTCTTGCCGTTTCTCAGTGCGGTATTTGGCTTGCTTTAGCGCGTCACAAGGATGGCAGATACGCATGCGACCGGATTTGACGTTGCGATTAGGAGCGAACTCTTCCGGTGGTTTGTTGGTTCGGCAATGAGGACAGAACCGTAGCGTCGTAATCATAATTCTCTCTTCATGCCGGGGGTTTACGAAAACCCCCCGCCGCAGGGGACAGACATCCTGCGAGCGGGGGGTGGTGTCGCGCACGTTGCAGCGGTCATCCACGGGTCAGGCCCGAGGACATGGGCCGCTGGCAAACCCCTTCGCACGTGGCAGGAGCGGGGGTTCACAGGCGATAATTATAGTGTGTATGAATAAATTTGTCAAGGGGGTGGTTATTTACTCACGTGAGTTTGAAGACTTTGGGGTTACTTAAAGTGTACTTGTCATACTTGGTCAATACTTGTCAATGGGTAGGAATACGTAGGGTGGATATCTTTTGGGGGGTAAAGTACTTGGTTGGTATGTGAGGAAGATTTGTGTCTCACACAAATATTCCGTGGGTATGAGTTTCAGACCCCACAAATCTTTCATGCTCACCTAAAAGCGCCCCCCGTGGTGCCACCCCCCGGTCCAGATGGGGGTCCACCCCCCCGGTTCGCCCCCCAGAGTAGGCTACGAGATCGGAACAGCAGTATCCTGGTGGTCTCGGAGACGCAACCCACACGGTCGGGGGGCGCGGCGCTAGAGCGCTTAGCCGGGGCATCCGGACAAACGTCACTCAGGGGAGTAACGATAGAAAACCCTTAACCCCTGAAACACAATGATCTAGACCCATGCCCGATCCAACGATAAGGCGAGTTTTGGCCCAATGCGCGAGCAAACAAGCCAACGGTAACCGGATGATGACAAATCGAGCATGACGCCAGAAATGGGTCGGTCGGATAGTCCGACCGACCGACCCCTGAGATGGCGGCAAGTAGTAACTCAGGGCGCTAGGGCTTAACCCTAGCGCCCTAGTTGCTCTTCTAAGCTTACCCACGCGAGTAAGCTTGGATGAGCAACTGGGAGTGTATATCATGAAAGTACGATCCGGACCTAACCCGCGCATGCTTGCGATGGGCGCGTCGTGCATCGCACGGCGCGTGCATCAAGGCGCGAACGATACAGGCACGATGCCTGCGTTTGGCGCGTCACGCGAAGGTTACGCTCGCGCCAACGCAATCGATGCGTCTTCGCCCGCACGCAAGGTGAAGGTCGTCAAAGGCGTGCGAAGGATTACCTACCGATGAACCGCGAACAGGAAGAACTCGCGCGCTACGACGCACTTCAACGGTGGTTGGATGCGCTGGTGGCGCGTTGAAGCCACCGGCATCATAAATAAGCTTACTCACGTGAGTAAGCTTACTCATAATGCCCTTATGAATAGATTTATGCTTTAGAAAACGGCAAAAAGGTGAGGATTATCAATAAGCTCATAACACATATTGTGTATAAGCAATACTCATATAATGATATAGAGGCCTATAAGAAAGTCATTTACATACACTGCTTCAGCTACTGGCGCGTGTACACTCTCATAACACGCTCATTTACATACACTGCTACCCCTATACCTCTCTCTAAAAAATTATGAATAAGAATATCCACTATACAATTCATAAACATAATGATATCAATAGGTTATAACTCAGTACTAATCCAAACCACGTTAACTGAGTTTAGCTAACCCATTGATATCACTATGTGTGTATACCCTATTGACAACCGCTATAAATACTGCTATTGTGTATACCTCTAACACAGGAGTATACATAATGGCATTCAAGACAAAGGCCGATCTCGTTGTCGGTCGTATCATGGTTGAACTCATTCGCCTGAACACATGGGCGGAACGCAACGGCACAGCCGAACAGAAGAAGCTTGCCAACGTTCTCATGACGATATTCACAAAGTCTGCTCCCACCTTCAATGCCGCATACACAGACTTTGAAGTGAACAAAGTTCAAACAGCAACCACAAGCCGCAACATCGTTATCGATGACGCGAAGGAAATCATCCAGCGTGCGCGTGAAGCCTATCAACAGGGCGACACGAGCAACCCTTATCCCAACGATCCACATCGCTGGCAGGTTTGGTCGAACGCGCAAGATGCGCTTAGAAAGGAAAACGATAACGATGCTTAACATAAGCTACCGCAAAGTGGGAGGCTTGCGCTTCCTCAAGCTCGGCCGCCTCACCTTCATGTGGTGTGTCAGTCGCCAGTATAAACCTCTCCATGCCGGATCAATCCGGCGATCCCAGCGCGCACAAAGCGCGCCGTTGCTTCTCACGTACTCAGGAGAGTAAGATGTACGGTTTCGACTACTGGCCAGCCGATCACGTGTACAACAACGAAGAGATCGGCGTCGTGTACTATTGGCAATGGCTCGCTCATGGCATGCGTGAGACGCAGTGCCTGTTCGTCTGGGACGGGAGGTTCAATTGATCCATCTGCACATCAAGGGCGGCATGGTTGCCGCATGGCGTGAAGCCGACGCGCGCAACATCGAGCTGACTGCGATCCAGCAGCGCACCAAAGACAATGGCTTCAGCGAGTGCTTCGCTGCAACCACGTCCGACCACATCCATAAGGTGCGCGTGTGGTTCAACGCCGCCAGCTTCGACCAGCTTGTGCCGGGGTTCGGCTATCCTGCTGGCACGCTGCTGCACTACTCACAGGAATAAGGCGCGCGGGATAGAACGACCCGCACCCACGATTAGCGTAGGCGCGTCAGCCTACGCTACGCGCAATAGAGGAGGACATCATGCAACCCGCTAGCTAAACACTAGCATCAATGCCGTCCCGCAAGGCGCGACATTGGTAGTGGTGTTTAACTCAGGAGAGTAAGTCATGCGCTACGATATGGATGAGTTCCACGAGGTTGCCGCCGTTGTGGTGAAGTACAACAAGCACCTCAAGGGTTTGAGCGCGGGCAGGTTGGCGCACGACATGATCGCCCTCGCGCACAGCATGGACAAGCCGGGTTACACCGCCACCGCTGGCTATATGCTCACGGTGTTCAATCACCCCGATGGCGGCTTGGGGTGCAAGCCGAGCATCTCGCACATTATCTTTTGAGAGGTGACGCCATGCAAGACCCGACGCATCAAGAGATGTTTGACTTCCTGGCGCAGCAATGCGCTGGCGAGGAGGACATCCGCTTTGATATTGAGGAGGCGATCTACTGGTTCGCCAGCGACTACCACGGCGGGCAGGGATCGGAACTTTACTCAGTGCTGTCAACGTCTGAGTTCCGACCCGGCATGAATGCGCGCCGACCGTACCCGTTCGCCAAGCATCTATTCAACATGCTGGTTGCGGAGTACGCCGACAACTCAGGAGAGTAATCGCAACTATCAACACACGAAATGCGTGTGCGCGTCAGCATACGCTACGCGAAGTTGCGCGTCAACTGGTGTTGCAATAAACGCTTGACAGGGCGCGCGATCCGTGAGACACTACTTTCACCCTTTGCCGGTTCGACGCTGATGCGCGCCTCACTGGCATTAACCACGCACTCAATGTGCGTAAACTACTGTAAAGAGAGGTTAAACATGGCGCGTAAAGCATTGAATACCGGCAACGAGGTCGAAGAGAGCGAGGTTGTGTTCGAAGACGCCTCCAATCCCGAGGCCGAGGTGACTGCCGACATGGTTACTCCCGAGGGTGATCCCCGGAACGAAGTGTCCGGGGAGAGTAACGAGGAGATTGACGCCAAGGTTGAGGCCGACTTGGAGGCCGCAGGCGTCAACGTCGATGCCGCCGACGCCAAGCGCACCACCGCGCGTCAACGCCGTAACCTGATGAAAAAAATCGGCGACATCGGCGAAGCGTACGGCGCTGGCAAGACCAGCATGATCGAGCTGGCGCAGGAAGTCACCGAGGCGGCGGTCAACCGCACCATCGGCGAGAGCGATGCGGAGGATCTCTACAAGACCTTTCGTGCGCGGGCTGACAAGCGCGCCACCACCGATGCCGGTGTGGTGCCCGACGAAGAGGCGGTGATCGGCTCGCTCGACCAGCAGGTCAGCAAGGTGCGCAGCTTCATCAAGCTCGGCAACTCGATGGACGAGGGCTTGGATATCGTCTCTCGCGCCATTGCCGTCCACCTTGCCGCCAAGGACGCCAACCCCAAGGCGGTGATGAAAGGCAGCACCTACACGGTCATTGGTTCCATCGTCACCGAACAGCTTCGCCCGACCTACGGCGGCGCGGCGATGACCAACGAGCAGATGCACGCGCATATTGCTCGCGATGTGATCGAGAAAGGGCCGCCTACGGCGGCCGACAAGGTGCGCGCAGCGTTGGATAGCGCCATCGCGGCGCAGAAAGGGAGTTCATCCGACAAGCACCCGCGCGCACCCTTGGTCAGCCAGCATTTGGAGGACGCCATCGACGCGCTCTATCGGGCGCTGGGCGATGCCTCGCCAGCGGCTCAACAAGCGTTTGACCAAGAGTTGGCCGACGCCAAAGCCAAAGCGGACGCTGCCGAGGAGAAGAAGGCCAAGAAGAAGGCCGCTTGATCCCCGGATCAACCCCCGGATCACAGTCCGGGGGCGGGGGTAACCCACCAGAGTAACCCTGCGCTTCATTCCCCAGATGCGCGGGGCTTGGCGGCGGTGTCATTAAGTTGATGCCGCCGCTTTTTTGTGAACGCAACTATCAACAAACTCACAAGAGTAACACCAATGAACGCCTACGCCACCAAGCGCCCTGTTGACCTGCCGATGACGGCGACAGTCGCCCGGCAAAGGAAGGGCGTGTACCTCGTCACTCTCAAGTTTAAGTCGGGCCGCCTCTACGATGACCTGTGGCTCCACGTGCCGGATATCAAGCGCGCACGCGCGGCGGCGCTCAAGCTCTATCCCTCACTCAAGTGGAGTAAGAAGCGATGAAACTCTGGCGAGTAAGCCTGACCGTCGAAGTCGAGGCGGAAGACGAGGACGGTGCATTCAGCGAGGCTATGCGGCTGGACGATAGCGTGATCTTATCCTCTGCCGTCAACTTGACTGAGCGCTATGAACAAGAGTTGGCGCGCGAGGCTGAGCTTCAGCGTGCTATGGCCCTGCCGTTTGGCGAGGGGCTATCGATCATTCGCGCCATGACGTGCGAAGACTACAAGCTGGCGTTCCGTGAGGATGTTGGACGCTGGTGCGCGCGTCATGCGGCACAAATTTTGGCTATCCACGAGGAGAACAAGAAGCGATGACCAAGAACAACTTTGCCGCCCTCGCTGCTGCGCTTAAGGCGCAGAAGCCGGATGGGACTAAAAGCATGGAGCAAGCCGCCTACCAGCAGTGGACGCATGACGTGATCGCAGTGATGCACGTGTGCGCCAATATGAACCCGGCGTTCAACAAGGGCAAGTTCATGGCCGCCTGCGGCATCCCGAACATTCTCGATGACGGCATTACTGCCGAGATGCGTCAAGTCGTCGTCAACTATCACAAAGGCGAGGATTAGAATTACAACCTACACGTGTGTTGACAAGCGTTGACAACTCTGCTATGTGTTTAGTGTGGCAATTTCAGGGTAACTCAAGGGAGTAAGTATGAACGACGGCACCTCACGAGACGCGCTCATCGCGCGCAACATCCGCTGGATCGAGGCTGAGAAGCTGCATCCACGGACCATCGACTACGCCAAGCAATACGCCAACCTATCGCATGGCGCGCTGCGCATCATGTCGGCCTCCGAGGTCGCCACCGACACGGGCGATCCGGCGCAAGTCCGCGCCGCGTGGGACAGCGTTATACGCTATCTGCGCACCCTCAAGCCGATCTTTGAGGAGAGTGGCCGCAAGGCGGCGTAAACAAACACCGGTAGAGAGAGGTGCCTTCTCCCTTGCCGGTTAGGGGCGGCAGGTGACTGCCAAACGCCTGCCGTCCCGCTATCTTCCCTCTAACCCACAAGAGTAACCCATACCATGAAACTCAATCAACTGGAAGCGCGCCTGCCCGCGATGTACTATTCTGCGCTGGAGGAGGGTGGGCCGTCGTATCTGATCCGCAGCCGTCCGGGCCGAGGCAAGACCTCAATCTTTCGCACCTTCAAGAAGATTATGAAGCGCGTTGACCCCGCCAGCAAGTGGGGCTTCGCGCTGATCAACGGTGCAAACTTCACCTTGATGACCGGCATGGGGTTTATGATCCCGTCCAAGGACGCCAAGGGCCAGGACGTAGCCAAATTCACCCTGCCGTATTGGTATCAGGACTACGAGACCGGGCTGGCACTCGATGAGTTTGATGGCGGCATACTCCTGATTGACGAGTACGACAAGCTGGGGCTGGACGAGAAGAAGATCGTCGGTGAGGCGGCGCTCAGCAAGATGCTGGGCAACCGTCGTTTGCCGCCCGGCTGGGTGGTGATGTTTGCTGGCAATCTGATGACGGATCGTTCCGGTTCGACGCGTGACCTTGACCATATGATCATGCGACGCATCACACTGGATGTGACCGATGATGTGGAATGCACGGTTGAATATTTCAGGAGCATCAATGTGATGCCTGAGATCATTCAATTCGCGGAGGAAAATCCGCAGCTACTGTTTGAGCCGCAGCCCGAGGATCAACGTCCCTGCTGCTCGCCGCGCACGCTGCATCAGGTGGACATTCATCTGCGCTCGTTGATGACCGCGTTCGACACGCAGGAGATCCCGACCGATCCGCTCACACAAGAAGAGATCGCGGGCGGGATCGGTAAGCCTGCTTGCGCGCAATTGGTCAAGACTATTCGCTTGGGTCAGGAGTTGAAGCCTTACGAAGAGTACATCACTCATCCGAAGGTGGTTACTCTGCCGAGTAAGCCCGACGCACAAAGGTTGCTCTCATACAAGATCGCCGCACGGGTGAGCGTGAAGGACGCCAAGTCGGCACTGGAGTTCATGGCTCGAATGCCGGAAGAGCATCAGGTGATGTTCGTGCGGATGGCGGTGCAACGCAACTATCAACTGGCGTTTGAGCCGCACTTTGCCGAGTGGTGCGCCAAAAAGACAGCGCTGATCGCCGTGCTTAACCGCTACAAAGTGGAGAACAAATGAGCCGCAGGATGCAAAAGCTGCTCACCCGCAAGAGTGGGCAGCTCGATCTCGATGACTTAGACAACGGGTCAATGAAGCTGCTCAGCATCCCTCACCGCTCCATGAAGCTCCGACGCTTGGAGCTGAGCGTGGAGTTAACTGAAACCCTCCAACGAGGAATTGATACCATGCGATGCGTATTCGAGACCAGATTGGCAGTGGACATCGATGTGGATGACGACGACCTGCGCAAGGCGTTCATCGACATGGTGACGCAGCGGGCGCGTGAGATGTACGGCCCTGCCGCGATGCTGGCGAAGTCACCGCCACAAGTCAATGTGAGCATGACCACCCGATCCGGCAAGGTGGATGTTCCCCTGTTCGCCGAGGCGGTGCGGGACGAGAGCGACGACTAACTCACGGGAGTAAGCCAATGACGACCTATAAAATTATCCGCTACTCGATGAACGGGCGCAAGCGCGTTATCAGGACAGGGCTAACGCTTGCCGACGCACAGCGCATGTGTTCCGACCCAGAGACCTCAAGCAAAACCTCCTCTATAGCCAACGAGAAAGTAAGGGCGAAGATCAACCCTTGGTTTTACGGCTATACAGTAGACGGTTGACCTCCTCTAACTCAAGCGAGTAACCATGCCCCTCGTTCAAACCCTCGATAAGTCCCCGGTCGCTGGCGACAGCGGTCGGTGGAAGAAACTCAAGCTCTCTGTGCTGGCCGAGCAAGCATGGGCGGAAACCAAGGCTGGCATGCTGTGGGCTGTCCCCTCCTTTGCCGACATCTGGCTGGCGATGATGATCGATAAGGATGGTGAGCAGGCTTGGTTCACCGACCAAGTGGAGACGGCGGCGACCGACGACAAGTATCTTTATATCAACATGGATTGGTTTTTCAAGCTCACCCTCGATGAGCGGCTGTTCGTCGCCTGCCACGAGATTGCGCACGCCATGTATGGCCACGCCGGGCTGTTCTACATGCTCGACAAGGCGGGTGAGATCCGTTACTCCGATGGGTTAATCCTGCCGTTTGATTACGACCTGATGAATTGCGCCGCCGACTACGTGATCAACGATCAACTGGTTACCGCCAAGATCGGCAAGATGCCTGACTGTGGGCTGCACTGGCCAGCGCTGATCAACGGCGACATGGGCGCGCTCGACGCCTACCGGTTGCTGTACAAGGTCAAGAAGAATGGTGGTGGCAGGGACACTGAGAAGCGCACCACCAAACAGGGGCAGCAGCAAGGCAGTGGGAGCGGCAAGAGTTTTGACAAGCTGCTGAAGCCGGGCGGCGGCACCGGGAAGAAACCGAACAAGGCGATGTCGGAGAGATCGCAGGCTGAGTGGGACACCACCGTCACAGCGGCGATGGAGAGCGCCAAGCTGCAAGGCCGGTTGCCTGCCAACCTAGAACGGCTGTTCGTCAAGCGCCTGACGCCCAAAGCAGACTGGCGTGATCTCTATCGGCTGGCTGTTTCACGCAAGGTCGGTAACGATCGATACACATGGGATCGGCTGGAGCCGCAATTGATCTATCGCGGCATTGGCGCTCCTGGGAGATCAACGTTTGGCTGCAACCTTGTGGTGATTGCAGTCGATACCTCTGGAAGCATCAGCCAGCATACGCTCGATATCTTCCTGGCTGAGACGGCGGCATTGCTGGAACAAGCGAAACCTAAGCGGGTGATCTTTGTCCAGTGCGATGCCGAGATCCAAGAGTGGGACGAGTGCGATGCTTGCACCGAACTGTTTGGGCGCAAGCTCAAGGGCGGCGGCGGCACTGACTTCAAGCCGGTGTTTGAGCGGGTTACTCAAGAGAGTGAGGAGCCTGATCTGCTGGTGTACCTCACTGATCTGTACGGTGACTTCCCTTCAAGGCCCCCGTCCTATCCGGTGATCTGGGGTGCGATCAGCGAAGCGAACGTGCCGTGGGGTGAGGTGGTGCGCGTCCCGGCGCAGGTGGAAGAGTAACAACTATCATGGGCAAAGTTTTCGTTCACCGCCGTTTTGGTTCGACCAAGCTGGCCAAGCCGCTCACCCTTGACGAGCAGGTGCAAGCGCGCTTAGCCGAGGAGCGCCGACGCCAGCAAGAAGAGGAAGCGCAACGCCAGCAGCATCGCGCTGAGCGCATTGCGACGATGGCCAAGTATCGTGCCGAGATGCGTGAGTTCATGCAAGAGTACCGCACTCTGCCGAGGGACAGCAACGCTGAAGTCGCCTGCTATAAACCTGAGCTGGTGCGGGCCGTCGCCAGTGTCAGGACAGAATGTGTGGGACTGAAAGACCCACGCACCGGCAAGTTCTTTACTGGCCAGCAACTCACCGAGATCAAAGTCGCCAACAGATATCTTGTTAAGTTTGCTACTGGTATGACGGCGCATTGTCTTGGCTGTGGGTTCGATATTACTTCTGTGCGATTGTTTGAGTTCATGGTGCCGCATGAGGTTGTTGTGGTAACGCTAAACGGCAAGCGCATATATGCCGCTGGATTATGCGCGGATTGTATGAACCTGCCGCCAAACGAAAAGGCTGCAAAATTAATCGCAGCGATCAACTCAATAGCGCGTAACTCAGGAGAGTAAGGTGACTAAAAAGCAACTCAAGCGGCTCGCCGTGCTGCGCCAGACCCTACGAGATTGCGCCCGGCCCTTGCGCGACCTTGAGTTGCTGCGCGAAGTGGTGGACGAACTGATGACGATCATGCTGGATCAACCTAGTGACGCGGGCAACATTTATGTCAACGACCCTCAGTGAAGAGTGGCGTGCGTTCATCGCCAGAGTTGTCCGAGAGAAGAAGGAATATAGTGAACTTCAAAAGAAGATGACTATCGAACGCCGCCTTGCCAAACGCGAGTTGAAGAAATCACTCAGGAGAGTAAAATGAAATTGGATTTGGATAACGTCAACGTTAAGGAAGAAATCTTGACGGTTGACGAAATACGCGCCGACGATGAGGCGCTGCAAGCGAAACTTTATGGCTGGTTGGATGAAGCGCAGGGCGAAGTATTCACCGGCAACCACGACAAATTCTATCTGGTGATCGAAGTCACCAAGTAAGCTCCCTGCCAAGGGGAAACACTCTCGGCAGCGGGAACGACGGCACCGGCTAGGTAGCGCCCCGTAGCTTACGGTAGGGCAGCGGGCAACGCGGAGCCTTCAAGATGGAGTTCGGGCCTTTGGTAGGGGTGTTTGGGTAGGCACCCGTGAAACTTCATAAACCGTCGTAACAATAAAAAGAGACCAACCAATGAACAAGCACCTCGTGAACTACATCAACGTGAAACTCGATGAGGCGGCAACCTATGTTATCCGCTACATGCCGGTGGACATGACGACCAACGCCATCTATGAGAATTTAATAGGCGAGCCGCATGTGGTGGCGGCGTTCCGCGAGGCGATTAAATATCTACCGCCAGCGTCACTCAATCGCCGCACCATTATAAAGCTGGGTACACAGCCACTCACTGTGTCGTTGCGGCTCGCACCGACCAAGGAGTACCCCGTGTTCCTGATGCCGTTTTATGACCTCGTGGTTACTCAAGAGAGTGAATTGGGGCAGGCGTTGGGGCTGGCGATCCAAGTCACGCGCGAGTGGGAGATGCTGACCATAACGTGGAACCACTTCAAGGAGCTGGTGCCTGACGCTGGCACGCTTGGGTTCCTGTTCCCGTGGCTGCGCGAGATCTTGTTGGACTTCCACGTTGGGTTGCTCGATGTCAACATCAAACTCAAGAGCGACCGTGAACGGCTTGAGCGCGAGGTGAAAGCGATCCATCGCCGCATTGTGCCGAAACATTTCCCTCGCATGTCGATTGAACTCAACCAAGTGTGTCAATCCGGCAAGCGGTTGTTTGGCCAGTATCGAATGCTGGAAGCAGCGGCGGCGAATATCGACCGCGCCCCGCTGGGCATCGACCGGGCGTCCAACCTCGCCCCGGCATGGCTGGCCGATCACATCGAGGAAGCCCTTAGTGATTGGCTTGAAACGCTTCCGACGATCACGCGACAGGACGCCAGCTATGGGACTAGCAACCGTCGTCGCAAACTTTAAGAACTCAGGAGAGTAAGTTGGCAGGTTTCACCTACAAGTCCTATAATTTTGTGGACAAAGACCCGATGATTGATCAGGTGCGGACGATCATCATCGATAGTCACGACACTTATAAGCAAATAGCGGAGGCTAGTGGTGTCAACGAGGGTACGATACGCAACTGGTTGGATGGCGCGACGAGGAAGCCGCAAGCCGCCACATTCAATGCCGTGCTGCGAGCGCTGGGCTACAAGCTCACCATCCGCCACCTTGCTGAAGTTGAAACGGTCGCGCCAACTATCAGCACGCAGCCAGCGTCAGTGCAACCCACATCCATGCGCCACGTGGTGCAGATGAAGAAATATGGGAAGCGCAAATGAGCATGCCCAAGCGCCCACACCGAATGAACAACATGATCACGCTTGGCAAGTGGGTTGCCGAGCAGGCGGCGCTGGGCTGTCTTGACTTCGATGGGGTGGCCCGCACTTACATCAAGAGCGGGCAGTCGTGGCCCACCAACGCCACACAGATCTCCAAGCTGCGCGTGTTCTGGTGGTATGGCCGCATGCATAAGGCGACCGGTGTGGCGTGGCTGGCCAACTGGCAGGAGCATCGAACGGGCAAGATGTCAACCTACGAAACGCTGCTCGATGAAATGCGGGCGCAGTTGTACTCAGGAGAGTAAGATGCCAGTGAAGTATAAGATCGGCTTCGACATTGACGGTCAGACGCTGTTCGCCATGCTGGCTAAGTTCCTGCCGGTGGACAACGTGACGGTGAAAGAAATCATCTCGGAACCGACGTCCCAACATGTCCCGGCTCCCCTGCCGCACCCCCGGATCGAGCGCAAGAAATACACCAAGAGCGTGCCATCCATCCCAATGCGTTTAGACGCCGGGATCAATAGGATCATTATCGAGGCGCTCCGCAGCAGGCCGCACCGGGGTGTCGAGTTCAAGCCGATGCTTAAGAAGGCAGGTTACTCAGAGAGTTCGGTGCAGTCACGGCTGGCGGAACTGCGGCTGAAGGGGGTGGTTGAGCAGATATGGGACGGCTCGTGGACACTGAACAAGGATTACATCTCGCCCCCAACCGGCACGACAGAGGATGGCCCCGCGTCGAAGTCATAACGTTTATTGTGGAGACGGATCAAAGCTGGCGTTTTTGCATTGAGCCAATGGGATGGCGCGATGCAGTGTGGGAGCGCAGTGGGTATGTTGAAATAATTCAGTGGAAACGTATTCATGTTGATGATACTCTTGTGGGTAATTAGCGGTGTGTTCATTGCGTACATCGCTTATCAAGTCGGTTATTTGATGGGCTACACTGCTGGATTAGACTATGGCATGAAGAAGCTAGAGGACTACCATCAGCACACGCTGACGAACCTGCGAAGCATGAAGTTTGATGGACGATGACACAGACACGTACGCCATCAAGCGTTTGTCTAAACTGCGGCAAGCGGATTGACGGCGCGTCGTCAGTAAAGGGCAATCGCATCCCGTCGCCGGGAGACATAAGCATCTGCGCTTATTGCTCACATATCATGGCGTTCGCGGACGACCTGACTTTGCGGGAGCTGAATGACGAAGAGGCTAGAGACATCGCTGGGGAACCCACACTCTTGCGCGCCTTGGAAGCGCTCAATAGTTTTCGTAAATTTTGTAAATGGAAGGAACAGCGAGATGCCAAAGAAAAGAAAGCACCATGAGACATGCATGCATTGCGCGTTCATGCACGCGTTCCGCACCAAGTACGGCAAGGGAGGGGGGAAGAACCCGAAAGCGTTTGACGCGCTGGTGCGTAGCGCCGCTAAGGTTGCTGCGCTGGCGATGGTGAAGTTGGACAACGCAGGCAAGGGGCAGTTCATGCTTGAGGTGATGAAGCGCACCGCCGAGTTTGAGGGCATGACGATCGCGATTGAGGGTGAGACAGGTGATTTCACCGCCGCCGCGCCAGAAGCGCCAGCTGAGCCAACCAAGCACTAACTCACGCGAGTAACTCATGCTGCGAATCTTTCTAGATTTCGAAACGTATTATGACCGGACGTACTCGCTAAACTTTCTAAGCCCGGTCGAGTACATCCTCAACAAGAACTGGGAGACGCTGGGCTGCGCCGTGGCGATCGACCACGAGCCTGCTTTCCTCCTGCCGCAGGACGAGGTGGCCGGGTTCCTGCGCGGCATCAAGCAGCCGTATGCGGCGATCACGCATAACGCTTTGTTCGACGCCTGCATCCTCGCCTACCATTACGCCATTCATCCTGACGCATTGTTCTGTACGTTGTCCATGTGTCGGGCGACCATATGGCACAGCATTCCCAACGGCAGGGTGAGCTTGAAGAACGTGCTGAAGTTTCTCAGCCTGCCAGAGAAGACCGATTTCGTGCAGCAGATGGCGGGCAAGCACTGGAAAGACTTAGTGGCTGATCCCGGCCTGATGATGGGGTTCACCGGCTACGCCCTCAACGACGTGGAGGGTTGCCGGGAAATCTTCTTTAAGTTGCGCAAAGACTTTCCCGGTCAAGAAGCCTATGTCATGGATCGAGTGATCCGCATGGCCACCCAGCCGGTGCTGTATGTGGACATCCTTCAATTGGACCAGTACCGCGACCAAGTGCGGCAGAAGAAGAAAGACTTACTCTCTAGAATAACTTTGAGCGAGCCAGGGCAGTTGATGAGCAACGATAAGTTTGCCACCCTGCTGCTGGCGTATGGCGTGGACCCGCCAATGAAAGCCAGTCCAACCAATCCACACAAAAAGATTTATGCGTTCGCCAAGACCGACTACGCGTTCACCGACCTGCTGGAGCATGAGGACATCGAGGTGCAGGCGCTGGTGGCGGCGCGGCTAGGGATCAAGTCAACCATCGAAGAGACACGCTCCACACGGCTGATCAACATTGGCCTTTGCACCTATGAGGCGTTTAGTGAACCTCTCCTTCCGGTGCCGCTCAAGTACGGTGGCGCGCATACGCATAGGTACAGTGGCGATTGGCAGCTCAACATGCAGAACCTTTCGACCCGCAAGTCGAAAGCGATCCGCAGCGCCATCTATGCGCCGCCTGGTTACACCATCGTCGCCGTGGAC
>Ga0210387_10002157_pt1 | contig 14943 bp, 17 predicted proteins | sample IncBWC7OmetaG_FD_160108 | JGI IMG/M metagenome (GOLD analysis project Ga0210387, IMG submission 160108) | Forest soil microbial communities from Barre Woods Harvard Forest LTER site, Petersham, Massachusetts, United States - Inc-BW-C-7-O ...
GAGTCCCTGTGGAGTCCATACTCCAGAAGGGCATGACAGGGACACCATGAGGACTGGACAAGGACTGAAAATTGGTGGTTTGGTGATGACTCCCTGTTGAGTCCACCTGCAGTCCTGGTGCAATCCTTGCATAGTCCTTACTCAGTCCCTATGGAGTCCCTGTAGAGTCCATGGACTCCTCATGGACTCCACAAGGATCTCCGGCTTAGTGGCATGTGCTCGAATGAGGTGGAGTTGTAGTTGTATTATGAGGTTTGGTGCTGTTGCTTGCTGACATGCAAAGACATATCAGCCTCCCTGTGATATGAGGGCTTGATCAGCCACTGAGGCACCACCATTGTGTGACACTGGTGGACATTGAATTTGTAATCATCCCAGGCCAGCCCTTGGTTTGGAAATTGGAGAATGGAAGACAAAGTCAAGGGAGTATCGTTTGAAGGGTGAAGCAAAGGTGAAATGAGAGACTTTCCCTTTTTTGAAAGACTTTGTTCAGAGGAAAATAAATTTGAGCTTGGTGCAGGTATGTTGAGATAAAAAATACATCTAAGTCACAGCCTATGAGAGAGCCCAGTTGTGAGTCTGTACACCAGTGACAATCAAGGTACTGACCTTTCCCTGAGTCTAAACATTACAACCTTCAAGTTGTGAGAGGCTGACCAAAGGAACCTATGCTTGAGTGACTGTTATTAATCTAGTTTTAAGGAGGCTTAGAAGTTAGACAGGACTGGCTTGGGTTTGGGGCCAACAGAGCAAAACAATGTTCAAGTTATATGTAGTAGCACTAAATTCAATTCAAGAAGTTGAAATTTTGACTAAGTCCCACAACACATTTGGCTGTGTGCCAGACTTCCACCCAAAGGGCAACAATGTATTCCAGTCTGTTCACAAGCTTGCTTCTTTTAAACTCCACCACCTTCCCAAAAAGATGCATGCATGTGAACAGTCACTGGTAGCAAGTCTAAGATGTGATATCTATATTTTCTCGAAAATGATCCATTTTGAGAAAAATCCAGCCGCATCCTAAGTCCCACAAATGGCCAAATTTTATTTCATGATGCATGAAGCATCACCTGAAGTGCGCACTGAAACAGGACAGTCAGAGTTAGATCCACTCCACACACTTCATTGCACGGAAGCCACACCTGAAGCACACTCCAAAGCACTATAGTTGACTGTCCCTATGTCATACACGGAATCGCAAGTACGCCATCAACAGCGCCGAACACCCGGTGACTGCGCGATGATGGTCGTTAGTTGCCTGCAGCCATACATAAAACCGAATGAGCTCATACCGAATCCAACCAGATATTGTAAAGTTGTGGCCTACGTCGAGAGTCAACTCCTTTGCTTGCACGACTAGGAAAATGTCATTTTACTTTAGAGGCCTGAATTGCCGTCTTCAGCCCTGCAATCTCCTGCTCGATCCTGGTATCCACCTCCTTGATTTTCAACTCCTGCCCACTGCTCTCTTCCCGCATTCGGCCCTTCTCCAAGTTCAAATCCAACCGTACACCTGCTTGAGTACGTGTGATTTCCTCCCGCAGGCGCTGCTTCAATTTCTCAATGTCAGTCACAAGACGGTCGTTTTCTGCTTTGATCATCGCGAGATCGTTCTTCTCCATTAACTGAAGCTCGGATTTGATCTGGGCAAAGTCCACCTGTTGGGTATAATGATGCTGTATGGATTGGAATCAATAGATTAATATTACAACTCGTACGAACGACATACGGACTTTCTCTTGATCCGCCTTGGTGACCATATTGCTGGTCATATTTCTAATACTCTCGTCTATGACTTCTGCCATCGCGGACATAATTCCCTCAGCCTGAGCGCGGTTCAAGCCCTCGCGTTCCAGACGCTGGACGAAGTGATGTGTGTCAAAGTGAAAGTCTGGACGTGGCTGACTCGTCATAAAGGAGCGGTTGAGCCTGGGAGACCAGGTGGGGGCGGAGTGCCTGGAGAATCGGCGTAAAGCTGAGATAGACATGCAGAAGGTTATTGTGGATGGTTGAACGAGCAGCGCCACGCGCTTGTCAGAGGCCAAATAGCAGGTGTAAACAATCTGATTTTTCCATTATATACTAATAAACTTGAATCTCATTGAACTCGACATTCCGCAGGATGCAGAGCGACGACGTGATCTGGTCGGTGATCAACCACCAATTCTGTTCTTACAAAGTGAAGTCTGTGCGAAACTCAACTTTCGACGACTTCACGCTCACCACTCACCCCCCAGAACGACCACACAAAATTTCTGCCGAAACGAGTACAACGTAACAGGCCTCTGCAATCGACAGTCATGTCCTTTAGCAAGCTCACGCTACGCAACGGTCCGAGAGAAAGAAGGTGCACGCACTTAATGGGGAACCTCCATTAACAAATACTCACCCTCTCTCAGGCATTCTTTACCTATACGTCAAGACAATTGAACGAGCTCATACCCCCGCTCACATGTGGGAGCGTATTAAACTTTCTAATAACTACTCTGAAGCCCTTGAACAGGTTCATATTTTCAATTGCTCACGCCATTTGACTTCCTAATGTTGTCGTTCTCTCACAGATCGATAACGAACTAATTCATTGGCCAAATTTTACCATTCACAAGTGCAAGCAGCGCGTAACGAAAATCACCCAGTATTTAATCAAAATGCGACGTCTCAAACTCCGACCGCAGTACGTCTTCTGTCCACTCTATAGGTCTAAATCTTCAATACAGTTCACCTCCAGACCAAAACTCATCGGGGTCAAGAAAAAGCTGGATCGCCGTGAAGCCGTCCGGGAACGCAAGGCCCTTTCCGCCGCACACCTCGAACGCTCTATCGAAAAAGAACTTATTGAACGGTTAAAATCAAAGGCTTACGGAGATGCCCCATTAAACGTCAATGAGAACGTCTGGCAGGCTATTCTAGACCGAGAAAAGAATGGAGTGAAGCAGGATAGGGATAGGGAGGAGGTCGAGCTCGACATGATGGACGACGAGACGGAGAATGAGCTGGAGGGCGAATTGGAAGATGAGTGGAGTGATCGGGAGTTTGTGAGTGATTTGAGTGGCGACGAGGATGGGGATAGATTGAGTGATCTGGAGGATATTTCTGTGAGTGTTGTTATTAGGTTTGTTACCCTGTATGACACGTGCGTTCAATGTAGGATGGGAGTTCAACCGACAAAATGCAAGGTTACGGGTCAGATGGGGATGATACTGAGAGTGACTCCCAAGAGAATGCACGTCCAAAGACATCACTCGGCAAACGGAAAGCGACCTCAACACTCGCTCCAAAACATCCACAGAAGCGGCCAGAGAAGAGGTCAAAGAAGAGTGCGCGTGGTTTATGACTTGAGTGTCTTTGTCATACTGATTATGATTTTTTCAGGGGAACCAAGAGTCGAGGTGGAGTATGAGCATGAGGTGGAGAGCATGCCACTCACAAGATCGGCGTTGGCTAGCTGGTAGTGACATACGAACCTGTCCCAGCCTGGGTACATTATATATCACTTTTGAACTGCTTATTCTCATCGTCCGAAACCTGTACGCTGTGTGTCATAAGGGAACAAATGCCTGAAAGGGTATTGCAATGAATCTATGTGCTAGGAAGGACTGAGCAAGGACAGCGACAATTGAACATCTGTCAGCGTGTCTTGTCTTCGGATTTTTGCCTACGAAGTTCAATATCATGTCGAGTCATCCGGGTTCCCAATAGAACATCCCAGTGGATGAAGAAAGGCTGAGCGAAATTCGATTTGACGCCGATTACCTGTTAGGGAGATAAGAGAAGATAAAGACAAATATAAGGCAAAATACAGACCTGGTGGTGAATATCATGGTAATCTGCATTGTTTCCAGTTATCAGTTGAAGCGGATCAAACGGCAGTTTGTAACCGCAATGATCGTCGACGGTTTTGAGCGTTGAGAAGCTAAAAAGGAACATCGCCTGGCGGGTCGTCATGCGTGTTAATGACTCAGCGATGACCGCACCGAGGGAGTCCAGAAGCAAGCCTTCAACCGGATGGTTATACAGGGAACCAAACGCATATGGCACATAGAGTCGGTGATGCACGGAGTGGAATTGCTTATACAGGAACATGTTCGCATGCATAAGCCGGTGGAGGAAATATTGCCAGGTATCGATGAAGAACCTGCCATAAAAACGTCATACATAGGTGCGTCCGGCAACGGCGAGGAGGTCGTAACACGTACATTGCTGCCAAGAATTGAAACGACGGGATTACCCACCAATAAACGAAATACACGGCGCTGGGGAGCAAGGACCGGCTGACCTCTGCACCAACAGCCAATCTCATCAAGGGCTCCAAAATAGCGATGATATCGTCCATTTTCTCCCCGTGATTGACACCCCTGCTCGCCTCTTCCGACATCCAAACCAAGCCCAATAGAGTCTGGATTACTTGCTGTAGCAGAACGGCCCAAACAACTTGAGAGCGTGAGGCCAAATTGCGGGATCGGACCTCGACGGAATCATGGATGCGGTACTTTTCCAGCCATTTCCACCCGGAGGTGTCCAGGTAATGAAAGGTAAGCGACAGGAACCAGTACGCGAAAATAGGCGCTGCGAGGGCAAGGGCGTGGTCTGAAAAGCCAACAATCAAAGAGCGCCGGAAGGAGTAATAAAATGGGACATCTGTTGGTCGGAGACAATGGGGCGGGCTGTCAAAGACGGAAGGACACGCTGTTTGATTCATGGATAGCCGAGAGGACAGGATATCGATGATAGGAGCACTGATGCCTTCTCATGAAATATTATATGCAATGGTGAGACAGTTGCAAATCGAGGCTTTCTCACGGCCAGATCCGTCAGCAAGTATATTTTACCCCTGCCTTCAATCGTAGTTTATACACTTTTAATTCTACCATGCCCACCGGAATTGGAATAATAACCATGACATGGTCTGGTGAGATGAATTTTCGTTCAATGGATTACGGTTCATTCAGGTTATTAAGGAGAGTCGTCAGGCATCTCTTCGTGACCATGTCGCCCTGAACAACGGAATGAATATGATGATGAAAATATACGGCACAATACACACTTTTAAGAGGACACTGAAAGTCTGGTCGCGCAACGGTTCCGGCAAGCATGCACGTAATGCCTCCCGAGCTCTAAGGTCAATTCGTCAGTAGAAGACGCCATCTTGAAAGGCACAGATATACCTCAAGTTGTCGCTCAGCCGGAGGTAGCATCGCACGACATGCTTCAAGAGCCGAACTGCTTGGGTTTCCACAAGCTGGTTGACCATGTTGCTCAGCACAGTACCCACCGCGTAGAACCGCTCGTAGGTATGGCAAATGTAGGTCAGACCCGTCTCGTCTAGGAGAATCTTCTGGACAATGAAGATGGCGACGGTTTTTGAGAGTTCCGAGCCAGTCTCCATGATGCGGAGGCAAAGCGGTATGATTTCCGTGGAAAGAAGGAAGTGTATTACAGTATTATTGTCGTTTTGCTGCAAAGAACAAGCATCTGCTAAATTGAGAGGTTGAAACAGGGATAAAGGCAAACTAACCTTAACCAGGGCACCAATGACTCCAAGAGAGGTGAGACGCAGATATTCAAAAGGGCGTGTTTTGGACGTAGTATTCAAGAATGGATAGAGAAATAATGGGATGTGGGCTAACGAAGGGTCATGAGATTTCCGGCCTTTGTGAGATGCAAAACATACCATTAAGAAAGAGCTGTCGCGTTTCCGAGTGTGACGCCACACACTGCAGTAAAGCGAGAGCATTACAAACTCGATTAGAGACATGCGCCGTCAAATTGGGTGGTGAGAGCAGCGGATACACAGAGACAATCTCTTGAAGGAGTGCGGGCATAATCCCTATAAGAAAATACCACAACTCTACGACTTGCAAACAATCACTGGCCTGAAATTACCCACCGAACGAGTACCAGAGCACCAGTGCAAGCTCATCATACTGTTCTCTTTTCTTACTTAGCTCGAGCAACGCCCCTTCCCTCGTGTTGGGATCCATAAGGTCAATAACTAAAGCATATATCTTGCCGTCTTCGTGAACACCCACATTTGCGCTAAGGTTGTTGGTCATGAACTGACCCACAGGTTGGTGTGGGACTGGATGGGCTAGCGGGGCCGAGGCAACGGGGGTAGTCTCGGAGTAGGCTGACGGTCCTCGTGCGTACGGGTTGTACTGGGGGTTGTGCTGCATATAAGATATGGGTTTAGGAGAGATGAGGCCCGCCATTGCGAACGCAGTTCGAATACGATGGTAACGCAAACCCAAAGTGCCACACATTGGCAAACACTGGCTGATCAAACAAAGAAACGGCTCTGATGCCGCCAACGCTAGATGGACCACGACGAGTTTGTCGAAACCTCAGACCCCGAAGAAATTGAGGAAAGTCAAGCTACAAAGTGGGCTTACTGGCAGATTGTCATCTCTGACCAGAATATCTATCGCCGAGACGATTACCATTCACCCCGAAAACGCGTCAAGGTGAGCCGCAGACTCTGTATCTGGCTAGTTCTTCGCCTGGTAATCCAAAAGATCAGACTTCCTTGGATGTTGCGCACGATACTGAACCGGCAAGTGCGATTAAATCTAGCAGCAACCTTGACGACCTCCATTTTACCACCCCCCAAAATACACCATCTCACGTCCCATCTTCCCCATTGACTCCTCCACCAGCATCTCGGGAGCAAGAGCCTACGCCTACACCGAGGACTTCACTATCTTCACACAGTTCCCCACTCCCTCACCCTGTGTATCAGGCAGAGGGCCCTCACGACTTGCCTCATCTAGATAATCCCGAGCCTATACAAGTCATAAATCCCACTCGGTACTCCCTTCGCGCACGTCAGGCGAAACAGCTCAACCCGTATGCATATGACAAAATACAATACAAACAACAGTTACGCTCTAACCCAGATGCGATTGTTAAGATTATCAGCCCGATGAAGGGGGGGCATCATCATGGGCATCAACGGGACTACGAAGACGAGGATGCAGAGATGCAAGAGTATTGGGAGGTGGATGGGTATGATCTGGAGGATCAGAGTTGGGAGGAGGGGAGAAGACGCGGGAATGTAGGAGGCTCGAGTAATGCTCCAGTAGATGTTCAAATTGGAACAGACGCCGCTTCCGTGCTGTACCCAGAAGCACTGCAGGACCTACCAAGTACTGACGAGGAAGAAGCAAGGGAAGCACGTGCTTTGTCCATGGAAGCGAGGAGGATGCTTCGGGAGCGGAGAGCCAAGGAGAAGAGGGAGGCAATGGAGGCGAAGGCAAAGACGAAGAGTTGGAGAAATGCGATATCTTTCCCGATGTCGAGACAATTCATGTCGAAAGGTCGCTCACCCGATCGCGGGGTTGGTCATGTAGAGGTTGAGCTGACAGGCAATGTAAGTTCGGAGATAAATATCGAATATTGATGTATGAATCAGTACTTACGCTTGTCCCAGGATGTACCCCATACTTCTCGATCGTCCTCGCTGCTCTGTGGAAACAATCCCGATCCCCTACCATATTCATCACGTAACCTTCAATCTACCACACCTGCCTTTGCTACCGGGGAAGTTTTGGCCGTCGGTCTGGATTCTCATTCTCCCGTCGGCTCGTCTGATTACTGTGAAGGTGGGATTGACATGGGTGCAGAATTTGATGAATATCAACACTATGGTACACCTGGAGATATTCACTGGAATACACGAAATGTGTCTGTCTTCGATGACGACAAGAGCCATTCACCTCGACGTCCTCCGAGTCACGCACGCGAAAGTGACGCAGCTTCCGATAGTTCGAGAGCATCCAGCTCAGGCTCACTTCGAGTGAAGGATGCGAAAGAACGTAAACGTCTTCGAGTGTACAAGCGGATGGTACCGGCCGTGATGGTTAATCGGCATTTTGAGAAACCTCAGAAGCCTCTTCAACCACAGGCTAGGCGACAACGGTCTGTTACGAATCAGTCCGGAAGTGAAGCTGAGGAAGGTCCGCTCCTTCCTGGTCGGACCAGGGCTCGGAGGGCAGAGCACACCGGGGATGTGAAGGATATTAGAGGGGACACGGAGAGCTCCGAGGATGAACGCGATTCTGCTGTGTCGTTGGATGATGAACCGGTTTTAATCCACTCAGCCTCTGATGTTGAAATTGTTCACCCTCGGAGACTCGGGAACCAACGATTGCCCAATATTGTCAATTTCTCGGATAGCCAGGACGACACCTCAAGCTCAGATTCTGGAATGGATGATGACGAGATCAAGGCCTATCTTGAAGATGAAACACCGGGGCTCAGGAAGAGTGTTCATTGGACGCGGATACGGGAGGAGAGTCTCATTGATTGGATGTTGACAAGGACGCGAACTGTGGGAGGGAAGAAGAAGCCTAGGGAACAGACCAAAGTTCCCTTTGGCCATGGCAATGATCGGAAAGCAAGTGTGCGTGCTATTCATCCCATTGATATTGTGACGCGTGGAGGCAGGAATCATGGCACAGGACGACAGACTTTGTTGTCCTTCGACAAGCCTCTAAAGGCCACGCATTCTGGTCGTGGTCATCGTGTCAGTTATTGGAGATCAGCGACAGCTGCAGATGAAGACAGGCCTGATGATGTTCACAAACCCAATGTGAACGTTCATCTTGTACAAGGACAAGGCGCATCGTCAAAGGCAGTGACGAAGAAGAAGAAGAAGAAGAAGGAGAAATGGGACCGCACTCAAGCACAGGGTTTGTACACCTTTGCTGCGAACGGGACGCGTATCACGTCGGGTCGACGGGGACTGAATGCCATCACTATTGATGTAACGGACGAAGACTTTCACAAAGCATTGGCACCTCTTTCTCAGGATTTGGCGAAGGCTTCTGACCGTCCACATATCAAGCGTCAGTCTACACACAAAGCCAGGTCGTCATGCGAACCACATATGGGCGCGGATGCGCCTTTGTACGACGAAGAGCCACCCAGACCCGATGACCGGATGGCAAAGTCAGACCGTCGTCGTGATATAAAACGTGACTTCGGCATACCATTCCTGCCCTCCGGAATCTCTTTTGGTCAAAATACGTATATCGGTAGGGGATGGCTCCACGATTTGGTGAATCTAGTCTCCCGCGTCGCAAACCCTCCGATGCCCTATGCCTACACCGCATTCGAGTTCGAATTTGGGCCTCATATGAATGTTCCGCAATTCTCGACTTTACTAGTGGAGGTATGTGACCGCCTACTGGAATTCGCAACTAGCCTGCCAGACGAGGACAGTGCGGAACAGACCAAGCCATGGGACGGCATCATGCGTGTTGTGTGCCAGCTAGTGTCGTGGTTTCTTGCCTCTGCTGGCGAGGACGATCGCGCTCTATTGCGAGGGGTAGTAAAGGAACAAATCCTGAACTTAGTCACACGCATGCAAAAGCTGTCCTTGGTCAACTCCTCGATGGACATGATGACTTTTGGGTTTTGTTGGTTTGCGGTGGAGTTGTCGGCGCGGCTTGGATGTCGCCTCCCGAGGTACAGGATGCGACCGATGGAGACTAATCCGTTGGTGGAGTCAGTTTCGTTGTTGGTGCAACATCTTCTCATATATGGCCTTGAAAAGACAATGGAACCTATCCAGAATTATGAAAGAGGACTTGATGGATCTTCAATCTCACAACGCACGGCCGAGCTATGGATCTGCCTCCTTCATCTCGTTGAAAATTGTCGCAACTTGGACGAGCAGGACACAAGTCCTGTTCACCTGGTCTGGCAGATGGTTCAAGAAAACTTGCAACCAGACACCCTAACTCGGCAATCAAGTCTGGAAGCTAGCGAGAGTACCTGGCGGACAATTTTCAGTCTATGTGCTCTCTCACAATTTTCCGCTCATGGGATGACTACCGGCACTTCCCGACTTCCTGCATCATGGAAGCTCGTGGCCTTTGCGCTCAAGCAAATTCGATTGGTAGCTGAACCAGGAAGTGATCAGTCACTGTCAGCACCCAGCCTCGATAAACGCGATGAATATATCGGCCTAATCGCCGCTAGATGCTTGCACCTGTGCAGTTGTTGGCATTGGCGGCTCGACGATGCTTCCGTTGTTTTTAATCAACTTGTGGATATCTTCCGCAGTCGGAAATTCGCGAACCTTCGTCAAGAGCCTGCCGATTTCCCTGGATTCATGCTCCACAGCGACTTACAGCTTCTTGCCGAATATAAGCGCAGCGATACTGTGTTCGTGGTGTTCCTAAAGCTTATCGTCCAGGCATCAAGAACCGATTGCTATAACGAGAATCTACCGCGTAGCCTATCTCCAAAAATCAAGAAGCTGTTGTCGCTTGCGATACCAGTCGGTTCAGTGCCTTTCTCAAAGAAGAGTCCACCGTCTGTCCAGGAGCTTTCGATGCTATACAATCGATTCAGCGCAGTTGCTGTTGCTATACACCTCGATCCGGCCTCGTACCGTTCTAGAATCATCCATGCTCGTTCATACGTCAATTTCAAAGAGGCAGATGATACTACGCGAATGGCTTGCATTCGCGGGATGATGTACTTTTCTATCTTCATGGTATACCGACAAATCCCCCTCAATGAGAATTTGATATGGTTTGGCGACATGGTGGAAGCACTTTTATGCGAACATGCGAAATTTACCAGCTCAATTTTAGAGCATCACAAGAGTATGGCTAAGGACCGAGAACAATGTTCCGTCATAGCTAGGGATCGAGTGGTCTTTCTAATCCCGATACTGCTTGGGTCCGCCCGCCGGATTATCGAGTCATATGGAACTAATCCTTCGACCTCGCAAGATTATCCCGATCCTGGCCTACTATGTGCGACATCGTTTGTGATTTGATTCATGTACTTCATCTTATTGTACCATTACAGCGTATGTTACTCCAATATTTCGCAATACTCATCTGGCCAATGTGGCCAAGGCAGCTCTAGAGATGCGTCGTTTGTTGCAGGCCTTCCTGAATGCTAGGACAGCGATCATGCCAATGCCACAACGCCCTCGTGTTCTTCCTTCCGTTGTGCCTGGTGGCGATAACCAAGAAAGCCAAGACGATTATGGCACATTCGAGTTGGATTTGAATGACCCAGAATTGCTCGCAGCGCTCAGCGACGTTGTGGAATCCCCACTCGCACATGAATGGAAGGCCAAAGATAGGCTGGTTTGCGATGTGAGACTTTCTCACCTGAACCCGTTCACCTAATTGAACAGCTTTTCAGGTCATCGATACACATATATATCCAGTTGTATATCGTCTTTTGTGTAAATATTTTCGTGATCCTCCAAGTACAGTTTCATTCGGGGACTACTGTCGGGGTATGGACTGTTGGATTGATTGTTGGCTAGGCTGCGCCAATATCGTTGTCCAGAACGGGAAAAAGGTAAGTCACTTGTACAATGACGTCGCCTCTACTTACGGAGGACTGTAGACCTGGTCTATGTACTTGGATCGTCGTGCGGATGCATGGGGGAAGATTACAAATGAAGTTTTGCGCCGACGGGTCGACTTGCGAGTTATGCATACCCTTCTGCGGCTTGATCCTATGGCATACCTGGTCAGTCGGGTAGATTTTTGTCAAGGATTAGATTGACTCACTGTTATCCAAGACCTTCAATGACTGTTTCATTGAGGTGTTACTGGAATCGTTAGTGTCCGCCAAAATCACCATCGAGAATGAATACTTTTCCCTGATACTGTCCATCGATGGTGTTCAACACATGTTACTTCGAGGTGTTCCTTGTCGGCCGGTTCCTGGGACGACAGATTACAAGTTTTCGACGGCCGAATTTTCCACCCTGCGACTCCAAGTCTTGGAAGGTTGGTCCATTCGGACGAATGCCGTCTTGTTTTCGACTGACATGGAGCCCATGAAGCAATGTTTAGCAACTTGGATCAAAGCCTTCGCAAAGAAGCGGGAGGCGACATGTCCTCCAGTCAGGACAACCAGAAATATGTGGGTTTCCTTACCAACATGTTCAAGGCGATGCGGAGCGACTATGAGGTGAGAGTTAATGCTCCCTCCTTGGTTTATCGTATGACCCTTTCCTGGTAGGGAATTGAATTAGGTTCTGAGAGGCACCACGCCTATACAGACTGGTGTCGACAGGTTTTCCAGACAGTAGAACGACATCTGGAAGTCAAGTCACAGCAGCGACTTTTGTATTGGGTGAATTGGGGGCGAACGCTGGAATGACTTGTATTTTTCATGACCGATTTTGGGGCATTCTGTAGATTTGGACTTTTTGGGTGGATCTCCCCCTGAGTAAATTCATTGTAATTCATTATTCCCCCGATCTTGTGACCAGGATTTCGATCTGGATCGTTTATCTAATCACGATAATGACGCGCTTACAATGTTACATAATATTATTAATATAAATTGTGGCGTGTAAAATGTTGAAATGGGGTTTGATTATGCGAAACCAAGACATCGCAAGGACAACGAGAACTCGATTCCTACTTTTTAATATTGTCAACCTTCAACCTGACGTATTATATATATTCAGACACCAGCCGCCTCCATCATCTCGACATGTCGCCCATATACGTTCTTGATCCTTTCTACTTGGGAATCACTGTCGTGGTTACAACGGGATATCAGTTACTGGGTTTTGCGATAGCGTGGACTTTCCAGTTTGACAAGATCACAGACTTTACAGGGGGTGAGCACCCACCTACTTGAGCATAGCTACTAGCACCCGGATCCTTAACGACACTGTCAATTTATCATAGGTTCCAATTTCTTTCTTCTTGGTAAGTCACAGGGTGCACTTCAGAACCACCGCATCTGCTCACTCACAGCAGCTCTCCTTACTCTTGTGACTGGCAATACATTTTTCACTCGCAATATTGTCGCCAGTGTCTTCGTCATGATATGGGCCATTCGGATTGCAGGTAGGTCTCGCTACAGTGTGTCGAATTGGCCTAATGCTAGTGATTAGGGTTCCTATTGTTCCGCGTCTTAAGGTCTGGGACCGATGGCCGCTTTGATGAGATACGTTCCCACTTTTTCAAGTTTCTTGGTATATGATTATCTGTGCTTCGTGCCGAGAGCCGTTTCCACTCACCTTACGCCCACACTTTCAGGCTTTTGGATCGGTAAGTTTGAAAGATTCCAATTCTTAGCATATCTAATGTCCCGGAATTTGTATATTGATTTCTTTAGTTCAAATCGTTTGGGTGAGTAAGCCGAGAACCGGAAACTAGCTTCTCCTGATGTTCATCAGGTGTGGGTGGTTTCTTTACCGCTCATCATTCTAAATTCGCCCGCCATTTCCGACGTCCCTAAAGGAGGATCTAATCCTGCGTTCGGTACCTCGCGTGATATAGCTGGAATTGTATTGTGGGTATTGGGTTTAGCGATTGAAGCGACGGCAGATTTGCAGAAAGTACCGCTTTTCGCGCATTTTTCGTGCCAATTTAACAGAATTTTGGTACCAGTTTCGTTACAAATTTTCCAACTCGAGCCCCAAGGATAAACCCATGACTGTAAGAACGAAGAATAACTGCTCTTCAACTCTAACACTTGTTCGATTCGCAGAAGGGACTTTGGGCATGGTCACGTCATCCGCCCTACTTTGGAGAGTTGTATCCATCTTGTCAACGGATTTTTATTTTCGTATTGATTCGTCATCTTCAGAATGATGTGTTGGTGGGGAATTTGGATTCTTTGCCTCTCACCAAGTACGGACGGGGACCTCTCATCCTCCGCCAAAGCTGCCCAGTATGGCTCTGTTGTGTCGCCCATTTTCACCGTCCTGTACGTCTCAAATAGGTACCAGCTCACATATTTACTGACAATCTATCTAGTATTCTCCTCTTTGCAAGTGGCATACCCACCGCCGAGAAACCTCAAGCGAAGAAATTCTATCTGATCAGTCATGGACCCAATGCCTGTGATGAGCATGCCAATGCGTGGCCACAATATAAAGATTATCTGCATCGGACGTCCATCCTAATACCGCTTCCCCCGGTGTTATATCAATGTTTGCCTGCATTTATGAAGAAGACATTGCTCATGGATTTTCCTATGTATCAATTCGACGAAGCAACGGATGGGCCAGCTGCAGTCGAAGAGGCGAAAAAAGGACAACATTAGGGGCTTGGACAATTAGATGTAGATGCATAATCCATTCTCAGCTACTTGTGACCATATCATAATCATTTGATGAGGTGAATCATCCACTACTGGACATCTATGATCAGGTGCTCACTTATACAAACAATGGATGACTTCCTGCAGCCTGCAGTAATATAATAGATTGCAGACTGGTGCCAGTTGTGCCTGTGGGTTGATCTTTAAATTATGATTCTAAACTGTGGGCATGTTGATAAATTATAGAACCTGTCACAAAAATGAACATGGGAAATGGGCTGAGGGAGTTGGAGTTACAAATCACCATTGAGTCTTTGAGATTGCACTGGCAATGACTTGGACAGGTAGATACAGGCAAAGGCAGTGTATCTACTTGAGAAAAATATAAAAGAGGGTTTAGGGTGAAAGCCTGAAGGGCTTCCCTGCCCTGAAAGAATGGAATCTGATGTGTGAGGAACTAATGTGAGCTACAAATCCCGGACTGATGTAAGTGGGCTATAAAGTCTGACCATAAGGCAGGTGACATCTATTTCCAGCACCTCATTACATAAGCCAAACATGCTCTCCTCACACTCCCTACTACATTCACCACATTCATATTTTTGCACTTGTAGTCTATAGGATCTATAGTTCACATGTATGGCAAGAGTTCCTATAAGTTTTTTCCCTAAATTATGTCAAGTGCCTGAGGAGTAGGCAAGCAAACTTTTTCTAATATTTTTTGACTTCTACCTATTTCTACCTATGTTCAAGGGGTATGCACTGGAAGAACCCGAGACACAGGGTTGGAGGGGGGGGTGGTCAATGAAGGCTTACCAAAATTTTCTGACCTCCAAAAAATGTGGGGGTACAAGGTATTTTAGACATTTTGGGGCAATTTTGGGTCACTTTTACACCTGG
>Ga0210387_10002159_pt1 | contig 14939 bp, 14 predicted proteins | sample IncBWC7OmetaG_FD_160108 | JGI IMG/M metagenome (GOLD analysis project Ga0210387, IMG submission 160108) | Forest soil microbial communities from Barre Woods Harvard Forest LTER site, Petersham, Massachusetts, United States - Inc-BW-C-7-O ...
TCGAGTGGCGGCCACCACACGGGCTTCGATTTCCACCTGCTGTGTCTTGCGATCCAACTGGGTGAGCAATTTGTCGATCGCCGGGACCACCGAGGGAACGTCGGTCACGATGATGGCATTGGTCCGTTCGTCGGCAATCACATCGCCGCGCGAAGAAATAAACTTCTTGCAAGTAATTACCAGGTCCTTGGCGTGGGCGTAGCTGAGGAACCGCGTAAAGGTAATCTTGTCGACTGCCAGCGCTTCCGCATCATGCTGGGCGCGACGGGATTCGGCCTCATGACGCAGCGTGTCCACGGTGGCGATCCTCAGGACGTTTCCATCCAGCTGGCGCGCCAGATCGTTGTTCTTGAGAACGATGTCGAGCGCCTGGTCCCACGGCACATCGTCCAGCACGATGGTCAAAGACCCCTTCACATTGGGATCCAACACCACGTTCAGCCCGCTGATCTCGTGGATCAGGCGGAAGAAATCTTTCAGGTCTACATCTTTCAAGTTGACCGAGATCGGTTCACCGGTATACTTCGGCTCCGGAGCTGACACGATCTGTGTCGACTGAATCTTCTGCTCCGCCGCCAGGTTCACCGCAGGTTGCATGGTGGTGGTATTCGGCGCCTGCGAAGTTTGCTGCATGGCGGCGCTGGGCGCGGGCAGCAAGCTGCCTTCCGGCTTGTCTACGAACTTTGCCGCCGCTTCAACCACTTTGGCCGGCTGCGCTGCTACCGCAGACTCGCTGCCTTGGCTTGCCGGCTTGGCCTGGTAAGTCGGCTCCACGAACACAAAATCTTGTGCGGAGGCGGCTGGCTGAGCTGGCTTCTGGACGAGGACGGGCGCAGGCGTGCTGACCGCAACTGGTGCGGTGGCTGCCGGCGTGGTCAAAGCCGTCCGATGCATGGACACCGGCGCGATCACCGCATGCGGCGCCGCAACCGGCTTGTCCGCTTTCGCTGAACTCGCCGCCGGGTGCAACTTGACGATGACCTTGCCGTCACTGCCAGGCAGCAATTCATAGCTGCAGGCATTGAGCAGGTCGATCACGACGCTGGTGGTGGGAGGCGTACGGCCGTCCGTACCAATGCGCACGCCCTTCACGCCGTTGCTGTCCACGCTCAAATGGTTCTGCGCGGTGGCCGCCACGGTATTAGGCAGACTCACCACTACCCGAGTCGGCGATTCCAGCGTGCTGACCGTGGGCGTGATTTGCCCGCGGGAGGTTATCTCCACACTGATCCCGTCGTTGCCGCGGATCACGTCCACCCTTTGCAGGGTGGCGCGTTTCGTGGTGTCGGCGCTTGGGGTTTCCCCGATCGCGCTCAGGACCAGCAGTGGTAACAGAACAACCAGCAGTTGCTTTCGCATTTCCCTATCCCCCCACAGGCTCGCCGCTTGGCTCGCCTCGTGATCTCTTCCTAAAATTCTCTTGCGCGCCCGCTTCCGCGGACGCCCCCGCTGTAATTACACTGCCGGGGTCGAAATCCTCTTGGTAACTTCCCGCTCGAACGGCTTGCCCATCTTGTCCTGGATGGTTTCTTTGAAAATGATCGAGTCGCCCGTGATCTTCACCACATATCCGTTGAATACAGGATCATTTTCGTGCAGGAAATATGCCTTGTTCAGCGCATTGACCACCACCGCAATCATGCCCGACTCTGACTTCACGATTCCTTGCAGATTGATCTGGTCGATGGCCAGGCAGCGTTTGCCGGTGCTGCACCCCGAGCCGGTCATGGTGCGGCTGATCACCGGACTGATAAAGGGATCTCGCCGTCCGTTCGCGCTGTAGCTCTTGGTCTCTTCCTTCTTGGGTTCGACCGGAACCTTCTTGTCTTCCACCGCAACTTTTTGCTGGGTCTCGGCCGGCGCTTTCACCGCGATCGCGGTCGATTTCTTCTTGCCTTTCGTAGCCGCGGTTTTGGGACGGTTGACCGGAACCACCGCTACCGCCGCAGCCTTGCTCTGAGCTGACTTCGCCGGTAAGGCGACGGCAGTAGAAGAGTGCGAAGGGGCGGAAGCGCCGCTCTGTCCCTGCCCGGAAGCCGCTAAAGCAGCATTCTGGTCAATGGTCTGTTTCTTCTGCACGTTCTGCAGAGTGTTGCGGGTGTTATCGATAACGTCCGGGTTCTGGGCCCAGGCAGTGCCCAGACTCAGTCCTAACATCAGGATTGCAATGGTCAGTTTCATAAGGCCCCCTTGGCCCTGGCCGGCGTGCTCGCGGGCGGCGTTATGTCATGACTGAAAAATGTTGACGCCTGGCAAGTTGCCACGATGCTCTCGTTCGGAGCGTACTGATAGGTGTGCTTGGCCTTGGCCTCGTTGGGTTTCTTCACGGTCGCGATCAGCACGTTGGAGATGTTCACGATGCGCTCCAGCTTACCCACCCGATCAAAGAAGTTGAGTACCGAGTAATACGGCCCGTCGATTTCCAGATCGAAGGGCACCTCGGTGTAGAACTCGCGGCTGGCGACCGGCCGCGCCGTGTAGCGGCGGATTTCGATCCCTGTCTTCAGCGCCTCGGCGTCCAGAGCCTTGATAAAGTTGTCGACTTCCTTGTCATCCGGCACGATCCGGCGCTCAATCTCCAGTTGCTGTTTGAGATTGGCCACTTGCCGGTCCATGTCCTTGAGCTTGGGCCGGTAGGATTCCAGTTCCGCGTTCTCGCGCAGCTTGGTCTGCAGGCTTTGTTGCGCCTGGTCATTGGCTTCGCGCTTGGACTTGAACAGCGTGTAATGCAGTCCGACGCTCAGCAGAGCCGCCACCAGCATCAGGGCTGCCCACTGCTTGATCCCCGATAATTCGCCGAAGTTCCCCATAGTCTCCCGCCCTCTTAGGACTTTGCCTTTTCGCAGGTCAGAGTGAACTGAAATGCCTGCATCTCTTTGTAGGTATCGTCCTGATAGGTCTCTTTAATCTCGATGTTCCTGAAGTGCCCGGTCTTCTGCAGGTTCTCGATCAACGAGGCCACAGCATCGGTGCTGAGCGCCATGCCTTCGATGTCTACGCTGTTACCCTGGTCCTTCATGGTGTTGAGCCAAACTGCTTCGGTGTTGTTGATGGTGTCACCGATGGTGTTCAACAACTCAACCGGACCAGCCTGATTGGCACGCAACTGGTCAATCACATCGACCCGGCGCTTGTAATTGTCCGCCTGGCGCTGCCGCTCCAGATACTTGGCTTTGACCTCGGCCAGTTCGCGGTTCTTCTGCTCCGCCACCTGCATGTTCTTGGCGATGGTTGTCGCCTCCTTGTCCAGGTGGTGCCAGGTCCAACCGTTGAACCCCACGGCCAGCATCAGTGCGATGGCAACCTTGAGCTGCGGTGAACCGCTATCGCCGGATTCGAGCACCGCCACGGCCGATGCAGCCGCCCGCTTACCTTTCGCTTTCGGTGTTCCCAGCAAGTTGATTCGGATCATAGGTTTTCAAAACTCCTTAACGCCAAACCCACCGCGACCGCCAACTGGCCGGCGTTCTTCTCGATCAGTTCCACTCCTGGCCCTTCCGCCGGAGGCGCGATCTTCTGGAATGGATTGAATATCTCCACCGGCAAAGAGAACTCCTGGCGCAGGGCCTCGATCAGCCCCGGAACCCGCGAAGAACCTCCCGCCAGATAAATCTTCTCGATGTGCTCACCCGCCGCGCTGGCGCGGAAGAAGTCGAACGTCTTCTGAATTTCCAGCACGATGATCTCGGTCACCTGCTGCAGGATCGGCGTCTTCGCATCTTCGCTGACCGTCCCCACCTTGTTGCCCAGCTTCAGGTTCTCGGCATCGTCGAAACTCAGGTCAAGTTCCTTCTGCAGTGAATCCGTGTACTGGTGCCCGCCCACGCTGACATCGCGCGGGAACAGCGGGGTCGTGCCTTTTACGATGTTGATATTCATCACGCTCGCGCCCAGGTTCAAGAGTGCCACCACCTGACCCGGCGCGGGCTCATAGTTGTACTCGTAACAATTCTGTAAGGCCAGGGCATCGATGTCCACAATAGCCGGAGTCTTGCCCGCCATCGAGAGTACGTTGGTGTAGTTGAGGATCTTGTCCTTCTTGACCGCCACCAGCAATACGTCCATTTGCGGGTTGCCGGCGTCTTCGGAAAGAATCTGGTAGTCGAGGTTCACGTCCGCCAGGTCGAAGGGAATATGCTGCGCCGCTTCCTTCTGGATGGTCTCCGCCAGTTCCTGGTCGCTCATCGAGGGCAGCGAGATCTTCTTCACAATCACCGAGTGTCCGCTGACCGCGGTAGCCACGGCTTTGGTCTTGATCTGGTTCTCCGTAAACAGCTTCGAGATCGCGCTCGAAACCGTGCCCGAGTCCACGATCATGGAATCCACCACGATATCTGGCCCCAGCGGTTCCACTCCCAGATGCACTACTTCCAGACCGTTGCGTCCCTTCCGCAGCTCCACCGCCTTGATGCTCGAGGAGCCCACATCCAGACCAACTATCGCCTTCGATCCGAATCCAAACATGTTCCCGCCTTTATGTTTGTCCGGCGGCTTTGGCAGCCACCTTCGTTTTCTTCTTGCCTCTGACCTCCATTTGGGTGGACTTCTCTTCCATCCACTGGTCCAGCCTCGACTTCTTGAAGCGCCAGCGGTTTCCCAATTTGAAGGCGGGGATCTTTTGTTCCCCGACGTACTTGTACAGCGTGTCCGGACTCACTCCCAGGTACTGTGACGCCTGGCGAACGTTCATGACTTCGCGCGAGTCGGCCATAGTTTCGTTCCCTTGTCCACAGACCTGAAGCCCGTTTACGGCTTGTCCTTCATGCCTACGAGCAGAATTGGGAGAGAGAATTCCTCGAATAAAATGCCTACGAGTGAATTCAGGTGTGCTGAGCATATATCAACGGGAAATCTCCTCAGGTCTCCGGGCTTTGTTGGGTTTTATGCCTGTTTTCTGGAAAGTAACCAGAATGGAGTTGCAGGACGTATCTATAGGTTGTGATGGCTGCTTGTTTAGCCACTACAGCTTGCGTCGTTTGACTACGGGATCAGGGCCGCATGCCAGAATCGTAACTAAAGTACTACAGACGGTACGAAGGTCGCGGGACGAGCGGGAAACGCCCGAAAAGACTTCAGCAGAGAAACTAAGACTAAGGAAGAGCGGCAATTCGCTCCAGCTTCATGTCCGACAGACACTGAGCGTAGATTTGTTCCTGCTGCGGGCTTGACGGCAGGGAAATTCTGCAAAGCAGACCAAAACCGTTGTTTGCAAAGCTGCTTGTCTTCAGGTGAGTCTCACTGTGTTCTGGCCGGTCCGCCAGTTGTCGTTGTGCGAGGTGGGTACATTTGTCTGGCCATCGCAGGACATAGCGAACAGCCCTACAAGGATGATGGGGAGCCGAACAGACGAAGACATGGCGCTTCTCCTTATGAGGTTTCTGGATTTACCAACTGCTGACTGCTGGTACTAACTAGAATTTTCGAACGTCACTTCCGGCGCCCATGGCGACCCAGACCTCGGCTCCGTCAAAAGCAACACCGGTGGATCCGCCGTTTGCGTTGTAGGTGTTAAGCACGATGCCATCGCTAGCACGGACTCGGACTAACGAAATGGTGGTCGACACCCAAATGTCTTTGCCATCAAAAGCGATGCCGTAAGGGGACGCACCCACAAAGAAGGTGCCCAACGTCGCGCCGTCGCTGGCGCGCAGCTTGGTTACCGTACCGTCGCCGTCGTTCGCTGTCCAGATATTTGCACCATCGAAGGCGATGCCATACGGGAGCGCGCCAACCTGGAACGTCCCGGCGTTGGAGCCGTCCTGTTTGAGTCGCACGACGATGTTTGGGCCGCTGGTGACCCATATATAGGTACCGTCGAAGGCGGCAGCGAAACCGCCGCCGCTAATAGGGAACGTGCCCAAGTTCTTGCCATCTATCGTCCGTATTTTCGATATTCCCGGCCCATTTGTGATCCACATGTCCGAGCCGTCGAACGCCATCCAGAACGGATAACTCCCCAACGGGAACGTTCCCAAGGTTTTGCCGTCGCTGGCGCGAATCTTGCTCACGGTGCCGTCGTAGTAGTTCGTCACCCACATGTCCGCGCCATCATAAGCGATGCCTGTAGGGCCATTGCCCGCGGGAAATGTGCCAAGGTTCGTGCCATCACTGGCCCTTAGCTTGGTCACTGTGCCCTCGCTGTTAGCGCTCCAGATGTTCTCCCCATCGAAGGCGAGTCCATAGGGGTTGCTGTTCTGCGTCTTGCCCACGTGAAAACCCGTGTACAGGTTTGCCGGGTACCACCTCAGCAAGGCCACCCTCAGCGGATTCGACCGCGGCGGCGCACCCGAGCCTGTGGCAGCCTGGCTCTGGCCCTGAGCTTGAGCCGTTTGCGCCCCGCGCGGCGAAACAGCTCCCCTCACCATGACTGCAAGCAACAGCAACGCCACGGTTGAGACGCGAGTGCTCATACCCCTACTCCCCCCAAAGTATTCCGAACCGAGATTACCGAGCTGAGTGCGGCCCCCATCCAGGCCACAGAGAAAACTGCGAGAACGGCACCGGCTTCGCCTAGTCCCCCTCAGGTAGGCCGAGCGGATCGAATTAAATTGCCTTCGACGCTATCTCGATTCCGGGCGCCTGTCAATGAAAACAACGCACCCGGAGGTTTTGGCGGCCAAAATCTGCTAACCTGTTCATTCCCTTCGGAGGGGTTCTTGCGAGTTCTCGATCGTTTACAACCACTCGCGCTCTTAGCGCTGCGGCTGATTCTAGGTACCATCATGATCGACCACGGGTACGGAAAGGTCTTCCATGGCGGCCTCGGGCCATTTGTGCAGCACGTCGGCAGCATGGGACTACCGTCGTGGCTGGGCTATTGCTCCGCGTTTACCGAGTTCTTCGGCGGAATACTGCTCGTCGCGGGTCTTCTGACTCGCTTTGTCTCCATCGCCGTCGTGATTGACATGGCGGTCGCCATCTGGAAGATCCACTGGAAGAACGGCATGTTCGCCAAGGGCGGATACGAATTCCCGCTGACCCTGGCCACCGTGGCGTTTGCCCTGATTCTTTTTGGCGCCGGGCCGATCGCGATCGACGCCATCCGCGGCGGTCGTGGAAGCGGCCTCAAGTCAAAGAAAACATGAACTGGACGGCGAGGCTTATCCGTGTTCTCTGTGTCCTCTGTGGTTAACGCTGTTCGGGCCGTCTTCGACTAAACTGGCCTCAGAGATGCTGAACCCCGTTGATAGCCTCACTCCCGCCGAACTCCGTAAACTTCGCCGCCTGAAAGATCCCCACGGCATCCAACGCTCGCTCGACGATATGCCATATCACTTGGCTGATACGGCGTGGTCGCCCCGCCGTGTGCTGCGGGAAAATACTTCCCACTGCTTCGAGGGCGCCCTGTTTGCCGCGGCAGCGTTACGGGCGAACGGCTATCCCCCGCTGATTCTCGATCTCGAAGCCGACCATGACACCGACCACGTCATCGCCATTTACCGCGTCAACGGCCACTGGGGCTCGCTGGCCAAATCCAACTACACCGGATGCCGCTATCGTGAACCCGTCTATCGCTCTCTACGGGAACTGGCACTGAGTTATTTTGACGTATACTTCAACCTGCGCGGCGAGCGCACCCTGCGAACCTTCTCCCGGCCAGTAAACATGGCCCGCTTCGATCCGCGCGGCTGGCTGACTTCGGAAGAAGATCTTTGGTATGTAGCCGAGTATCTGTTCACCATCGGCCATCACCGCCTGCTCACGCCTGCCATGATTAAGAAGCTGCATCGCCTCGACGACCGTTCGTTCCGGGCGGGCTGCCTGGGGCGTGCGGAAAAGCCCAAACCATAGCGTTTAGAGGCTGGGGGCAACTCCGTGGAACCCGGCGTGTTCTATGAACGTAATCATGCACATGCGTTTATTCTGCTTCGCGCTTTGTCTTATGTTGTCTGGCGCTGTTCTCGGCCAGGAACCGGCTCCGCCACACCCGGCTTCGTCTCGCCCCAAAGATCTCTCGCCGGTCACTCTCTCCGAAGACCAGATCCGCGACTTGATTCGCCAGTCCGCTGACAACGACCTTGAAAACGACAAGAAGCAACGCAACTACACCTACGTGGAGCGTGTAGAGGAGCGGCGGCTCGACGGCAAGGGACAGGTGAAGTCCACTGAAGTAAAGACCTATGACGTGATGGAAATCTACGGCGAGCAGGTGCAGAAGCTAACCGGTAAGGATGACAAACCATTGTCCGAAAAAGACGCCAGGAAGGAAGACGAGAAGATCCAGAAGCTCATCGACAAGCGCAAGAACGAGTCGGACGACGACCGCAGGAAGCGTCTGGAGAAAGAAGAGAAAGAAAGGGAGCAGGGCCGTCAGTTCGTGAAGGAGATTGCCGACGCTTATAACTTCAAGCTTGCCGGCATCGAGTCGCTCGACGGGCGCGACAACTATGTGATCGACTGCGATCCCAGGCCGGGATACCAGCCCCACATGAAAGAAGCCAAGTTTCTGTCAAAAGCCCGCGGCCGCGTGTGGATTGACAAAGACGACCGGCAGATGAAGAAACTCGATGTGTTGTTTATTGACACCATCTCCTACGGTCTGTTTCTGGCCCGCCTCCACAAAGGCTCACGCGTGGTGGTAGAGAACGTCCGTGTGAACGACGAGGTGTGGCTGCAGCAGCACGTGGCCGTCAAGATCGACGTACGAGTGGCGCTATTGAAGAACTTCAACGTAGAAGTCGATGTGGCCGACAGCAACTACAAGAAATTCCGCGCGGCGACCAGGATCATCCCACTCGGCGAAGTGCAGCAGCAGTAGCGTCTTCCTTCGCCACACGATCAAAAGAAAAGCTCCTCCCGATTGTCCAGGAGGAGCTTGGAAGACATCTCGCTCGTCAGAACGTAAACTTCGCCGCCAACTGAATACCGCGGGGCGCACCGCCACCCAGGAAGGGGTTGCCGACGCCCACGTCGCCGGTGGCCGTAATCTGATAGCCGCCGTTTCCGACTTCGCGGTTGTTCGGTCCTTGCACAAACCCGCAGGTGCATGCCTTGTTAATGTTGGCAGCCGGGTCAGCGATAAACGCCGGCAGTACCGGGTTGGCGAAGTTGGGATGGTTCAGGATGTTGAAGAAATCGGCGCGCAACTGCACCGACACGCGCTCGGTGATGGGCGTGTTCTTGTAGATAGCCAGGTCCCATTGCTTGTAGGTCGGACCGACCAGCGAGTTCCTGCCCAGGTTTCCATAATGTCGCGTGCCCGGAACACAATCCGCGGCGCCTCCAGAGAACTTGCCTGCGGCTTCGATGCAGGGCATGGAGAATGAACTCAGTACGAGGTAGTTTGCGGGATTGCGCTTGTTATAGATGATCGGCCCGACCACATCCGGCCGGTCGTAGGCATCACCGCCACCGCTGTAGTCGTCCTCGGCATTGTAGTTGAGCGTGAAGGGCTGGCCGCTTTGCAGGGTCGTTGTGCTATCCACGCCCCAGCCATTCCTCAAACGTGACCATCCGCCGCTCTGATTGGGTAGTACGTAGCCAGCTACCCAAACAAACCGGTTCGGGACATTGAAGTTAGACGGTCCATACTCGAGCTGCGGACTGTGGCTATCCTGAGGCTGAGCCGCATTGACCACAAAGTCTTCGCCGTCGCTGGAATTATCCAGGGACCTCGACCACACGTAGTTCACGATGGACATAAATCCGTGGTAGTTGTTGACCCGCAAGCTGGCCTGTAGCGAGTTGTAGTTCGATTTGCCGGTGGAGTTCTCCTGAAAGACATAAGTTGAGCCCGCGGCGGTGTTAAAACCAGGGGCGGGAACCCCGTACGGTCGCGGCACGCCAAAGTCCTGGATGGCGCCGGTGGTGGCGCAGGTGGCGAGGCCCTGCGGACAATCGGCCGCATTAATGGCCGCCTGGCTCGGCTGATTGAGGTCAAAGAAGCGGAACAAGCGATGCCCTTGCGATCCCACATACCCAACCTGTAGCGCCACGTTTCGTGAGAACTGCTGCTGAATGTTCAGATTGTAATTCTCGATGTAGGGCGTCTTTATATGCTGGTCAAAGGAAAAAGTGTCGCATTCCACGGTGCAGCCCGGGGTCCCGTAGATGGGTGTATTAGGAATGTAGACTCCGTTCCTCGCCGCATCACCGTTGGGTCCGAATGCGACCCCGTTAGCGTTCGCCATCTGAACTGGATCGGGTCCGATGTTGTTATAGGCCGGCCCGGGCGCGTAAAACGTTGGATAGGGCAAGTGGCCGAGGAGCATATCCTGCGAGAATGCATCGAAAAAGAGTCCGTAGCCGGAGCGAACCACTGTCTTGCCGGTTCCGAAAACGTCCCAGGCGATTGCTACTCTTGGCGAAAAATTCTTGTAGTCGGGCTGGTAAACGTTCGACAGACCTCCGGGGCCAACTCGCTCCAGGTTGCCCGTAGTGGCTGAAGTCGGAATGAAGTCGGAGAACAGGTTGTTCTTCTCTTTAACCGGCGCGTAATAATCCCAGCGCAAGCCGTAGTTCAGAGTAATCCGTTGCGTGATCCGGAAGGCATCCTGAGCGTAAAACCCGATACCGTTTTGGCTGGTGTGGCGCCGGGTATAGCCGGAGTAGTCGAAGAGCCCGAAATTCGACTCCTGGGGAGCCATCTCCAGCAAGCTTTCCAAGTCGGTAAAGCGGATCCTTCCGCGAGAGTACTTGTCAAAACTCTGCTCAATACTGGTGCGGTGATACTCTGCCCCGAACTTGAAGTCGTGCTTATTAACCTTCCATGAAAAGTTCTCGATCACCTGGTTATTAGTATCCACCCGTTGCCGGGGATCGCCGGAAGTAGCGCCGATCTGGGAAAAGAACCCTGACCCTCCAGTCGGCGTAGGCGCGAGAAGAATGATAGGGAGACCCTGAGAATTGCAGGTGCCGAAGGTGGTTGGAACATTGCAGAACCCGATGGAACTGGGATTGAAATTCTTGTCTTCCGGGAAAAATCCCTCCGCGAATCGATTCCAGCCATAGCGAATTTCATTCACTTTGGTCGGCGAGATCACCTTGACATAGGAAATCGACACCAACTGCACGCGGGTCGGAGTCACAGTATCGAAGCCGGGAAGTTGGCCGCCAGATGCGTTCAGAGCCAGCGGGAACTGCTGGGTGCTGTCACCGAAGAAGTAGCGGCCACTGAGGTTGTTATTTTGGTTGAAACTGTGATCGATCTTGGCGATGAAGCTGCTCAGGTTATTGAACGAGGGAGCGATCGCGGTATAGTCCGGCGCGAAGTTCCCGCTGGCATTGAAGCAACCCGCGTCCGTCGATGTTGCCCCGGGAATGTAGTTGGCGGTATTGTGCGGGAAGAAGTTCAAGATCGACGAACCCACCGAGCTCACCTTACCGCCGGCGTTCAATACGTTCGTCGTCGCCTGGGAAATCTGGGTCAGCGTGGGCACGCAAGCCAGCGAAACCACTCCCACGTTTTCGCGCTGGCCTTCGTAATCCACGTAGAAGAAGGTGCGGTCCTTAATGATCGGCCCGCCCAGCGAACCGCCAAATTGGTTGTTGTGAAAAGGCGCTTTAGGAGAGGAGTTAGGATCGAAATAGTTCCTCGCGTCCAGAGCATCATTGCGGAAATACTCGAAGAAGCCACCATGCAGCGCGTTGGTTCCGCTCTTGGTCACAATGTTTACGATAGCCCCGCCGTTGCGTCCGTATTCCGGCATGAAGTTGGAAAGCACATTCATATCGGAGATGGCATCGATCGGCAAAATCGCTGACGGAGTTCCGAACACGCCGGCCTGATTGATGGCCGGATCGTTGCGGTAGCCGTCGTTCATGTCGGTTCCATCGAGCAGGTAGTTGTTGGACCGGCCGCGGGCGCCGTTCATGCTGAACTCGCCGAACGAACCGGGAGAGTCGGTGATCTGGTCGGGAGACCCGGTAACACCCGGAGTCAAGAAGATCAGCTTGGTGTAGTCACGCCCGTTAATGGCCAGGTCCTTCATGGTTTCCTGAGTGAGCACGCCACCCAACGTATTGCTGGTGGTTTCGACCATCGGCAGCGTCTCAGCCGAAACTTCTACTTGTTGCGATACTTGTCCGGGCTTGAGGGTCATGTCAACGCGGCGCTCTTGGGCCACGTCAACCGCGACGGCAGTAACGGAGGAAGTTTGAAACCCGGTCTGGGAAATGGTCACGGTGTAGCTGCCAATGGGCAATTCTGGAACGGCATAACTGCCGTCGGCGCTGGTCTGCGTGGTGCGCTCCAAACCGGTGTTGGCATTTTTCACCGCCACCTTCGCGCCCGAAATCACCGCGCCACTTTGGTCGGTCACCGTACCCAGAACGGTTCCACGGAACGTTTGGGCGAACACCGCAGTTGCCGTTACCAGCATCGCAACCAGAACCAGCGTTGATCTCATGATCGTTCTCCTCAGTCCCTGCTTCATAAAGATAGGCTCCACTCTCGCTTGCGTTCGGTTTTTCCTTGCAAGTGCTTCATCCCACCGGTAGAAACTGCGATTCTCCTAAATGCCTTGACGGAACTAACCGGAAATTGTAGCGCACGGTTGTCACAAAGCAAGTGTGAAAGCAGTTTCCTGTGACCAAGGTGTAGCGACGGCCGCCGACCGCGCCAAGGTGCAGGAGACCATGCTAAGTAACAAGGTTCTCTACGCGACACGCTTCCCCGAGATATCCTTCGTCTCGCGCGGCGTCAAACAGTGGGGAGAGAACGCCTACACGGCGGAAGGCGATTTGAGCCTGCACGGTGCGACGCATCCGCTCACGCTTCCGGTTTCGCTGCGAGATGGACACTACGCCGGATCGGTAAACATGAAGCAGACAGATTTCGGAATCACTCCCATCAGCTTGTTCGGCGGTAACGTGAAAGTGAAAGACGTGGTCGAGATCAGCTTCGACATTGTGTTGCAGGCAAAGTAGAAGGCTTACTCGTAGCGTAGCGCCTCAATCGGATCCAGCCGCGAAGCCCGGATCGCGGGCAACATTCCGCTCACCAGACCTACCACAGCGAGAATTAAGGTCGAGACCAGCAGTGTTACCGGATCGAGCACCAGCCGGATATCTCCCGCTTCGGCGTGTTGTGCCATGGCACTGTATAGCGTCAGCCGGCCCACAGAAAGCGACACCACATAAGCCAGGATGATACCCAACAGACCGCCCGCGAAGCTGATGGTCAAAGCCTCCGCCAGGAATTGCAGAAAGATATCGCGGCTGCGCGCGCCCAGGGACTTTTCCATGCCTATTTCCCGCGTCCGCTGCGTCACCGATACCAACATAATGTTCATCAGCCCCACGCCGCCGATTCCCAAGGTGAGCGTGCCGATGAAACCCAGCAGGATTTTCAAACCCAGCGTAATGATTTCAAACTGTTTCACCTGCTCCATCAGGTTGAAGACGATAAGCGCGCGCCGGTCGGCGGGATCGAACTGGTGCTGCATGCCCAGCACTGAACGCACCGCCTGCTCCAGCCTCAAATATTCCGTGGTTTCGTAATTGAACCACACCGAATCGAGATAGTGCGTGTCCTTCAGGTCGCTCATGGTGGTGAAGGGCACGAAGTTCACACGGTTGATGTCGTTGTTACCCGCTTGCATTTTGGGCGCCAGCACACCAATCACTTCGAAGCTCTCTCCATCAATGCGCACGCGCTCATGAAGCGCGTTCCTGCCCGAAAAGAGTTTCTCCTTAGACTCGGAACCCAGCACCACCACGTGCGCCCGCTGCATCTCGTCCTGGAGATTGTAGAAGCGCCCCTGACCCACAGTGAGGGCGCGGATCGAAAGCACATTGGGATAGTTGCCGGTCACGTTGTAGGTGAAGGTACGAGTTTCGTATTGGATGTTGGCATCTTTGCCGACTTCCGGCGTGATATGCATGATCTGCGGAACATCGGCCACCAGCAGGTCCACATCATCAAGGGTAAGCCGCAGCTGGGCTCCCGCCTTCTGTCCTCCCACCTGCATGGAGGAACGCCCAGGCACCAGGATCATCAGCTTGGTACCGAAGTTAGCAAAGATGTTGGCGCAAGCTTGTCCGAAGCCGTTGCCGTAGGCGAGCAGCATGACCACAGTAGCGATGCCCCAAGCCATTCCCAGCATGGTGAGGGCAGTGCGGCGGCGGTTGTGCTGCATGGCGCCATACGCTTCGTGGAGCAAGTCTCGTAACATCGCGCTTATTCCTGTCGCAGCGCTTCTACAGGCTGCAGGCGAGCCGCTTTACGGGCAGGGTAGAGTCCGGCCACTACGCCGGCCAGAGTGAGGCAACAAATTGCCAGGGTCGCAGTTGAGGGCACCAATCGGGGCGGATCGAATCCGGCCGGCCCCTGCACCGCGCCCAACGCCGCCATGAATCCTCCCGCCCCCACCAAGCCGATCAGCCCACTCAGCAAAGTAAGTAGCACTCCTTCCAGAAAGAACTGGAACAGGATGCTGCGGTTAGTCGCGCCCAATGCTTTGCGCAGCCCAATCTCCCGGGTGCGTTCCGAGACCGAAACCAGCATGATATTGATCACGCCGATCGCGCCCAGCCCCAGCGTCACCATTCCGACAGTTCCTAGAAACATGTTCATGGCGTCGAAAATCGTGCCCATCATTTCGGCCTGCTTCACCGTATCCCAGCCTTCGAAGGCGTCTTCATCGCGATAGTCGAATCCATGATTGTGCGCAACAATCTTGTGGGTCTCCTCGACGGCCAACAAGTGATCTGCCGCGCTGAGCGGTTGAAAGTTGATAAAGGAAATGGCGTTTTGTTCAGATTCTCCCTTGAGGCGGAAATACGTGCTCATGGTCTGGTAAGGAATGTAGCCGCGCATGTTGGTGGAGTTATCGTCGCCCCGCCCCACTCTTTCGATGGTGCCGACCACCTCGAAGCTGATTCCGTTGAGCAGCACCGTCGCCCCCACCGCAGGCCGGCCGGGGAAGAGATTCTTGGTCATCTCGTCGCCGAGCACGATCACATTCCGCCGCTGGGTCTCATCCAGCCATCAGAGCCAG
>Ga0210387_10002161_pt1 | contig 14928 bp, 14 predicted proteins | sample IncBWC7OmetaG_FD_160108 | JGI IMG/M metagenome (GOLD analysis project Ga0210387, IMG submission 160108) | Forest soil microbial communities from Barre Woods Harvard Forest LTER site, Petersham, Massachusetts, United States - Inc-BW-C-7-O ...
CGTCCGTTCTAACAGATGAGCAAGCTCTTCGTATAGAAGGACTGGTAAAGCGGGGTTTAAATCCGGTATTCACGCGGATTTTCTCAATTAGGACGTCACGAGACATTTTCTAAGCCTACCCTAAATAACAGTCAGTAAACATTTGTGATCGAAATGTAAGGTCGATATCGGCTATTAATACTTGGTCGCGTCGCGTCGATTCTGAATTATACCCCGCCAAGAAATAGTCTGATATGATGGTTGGGGAAGTTCTGGAGACGGTTACAGATTTGTGCACAGTGTAGTGGTGAAACAGTGGTTCCAATAAGCTGGGCAGCATAGGGGCGATATTCATTGTTACAGTGTTCCGAGTCTGCACAGCATCCAGAATATTTGTAGCAGCTGGGTTTCTGAACAGACATGTAGGAGGCAGACTCGGAATATCGGCCTTACATTTCGATCACAAATGTTTACTGACTGCAATTTAGGGTAGGCTTAGAAAACGTCTCGTGACGTCCCAATCGAGAAAATCCGCGTGAATACCGGATTTAAACCCCGCTTTACCAGTCCTTCTGCAAGCGGTCTTCAAACATAGATTTTGGTTCAGAATGCTGAAAGAGGAAGGTAATCCGTTAATAGCTCTGAGGACCTCGGAAAGAAATTTGGTGCCCCGACCCGAGGAAAGGCTTTCGCAGATTGAATATCTGGAAGAGGGTCCCCCCTCCCAGTTCCAAACCCATCTTCAAACATAGATTTTCAAATTTCCAAAGGCTCAAAATGGTGACTGTGATGTCGACAGGTTCTATCAACATGCCCACAGTTTAGAATCATATTTACAGGTCAACCCGCAGGCACGACTGGCACCAGTTGTAATCCATTCTGTTACTGCAGACTCTGTGGGAAGTCATCCAGTATTTCTACCAAAATATATGTCATGGTATGACTGGCCACCTGACCCAAAATCTAATACACGGCTCAGGATGGAGCAAATTTGTACTTAAGGAATAAAAAATTGGCATGAAATTGGGTAAGCTACTCTGGCTCACAGGCCTGCTCCATAGCACGAGCATTCACACACATACAAACATATTATTTCTATGGGGCAATGTCACGTGATATCTTCTTTGAGACTAAATCGGGTGCCGTCGGCTGTCAAACTTCAATTTGCTGTCATACTACAAGTAGTAGAGGCACGATCAACAGCATGCAAGACTAAGGTCCACCTTCACTTCTTCACTCTGCTGCTTGCACCATTATCACTGAGCGCAGCTTCATGGCGGAAACCGAGCCTGCTTTTTCTACTCGCATTGGTACCAGCCAGCAAGTCAGCAGCACAGAGCCTTCACACACATCCAGGCATTCCCGAATTCACTTTCCAGTCGATGAGCCTGGTTCTTCACGTTCAGACCACTCCGCGGCAGAATACTCTCAAAAGTCACCACTGCTCGGCTCGAAGTCTTCGCCGGTTCGACAAGGTTCGCCTCTGCGTCCCTCCAACATTAAGGACGCCACCAATGGACGGCGACGTGTCCGTTCCGTTCATGCGGCACATATCTTTGCGGAATCGCCCCGACCAAACCGAGTTCCTGCCGTCAGTCTTATAACCCCCGTTCAGAGGATCACAACAATCACCCCGAAGCATAGCAAAGACCCAGTATCTGAGGTGGAGGATCTTTTTGGACATGGTGTTTTTTCTGATGAGTACGACTTATGTGAGTTATGTCTACTCTTTGATATATATATTCTATTTACATTGCATTAACAGCTCACGAAGGCAAGTCTTATACCGGCGATGGCGACAGCAGATCGTATTCACCAGGTTCATAGATCCCAGAATTTTGCAAGACGTTCAGCGCGCATTGAAACTCAAGGCTAGACGCGAAGCTCGCCTGAAATTAAGCCAGTCCATTTCCCCGCGTAAGGATGTACCCTTGAAGTCAGATATCGCGTCAGCTTCTTCGTTTTCCAGCGTTTCCTCTCCGCCTTTAACAATGTCGGCTCCAACGCCCATCACTCTTTCTAAAGCAACTACTGGTATAACTTCAGAGATTGATTTTAGCCCTTCCACTGGTGTCTCTAATGTTACTGTTCCACTGCACCCTGTTCCTTCATCCTTAGATGATGGGACCACCCTCGATTGGACGGGTCCTGGGTCTGAGGATGAAAGGTCTGAAAGACGCTGGTCATTATCCATTGCTAAACTGAAAGGCAAGGAGAAGGCACCTTATTTGAATAGCGTTACGGTCGAGAAGCAGGAATCTCGTTATGCAGGTAAGCCTGATCCTTTTAGTCATATTGTAAGTTTTCGCATTCAATTTCCGACAGAATTAATTGGCCGGATTAAAACCGTGGCCAGTCCGCATACGGTACGGAAGGCATCCATTACCAGCGAACAACTCGGGAGACGATATAAACTCGTATACGGTTCTCTGCCGTCGGGACCTGGGTGTCTGAATATGGCAAAGATCGCTCGGTGGTACGGTAGTCAAGAAGCTATTGTGAGAACATCCTTGGAGAAAGCAGAACCATTCACTTGGCTCAAACATCTGGAAAAACGTGGAACGAAACCTTCAAATCGCTTACCGTGGCATCTTTCGGCATTGATCATGGAAGAGTACATCCATTCTCAAAGTCGTCATGATCCAATGGAGACGATTCCGGAAGACCTCATGTCAACAAGCTCTTCACCTAATATATCTATTTCCCCTCGGGCAGCGAATATACCACTATCCCGTAATCCGGCACCTTACTCTCTAGGACCTTCGTTATCCAGGAAACGGTCCTTTGATGGTCGTATTTCCTTCGAACCTCTCGTCGAATCTGCACGGGAATCGTTGGAAGTAGACTCTCATAGAAGTGGCGAATCTGTTTATAGCAGTGGTTTCAGCGGCTCTTCAAATCGCAATCCTGCTGTCGTTGTTGCAGCTTCTCCAACTAGCAGTCACCTAGAATTACAGAAAATTCGTCGACGGCCCCCTAATGACAGTGACGATGTTTCTTCCGCTCGCAATTCATTGTCGGAACGTTCCTCCGATGGCGGAAGGAGACTTCGAAAGATCCGACGTCAACCTCGCCCTTCGGACTTCGAATTACCCTCTGAACATGGGTCAGGGCCAGAACCAAGCTTTAAATTCGTGGTATCGAGGGATCCTTCGGAAGCTGGAGACATCCCCGGCCCCGCAAGGACTGAATTGGGTGTCGATGGCCCTGTCTCAGACGGTGACCCCCAACCGACCGTAGACAGGTCACATATGGAGCCTCCCTATGTCACAACTCATCGCACTCTTGACCGGCGCAGGACACGAATATCCTTGCCGTCATCTGATCGTCTTGTGGTAGGGATGGATCAGAAACGCCAACAGGAAGCAGATGAAGAGAAGATCCGTCAAGAGTACGAACTCAAGGCCCAGTAAGCATTTTTCTTTTCCCAAGATAGTACTCTAATCTGTTAATATATTCGTAGGCTTCTAGACCAGACCGTAGCCCAGAATTATAGAATCCGTCAATTATTGAATCGCGTCGCCTCCGGAGTGAGGGAATTCGAGACAGTTCAGTCCACTGTCTTGAGGTCGCTCGGAGTCCCTTACAATAATCTACCACAAGATCTTTTGGATGCATTCGGTCACGATCCGGCGGCCGTGACAGGTGCAACGCGCAAGTTTCAGAGCTGGAAAGCTGTAGATGATATTCATACCCGTCTAATTCGGCAACGTGAAACGTTCCGAGATTTTCTTTCGCATGCCGCAGAAAATAACCTTCCAGCATCGGCGAGCGTCTTAGACGACCCCATTGCCGCTCTGCTGCGGTCTTTGGAAACCCTGGAAACCTACAGACAAGAAATTACCACAAAGGCCAAAGCCGTGGTGGATGTATTAAAGAGGGTTCAGACAGTCCATGCTGAGGTGAAGGCAGAGTATAATGATACACTTGCCCATACGTCGGTGGTATATCCCGAAGTACGTCATTGCCATCTCTGATACTTTATCTGTTCTCATCAATTCTTCCTAGCTTTCTCATATTGTTGCACTGGAGGAAAGCTACAAAAATCAATACCAACAATTCTGGGAGTTTGGTATGGATGCTCTCACTTTTCTACTGGATACCGTCACGCCATTCTGGAGAACATACGGAAAGACCATCGGCGAAGATGTGCAGGACTTTCTCATCATACCCTTGTACCGTAACGAGTTCACTGGTGAAGCGAAAAGGTATCCAATCAACAGATTTCCCAGACGCTCATTTCGTCACTGGCTGGGACTCTTGTTGTTTTTCTTCCTCTCTGCCACAATTAATTTGCTGCAGGGCCGTGCAGCATTATCGTCTTCCGCTCACTGCAGACTGCTGTGGATCATTAATAGTGGCATTCGATGGACAATAATGCCATTCTTTTGGATTGGCATTCTTATACAGTGGTGTGCAGTAATCACGGAGTTTTGCATCGTTCTGATGCAGTTGGGAGTGTTGACTTGGTGGATTGGTTGGTCGGTGAAAATATTTAGTTAGGCATATCATGAGCTCCGTGTTGTTCAGCAGAACTGTATAATTTATTCACGGCGCCAAAATTTTTATATCGCAATATACTTATTTGTTCTCTGGTGGAGGCGATTGGTTGGTGGTTCGGGGATTACTGGCTTTGGGACTAGCGACCGGATAGATGGGTGAATTGGTGGCAAGCGGCGAATGTGCGAAGAGTGGAGGTGTGGAGATACGAGGATTAGCGGCGGTCTTATGAGATTGTGAGGAAGGTATGGTTGAAGCGACTGGTACGTATGAAGAGAACTTGTAGGCTTGCGGAATTTCAGTTGTTGCCTTTCCAGAATCGACGCATGGACGGCAGAATCCTATCCGAGAACAGTCAGTAACAACAAAGGGGCATGAGAGTGGACCAACTTGCGTCCACCTAGTATAAGAGGCACATCAGTTTGATTGCATGTAATGCATTGGATCTGGGTCACGACGGGAGCAGATTTGGCTTGGGAAACCCGCCTTCTCTTCGGGGGTGGGGTTATTGTAAAAGATTCAGAACCATCGGCAGGCTTCTTTCGCGAAGTTGTACCGTCGGCCAGCTTCCTTTGAGCAGGTTTCCGTTTCGGTTTAGAAGTCGTGGCTAGCCCAAAATTGATAGACTTCATATTGAATGATGGTGTTACGGCCTGAGAGACTGAGGATCAGAGAGGTATCAGACTTGAGACCAGAAAGCCGAGCTTACAGTCTGGAGTTGCGTAAGGAGTGTGCCTTCGGGCAATTGATGTCCCAGGTAAACTCGTGCGGGTCCTTTCTGTGGACCGGCATACCGTTGATGTTACAAAATAAGAGAAAACTCGGTTATGTTCTCACCAATTCATCCAGAATCATACGGTTTCGTTTCACCTTGTCTTCCCCTCCTACCCACCGTGATACAGTATCCCAGACAGCTAGAGGCGCTCTTTTGAGGCGGAAAGTAACGACTTGGGGTGAAACATATTCACGGGCGAGGGAAGCTCCGTTCACCAACCCTGGGTCCAGCGCCGGTGATGAATTGAACGGAACGGATGCGGTAATGAGTATGTCATAAGCTGCATCTGTAATCCTGCTATCCGGTAGTCGCTCGCAGACAACCGGCCCACGCGGGAACACCCATCGTTCGGTAGATGCTTCATGAAATTCGATGACGAGATCAAATTCTTTCACGGAGGGAAGTACCGCCAGTGGCGTGTCAGTAGATCCAGAAGTAGAGATTAATGAAGTATTCGCATCAGATTTATTTTGTGAGACAGGGTGAGATGGAATCGATTGTGCCGAACCCACGTCAGACGTATGTGTGGGTGTTGCCAATGATTGGATGAGGAGACCGAGAGTTTTCAGTTGTTCTGGATTCGCCTTTCCTGCAGCAGCCAATTGAAGCAAGTTGGCAAGGGTGGGATTTGACGAGGCAGCAGAGTTAACTTGATTGATTAAGGTGGGTGTGATCGTAGTGACTGAGGTGAGAGAAGAAAGTAACGGTGTAGACGACTTCTGAGACTCCGATGATGAAGATGTTACCGAAGCGGAAGCAGCCACTGCGGCAGGGCGGTGAGCGTATGGCGCATATGAGCTAGCATAGGGCGTTGTCGCTTGCCACGTGTCGCCGCTCAAACTAGGTGGTTGATAGAGATATGTTGGTTTCGATGTAGACATTGTTTGCGAAGGTAGGTAGTGGACCTCGTAGAACATTGTATCCGGGAAGATATGAGGTCCAATTTCAAGATCACATTTGCCACGAGTTTGAATTGTGTGGGGTAGAGAGACAGTTTCGGATGGCTTGCTCCCACGTGCTTTGCTCGAAAACTTGGAAAATGAAGACAACCATCGATCGCGCGCTAAATAAATAATTCAAGGCGAGGTTCAACGCGGCGGATACGACTCACATTGTCTAAGTGATTGGAAAATTATGCAGCTTCACGCCGGAAAATGAGGAAAATACGAAGTGATTGATAGGATGTGCTCACCTGTCGGCGATACTTTTCAACCCCAGTGACTTGTCGGTGTCTTTTTCGGTGTCTTCCAGCTCCCAGCCAGGTTTCTCTCCTACCGGGAGGTTGATAGTTTGTGGGCGATTCATAACGTCTCTCAGGCTAGTACTTGATAGATTGATTGTTTACTGCTGTTGTCCAAGCCCTTCAAGTTATGTAAGTTCGAATTCATTATTCCTCCAAACTTTTACAAATATCTTAGTTTTAATATCTTGAATCCTATAATGACGACTCGAGTCCGTGAGTGAACCACCATCCTCCTCTGTATGCTCCCGCAAACAGCTTTCCTTCTCAGAGAAAGGCGGACCCGTATTTAAACCCGTTGTAAAATCAAGAGCACGTCCAACGAGCACTGCTCCACCAACAGACAGCCGAAGCTTCATCACTCCTAGTGGTTCTGGGGATGTTGCCACTCCTGCACCCACGGATTTGGCTCTGGTTCCTCCTCTCTTAGTCCCACTTGGCAGCAATGAATCCCATGTTGATATTCCCTCTGTCCAAACCCCGAATATCTCAACCTCTCCCAACTGCACGACTCCCATCATATCTTTCAATACTGTGTCCCAACCCAGTAGCAAATTTTCTGATAGGCAACCTCCTGCACATTCTCAGCCAACGACACCTGACTTCACCCCCGGCAATCCACATCATCCTCCCTCAATTATGAAACAGTCGAAGGCAATACCCACCGGGCCCACTAGAGCCAAGCCAGCACACGCCCCTTACGTGAATACAACATCATTCACGTATCCACCGCAGCCCCATAATCTTACGATGCATGGGGAAGGATCCCTCATGGGTGTCTTCCAAGCAATAGCTCCGATACCCTACGACCCTCCTGGTGCAGTGGAGCAAGAAGCGGCCCAGCACGCACTGAACAATGTTGGGACCGGAAACACACAGAAGTTGGCTCTTAATGCACACAGTACCGTGAAACCTAGGCGATCGTCAGTCCGTAGAAAGGGGACAGTCGCAGTAGTAGCAGACGGTACACCCGGGCACGCGGAATCCACTGCAGACGAGCAAAATGATGGACCATCGACCGGAAAAGCGAAAGGGGAAGGCATTCGGGGAAAGAAAGCACGAGCGGGAGACACAGATCATGAGGATAGCCCTAAAAGAAAGAGGAAAACTGCAAGAAACGAGACCAATGCTGAAGGGAAAATGGGCAGACAGAAACAGAAACGAAGCAGAACAACCCCTAGTGGGACTCCACGGCCCCGGAAATCCCGGGATCGATCTCATCCTCTTTTCGATGCCAATATGGACCCCGGGGAAGACATCGATCCTACTGTTATCACAATGGCTGCACTATGTAATGACACGGGCCAAGGACGTATCAGCCGTAAAGCTGCAGAAATCCAGAGTAATCATGCCGCTTGGAAGGCTCAGAACAAGGAGAAGAGGGCACGTATGAAATCTGTTATGGAGCTGAAGAAATACGGAAGGGATGAGAGGCGCGGAGGGACTAACAAGACTGCCTCTGCCACCCTCGAGGATATATCACTCCCAGGTCCTTCAATGGGTTCCACACATGCATTCTCGAGAGGTACTCCTGTAGAAGACCAAACTGGCAATGATTTTGACTATTCCCAGGATTTGACAACCAGTCGCTTTAATGTGCAGGTACGCATTGGTCCGAATGGAGAAACGATCATAGACGAAGAGTCTCTTATCGTCGACCGTAACGAGGACGATGATACGGAAACCTATACTCATATTGTGGAGTCGGACAACACCAAGTTCGTCAATTCGGGGTCGTACGGGAGGCGCTACCGTGGATCTCGCTGGAGCGCGGATGAAACTGAAAGATTTTACGATGTGAGTAGAATGTTCAGAAATATCATTGGCCGTTACTCTGACAACTCAACAGGCTCTCTCCCAATTTGGTGAAAACTACGAGCTTATTGCTTACGTGTTGCCTGGCCGCGATCGAAAGTCTTGCAAGAACAAGTTCAAGGTAGAAGACAAGAAAAATCACGAGAGAATCGATTATTGCCTCAACAATCGCATTCCTTTCGGCATGTAACTTTCCTGATAGCCAATTCCAGTGGCTCATTTGTCCCTCTCCGTTCCTGCAGATGTAGAAACTCTATCTCGAATGACGGGGAAAGACTTCTCTGGACCTATCCCGGAGATTCGTGCGCCTTCCCCTCAGACTATTAGCGAATCCCGAAATATTGGTCACATGCAAACGAATGACTCAACAGGCCACTCCGCCGGGAAACATAGCAATAGCAACAAGATGGCCTCCAGTGATGGTGGAGAAATCATTGGAGACGCGGAGAGCTTCGATCAATAGAAGTCAATCTGTCGAGGCAATAGGTACACAGACATGGTTCAATTTTTGGGCGATAGGATGTGTCAAGCCTTCGTAACTTTTTTCATACGACCTATTCGCGGATAATGCAACTTCCTCTACTTGACGCGCCCCATTTTGGGAGAGGCTATTGGCATTTCTATCATGAACACATCGAGTTTACAGTTAATATTTCAATCATAATATTCATACAGCAAGAGTTGCAACTGGAGTATCGGGGAATTTTGGCCGTCAATTGCAAGCCCCTATTTTCCGGCTTTCTATGTTTACTTCCGAGAACGTTCATCCGTGAGTTTCTTCCGCCGGACCCTTTTTGAAAGCTCCTCTACCCACATCAATTGTTCTCATCACACCGAACTCTGCACAGAACTTTATCACCTCCATTACCCGCCATCACCAGCATTCTGTCATGGTCCGTATCCTTTCATTCTTCAAGAAGCAGCAGCACCAGTATATGACAGACGTGAGTCATGCCTTCCACTCAAGCAGCATCATCATCATGGATCTGATGAATCTACTCCTTCCATCATAGGCGAATCTTCACAGACTCAGACATTCTCCGATACTCACAGTGGGTTCAGCTGCAGTCAGCCATCTCCGTAATGTTAACTGTTGACTAACGCATGACATTGCCAGTGTTATGTAGGTCCCTATAATCCCGAGCCACGAACCAACCCAGTTGTTGAGCAAACACAACAAACATTAGAAGCTTCGCTGCCGCCCACAAACGGCTTCAACTACCCCATATTTGCATATTATCCTAGCTATCCAGAACGACCACTCTGCTCGCATCGTCCGAGTTCTTCACAACGAGTAACCAATGCACAACGGCCGAACTCGATAACACTCGTCGCTCCTAAGCCTAATACCCGTGCCACTAGGAGAAGGGTGCTCTGTCCTCACCGACCACACCGTTATTCCGATGCCAGCAAGCACTACGAGTTCTGGGTCATCGAAGAGGAAGAGGAAGAGGAAGTCCCGCTCTCTGCGAAGAAGACCATTGGTAGTGACGCCACACCGATCATCTCGTCAAGTGTGAAAGAAAACGTACTAGAACGTCGAGTGCGCTTCTCACGTGGGAAGATTCGTTTTTCCGTGGACACTATCCCCGACGAGCAGAACACTGTCAACTCGAAGGGTGAAAATCTCTCACGCTCGCAAGACTAGAAAGGGTCTCCGTTGCACAGGAGAAACGGGCAGTCACGCATCTCCACGCTGTTGGGAAATTATTGATGCTTGCATCACCCAATTGTCACCCAAACCGTCATTCAATTGCACAATTTGCCTAAGTCTGTAAGCAATGGCCAAATATTGTAGTTATATTCACTACCACGAAAAAATTGTCGAAGGTGTTAACCGGGATTATGCAAAAGCATCCAGAACATACAACCAGTACTAGCCCTGTAATATATAGCCAAACTGAAACTGAAGCCTATTAGTGAATTAAAGCTCTTCTTCTGTTCGTGTATTGGGCTGTCGATTTTTTACAGTTGCAAGCAAATTGGAGGGATAATCATCATAATGGGCTGGTATTGGTTTTAGTCAATCCTTCCAGGAAAAGTTCCCAGCAGGACGAGGCCCTCGACTAGTACTGTATCGAAGCTGCCATGTAACAAACAGTGTTACAGGTCATAATAACGATCATTAGCATTTTCAGTCAGATTTACAACTTAGACCAGATGATGAGTGTTGAACCATAGACGTACGATGACTGTACAACAATAGAAAGGCGTTTGGCTCTCCGGTGACCTCCATTCTGGACCTTGTCATCCAGTGCCTCTTGCGGGTTCAATGCTACGGTATCTTTGTCGTTGATAGTTGGTAAAAGTTTGAATGAATCTGAAGCCGAGGGACGAACCATGGACAATACATCGTGGGTGTGAGTTTCGCCGTACCGGTAGTCGACAATTATCTTCAGAGAAGAGTAATAAAAAAATACACATCAAGCACCACTGTACGCCAGAGGATCGCCTAGTCAGTCAATGAATGAAAATCGAGCCAGCCCCACCCAAGTTGGGGTAGCTCTAATTTCATTACGATTAGAGACATTCCTCCCCCCGCTTCGCTGTTGAATGCCGTGGCTGCAAGTGGTTGAGGGGACTCCCCGGTCGTTGGAATGACAATGCGACCATATACAAGAGATAATAAGAATCGAGCCATTCAAGTTGTGAAGACGAAGACAACAAGAAGCAAACTATCATGATTTCGTTCTTGAATATTTATGGTATTTCAGCCACAAGGCCATAGACAAATTAAGACAATTATTTAACTAATAACAAATACATTGTACAATCACGTGTACAGTATTCCCCAAATTGCTTTATGGCAAACCGTGTATACTTATATCGTTCTCTGTTCCTTTACTTCCCATCTGGACTCTGCTTATAAGCGTTCCATCGCTAACACCCAGTTATTCAACTCCTTATCTCTTCTGCCACTCCTTCTAGTTTCCACTTTGTTTGCAATGCCTCCTCGCCGCGCTCCTTCTCAAGGTTCCATTGCTCCATCTCGAGCCCCAAGTCCTCCGGGGGATGCGGATGATGTAGGCTTTCGAATCATGAAACTTTTACATTACTACTAATTTCCTTGAAACCTCAGGCACCCTACTTTGATACGGTCGATGAATTACAACAACATGTAAGTGAAGCGGAGCGTATATGCGCATATATTCCTTCTTTATCTACTAACCCATGTCTTCGGGCCTAGGGTATAAATGTTCAAGATATCTTGAAGCTTAAGGTGCACATTATTCCATATTGAAGCTAATCTTGGTCGCGACGTCCAATCCAGTCCGCTGCAATCAATACGGTATCTGGGGTGAACATGACGACAAGACGCCAGATGTTGAAGATCAAAGTTCTTACCTCCTCTACGTGCTTAACTTTTTTCTGAAACAAAATCTACAGGGCATGTCTGAAGCCAAAGTTGAGAAGATCAAGGTATGTCGCTCATAGTTAATCCGATCGATCATACTCAACAGCTCATGTAAATCATGCCTAATGACAGGAAGCAGCCCATAAAATTCTTGTAAACTCTGCAGTTACAAACTGTGTCTTTTATTGATGTTTCTGAATTATTTGTCTCCAAGGGCTCGTCGTTTTCAACCGGGGTCGAAGTCCAGGACAAGCGAAAACGAGTCATGACTATCAGTACTGGGAGTAAATCTGTGGATGTTATTCTAGGAGGTACGTGGCTTTCAGGGCTTCTCGATGGAATAAGCACGAGTAATACTTTATCGTAGGTGGTATAATGTCCCAATCCATCTCGGAAGGTGCGTATGCATTTCGTACTACCTTGCTTTGAGCGTGCTAACTCTTACCCTGCAACAAGTCTACGGAGAGTTTCGCACCGGGAAAACTCAGCTAGCTCATACGATGAGTGTAGTCGCTCAGCTTCCTCCGGACCTCGGCGGTGCTTCCGGCAAGGTAACTTTTTGTTCTTAGTATGTTCCCTATCACCCATGTACAGCACTTTTGCTCTGCCAAAAAATACGGACTGACGTGATAACATTCAGGTTGCTTACATTGACACGGAAGGTACTTTCCCTATTTGACACGGATTTTACACCATATTTATCGATTTATGTACCCACAGGAACCTTCCGGCCAGATCGCATCAGGTCTATTGCTGACCGATTTGGTGTGGATGGGAATATGGCTTTAGAAAATATACTTTATGGTATCTCTACCTCCTTCTATCTGCGTTTCTCATGTTTATTATCCACAAGCCCGTGCATTCAATAGCGAGCACCAGGTAAGCAGAAATTATTTTTGTGATCTCCCTTACTACATTATTCGCAGATGGAACTCATAAATGAATGCTCGATGCGATTCGCAGAGGACAAGGACTTCAGGCTATTGGTCGGTCTTTTGTGGCCGGAGATGATTCTGTAGCTCATCTTCTCGACAGATCGTCGACAGCATTATGGCTCTCTTTCGTGTGGATTTCTCTGGCAGAGGGGAACTCAGTGAAAGGCAGCAGAAGGTCAGTCGTTGCTCATCTCCATGCGAAATATCATCACCACATAATCCTGTCGTGCAAAAGCTTGCACAGGTATGGATAGAACGAACATCCTTGGTCTTAGCTGAGACTGGTATAATTGCTAGATGCTTTCGAAGCTTACAAAACTCTCCGAAGAATACAACGTTTGCCTTTGCATTATTCTGTTCCTGCTGTCTTGACCGAACATTTTGGTGTAGGTTGCAGTACTTCTGACAAACCAAGTTCAATGTGCGTTTCTTGTCCTTTTTGTTGGCTGGATTGAAACCACGATCCATACAGCCGACCCGGGAGCAACAATGACATTCGTAGCGGGTGGCGCCCTCAAGCCGATCGGAGGACACATTCTATCTCATGCTTCTGCAACGAGGATGTTTCTTCGTAAAGGTGGGTCAATCACTTGACCTATTTGATCCTTGGATCCTCATCATTGTCTTTGACGATTATTAGGCCGCGCTGAAGAACGTGTTGCTAAACTCGTGGATAGTCCTGACCGACCCGAAAGCGAAGCATCGTACAAGCTGGACGAAGGTGGCTGGGCTGACGTTTGATCTCTTCAAGCCCACTTGATTCTGTGGTTCTTCGACTTAATTGCTGGGTAGCCTACGACACCTCACCTTCTCTGACTACTGTCGACCTCGGATGCTTCAGCTACACTCGGACTCTGACTACGACCTCTGTATTCTATTTTTCGGTCCGCTTGGTGTTTTCACATACTTCTGTTCAATTAATTCAACTGGTATTTCGGGCGTATGAATTTGCGTGACTAAGACCAGCCAATCTTTAACCTAACCTAGTTAGCAGCGTAATCAATCTACCAAGGGATACGGATTCCTGTCACTGGATTCCTCAAAGCGTGGTTGACTTGTGATTCTACCCAAATGGAAGGTGCATGACGCCGGCCCTCACCGTGACAGACCTCCTCAACCTTTACATATATAAATCGACTGTTTACCTGGACTAAATATTCGGGGCTTGCCACTGGCAGTAGCCATATATATGCTGTTAGCAAAAATATCTCATGGTTCTTCATATACACACTTCATGTGGACTCGGACGTGATCAGCATGTTCGCTTACTTCCAACTTACTTCAGATAGCAATGGACTTCTCTGTATCTCTGTATATATCCTCGCTAGTTTATCCATGTCAACAGTTCAGCCTCAAAATGGTTCACCGTCTCGCTGGCACCCTGTTCTCATTCTTTCTCGTGTCTTCGGCTTTCGCAGGAGATACGGACTGGAAGGGCCACGTCTCTGTGCCCAACACATTCCCTAATTTAACTGCTTGTGTGCCGGAACCTGAGGTACTCCTGCGAGAACACCACGGCAATCACGAATACTTGCTGCTCACCTACCCCTGAAGGCCTGGTGCTACAAACGCAGTTTTGGAGCACTTATACAGGGTTGGAGAGCCAGGGACAGAAGCTGCCCAAAGGAAGTTCGACGGTTCATGGTTTGTGGCCGGATGATTGTGATGGGTAAGTGTTTCTTTATGTAATACATTGTTTTTTTGCGGGAGATAAATTTGGGACAGATCCTTCGAGCAATACTGCGACAAGTCGAGGCAATATGACCGCAAGCCCTCTCCTGCTGTACTCCCTGATGGTACGGTGGTACCCCCATATACGGGACCTGGCCTTGACACCTTTGTCAAGGATTTTGGAAGACACGATCTTCTCAATTATAGTAAGTCCGAACTCTCAAATTCTCTTTCTGCGTCAAGCACTTCATGCATGTCTGCCCAGTGAACAAATACTGGATCAACCAAGGAGGGCCAAATGTTGAATTATGGGAGCATGAGGTTGGTGTCTCAGAACATTTTATATTCAAGAGCCCTTGTCTTGCTTGCATGCGCAGTTCGTTAAGCACGCGACATGCACATCTACATTCGACACTGCATGCTACGGACCGGACTACCGAAAGCACCAAGATGTGATTAACTATTTTGACGCTGTAGTACTAGTAAGTAGACTCGTAACCATTCCTTCAATGGCGAGGCAAGCTCTTCGATAGAAGGACTGGTAAATCTGAGTTTAAATTCAGTATTGGAGCGGATTTTCTCAATCGGGACGTGTTTGAAGCCTACCCTAAATACTGGTCAATAAACTTTTGTAGTCGTTTTCCGTCGGTTTTCAACT
>Ga0210387_10002163_pt1 | contig 14922 bp, 9 predicted proteins | sample IncBWC7OmetaG_FD_160108 | JGI IMG/M metagenome (GOLD analysis project Ga0210387, IMG submission 160108) | Forest soil microbial communities from Barre Woods Harvard Forest LTER site, Petersham, Massachusetts, United States - Inc-BW-C-7-O ...
CCTGGTTATAAGGGTTTGCGATCTGTCTGCCCTGCGCGGCGAGGAAGTTCTGAACGAATGCGGAAAGCGTGCGGTTGGTGAGTCGATGGCTCTCCGCCGTGAACATGGGCGCCGCAAAGTCGCCATCGATTTCGCAGAGGGCTTCGAACGGATCGTCGGTCGACGAGGAGAGGATGCAGTCTTCATCCAGCCGCATGACGTAGTCGAATGCCCTGGTGTACTGCCAAATGTAATAGGAGTTGAATCGGCACATGAGGCGGTAGCCAACCGACCACTTCTCTGCCAGGTCCTGCTGCTTGATGGTGCGCGGCAGACGGAAGACCCGGGAGATGTCGATGAAGCGAACGTCGTCATTGCATTCGTAGGCGTGGATGTAGAGCTGATGTTCCGGCGGGATGTTGCCTTCGTGCCAGATGATGAGCGGATAGTGCCGCTTGCGATTTCGATTGATGCATTCGTAGATGGAACGATTTCTCCGGATCAAGGAGTGGTACCCGGAGAGTTCCGGATAACCTCGGGTCAGACACGTGATGGCGTTGGAGAGGGGCATCAGTGAACAAGAAAGTCGCTTTGAATGGATGCGCGCTTCGCAAAACGAGTGTGTAACGTCGCGATGCGAGACAGGGGGAGTACATCCTTTGGGTTAAGATCATTACCAATAGATCAGTTGCTTGGCAATAAACTCGTGTGCTATAACCTTCCAATTCGGCGGTGTCTACATGGCTTTCGAGCGTGTTGCGCACTTCGCAAGATTGGCTGCGAGCGACAGTGGAGTGCTGTCTGCTTTGCAGGACGATCCCGAGAGCATGCGCCAGCCACTCGACTTAAGTGAGGCACAGGTACGCGCCCTGATCAGTGCCAGCGCATTTACAAGTGACAAACCTGTTCGCACGACAAGCCGGGCTGAAGATCCGGTTGGCGACACGACAAACCTGATGGACTTAGGGACGCTCGGAACGCTTCTGCCACCGGAAGGAAGCGGAGCTTTTCCGGCACCGGGTGATCTCCCGCCGCCCCCTGCAGCGCCTCTGGCAGTAGCGCCGCAGCATGCTGCGCCCCCTGGGAATGGAGCTCCGAAGGTCGCGCCTCCCAGCAGTCCGCCAGTGACGATCGCGCCACAGAGCGCGGCGCCTGCCAGTCCACCGGTGACGATCGCGCCACAAAGCCCGGCGCCCACCGGTCCGCCGAAGACGCCCGCGCCACAGAGCGCGGCGCCTGCACAAACTGCATCACCAGCATCTCCTCCTTCTACCCAGGCAGCATCCCCTGTTTTCGCTCCTCAGGCGAGTCCGACCGCGCCTCAGGCTTCCGCTGCACCTGTGTCGTACAGTCCTGTGTCCGCTTCTCCGGTCGCCAGCACGGGACAGACCTACGGAAGCCCGCAGCAAACGGTATCGATGGGTACAGGAGTACAGGGGACAGCGGGCCAGGTAGAGCAAAGTGATGGAACAGCGCTAGCCCCATTCGTGACGGCACCGATCTTGCAAAGATTCACGGTTCCGACAGCAGGTGGGTCGTGCGGCTGTTCTTGTGATGTAGGAATGATCGCTATCGTGGCGCAGGTGTCGAGTACGGCTCAGGCTGCGATCACAGCGATTACGGCAATCGCGGGAATGAGCTAGTCGGTTTGCCTTCGCAGAGGGACATCGAACCCCACGGACCAGGAAGCAGAAACACGGAGACAGCGTAACGAGGAAGAGTGCCGAAGCCGAGCTTCATGTGAAGCTGCGGGCGGGCAGTGGCCAATCTGTCCGGGCGCAGTTAAAGATGCACCTGCCTCGAAGGAGATTTACCCATGGCAACGAAGAAGAAGGTACCCGTAGCGGCGCATCGTCCGGCAAAACACACGGCAGCAAAGTCCGTGAAGACCACGCGACATGCAGCCGCGAAGGCGCAACCGCACGTTGCTGCGAAGGCGCAAACGCATGTGGCTGCGAAGCCGCAGGTGCATGTAGCGGCGAAGTCTCAACCGCACGTGGCTGCCAAGCCTCAAGCCCAGGTGGTTGCGAAACCGCAGTTGAGTTTTGGAGGTGGTGCCATGTTGCCGAAACTAACAGCTTCGAAGGTGCTACCCAAACAGAAGCCCGCAACTGCTCGGCCCGAAGCGCACGTGCTGGCGGCGGCTCGGCCGGGCGCATCGTTGGGAGCGTCTGCGGGACTCTTGCGCTTCTCGGGTTCGAGGCCGACGTCACAAGTTACGGTGGAAAATCCAATCACCGAGAGCACGTTCCGGTTGGGAGGCAAGCCAAATCCTCAAAATATCCCGACGCTGCGAAGCCGGCCGAATGTGTTTGCGGCTACGGCTGGTGGAACAAGCGTTGCACCCTCCGCGCCCAAGGCAACGCCAAGTGCAACACCGAAGGCAACGCCAAGCGCAACACCGAAGGCAACGCCAAGCGCAACACCGAAAGCGCCGCCCAGTGCAACGCCGAAAGCGACGCCCAGTGCAACACCAAAGGCTACGCCGAGTGCAACGCCGAAGGCTACGCCCAGTGCAACGCCGAGTGCAACGCCGAAAGCAACGCCCACCGCCACGCCCAGCGCGACGCCGAGCGCGACGCCAAAAGCTACCCCGACTGCAACGCCGTCATCGGGCACGCCAAGCGCGGGAACGCCAAGCGCTGGAACGCCGAGCGCTGGAACGCCAAGCGCTGGAACTCCAAGCGCGGGAACTCCGAGCGCGGGAACGCCGAGTGCAGGAACGCCAAGCGCGGGAACGCCGAGCGCAGGAACGCCAAGTGCGGGAACGCCAAGCGCTGGAACGCCGAGCGCAGGAACGCCGAGCGCGGGCACTCCAAGTTCGGGCACGCCAAGTTCGGGCACCCCAAGTTCGGGAACGCCAAGTTCGGGCACCCCGAGTTCGGGCACTCCGGGTTCGGGCACTCCGGGTTCGGGAACGCCGGGTTCGGGCGGTCAAGGCACAGCGACCGGAGTGCAGGCCCCGGGAATGGGCGGCATGATGGCCGCGGCTGGCTCTGATTGCTGCTGCCCCTCTCTTACCGCGATGGTGGCGATTGTGGCGCAGGTATCCACGACCGCTCAGACGGCGATCACCGGCATTACCGCGATCGCCGGAATGGCGTCCAGAAAGTAGTGCCCATGCAACGCCCTGATATCAGTGTGGTGATCCCTGCGCGCAACGAGGGAAACAAAATCGCGGGGACGATTCATGCCGTCTCGCAGGCTCGGAGAACGGGTGCGCGTCTCGAGTTCGTCATTGTGGACGATGCCTCCAACGATGACACAACCGCGAACCTGGTTGCGGCTGTACCCGAACTCCTGAAGGAGCCCAAGGTCGATATCGTGGTCCATCGACTCGGACAGCATTCCGGAATCTACACCACGCGAAATCATGCTGCGTCGATGGCCACCGCCGAGATCATGTTTATCACCGACGCTCATGTTCGCTTCTCCGAGGGCTGGGATGAGGTGGTGTACGACCACATCGCACCCAACCGGATTCTGTGCGGCACCACAACCCAAAAGGGATCGCCATTTCGAGGCTACGGCTGCGACCTGGTCGTGCCCTGCATGGGCACGTCGTGGAACCCGGGGCCGGTAGACGGTGAAGCTCATGTACCGATCGCTCCCTGCCACGCGACGGTGATTCCAAGAGAGCTCTTCAATCGCCTCGGTGGTTATGACTCTGGAATGATTCTCTATGGAGCTGGAGAACCGGAGTTCAGCATTCGCGGCTGGTTGCATGGTGCGGAGGTAGTCGTTGTCGACGAACTCCAGGTGGAACATGAATTCAAACCGAAGCAGGAGCTCACGCAATTCATCGGCAATGTGCGTCCGTTCTGGGTGCATAACTGTTTGCGCTTCGGCTTTTTGTATCTCAGCGACCTGGGATGTATGCAGATGCTGCGCTATTACGCTCGCACCTTTCCAGCGATTTTTTCCGAGGCCTTGTCGCGCGTGAATGACAGCGACGTATGGGAGCGGCGCAGCTTTCTGGAAAAGCAGCACCAACGATCGTTTGATTGGCTGGTCAACTATTTTGACATGAAGGATCAGGCCGGCGGAGAGATCATGTAACCCGACCAGTCGCAACCAACGAGCACGCTGACACGACTGCGCCGCTTGCCTGCGCCTCGTCAGGAAGAGGAAGCGCGGGTCGCTGCCCCTGCAAGACCCTGAGGATCGGACACCGATATGGGTTTAACCATTGAGATCCTGCGTCCGGATGACCTGCTCACTCTAACGATTGAGGCGCAGAACCTGCGCCTGGATACGTCCGATCCGAAGAATCCTGCGCTGGTGGTTGACGATCATTCGCAGCCAGCCTACCTGGTCGTCAACTTTGCTCCGCAACATATTGCCGAGAAGGCTTATTTCGAGACCGGCAACATTACAACCGATCCACCCTACAACCCGGTGCCACCGGGAACGCCTCCGCTCGGAACTTCGAACGATCCGCTGGATCCGGCAGGGGAAGTTCCTGCGCGCCTCGCTGGACCCAGCCGGTTGGTCTTCCAGCTTCCGAAGACCGTGACCAGCATCCCGTTTCAGACAGCATCGCTGCTGGACTGGTCGCAGCTGACGCTGGTCGTTTCTCCAGTCGCGCTGGGTAAACCGTTGCCACCGCCGATCACCGAGCCGGGGCCACTTGAGACGGCCTTGGAGCTGCCCTATCGCCTCATCCTTTCGCCGGGCAATGGTGTCGGATGGGTGAACGCACAGAAACCTGTTACGCATGCGGGACGAACAGAGCTGTGGCATACGCGGCTCGCCAAAGTCGTGAAGGTCAAGGGCAAGAGCGGCAGCACCACACTGCAGTTTGAGGAAGCGAGTTCAACGAATCTGCTTCCGCTGCGGGCAATCTGGTCTCCGGACTTTGTTGACCATGGAGCACTGCCCTTGCACGACAAGGACCACACTCCGTTCCTGGCATCGCTGTCGCCGCGAGACCGCGCCCAACTGGTGATTCTGACATCCGGAACAACAGGATATTATGTGGTGCTTGCGGGCGGAGCTACAGGGCCCTGGACGCCCTCGCCCGTTCAGGCAAGCCGGTTGTTTCTCTCCGCGCTTGGCGGATGGCTCAGTTCGCGGGGGGTTTGGCAGCCGCCGGACTATGACGTTCCCATTCTTCCGATTCGCCGCATACTCCCGAAGACGGCAATCCCGAAGAAGGGAGGGCTCAAGCCGCTAAAGAGCAAGTCGCTGGCGAGCAAGCTCAATGCCGCCAAGGTCATCACCTCGCCCATCGTGCATGAACCCATCGAGATCCTTTACGACACGGTGGCGCTGGACTTGGCGGAGTGGGATCACCAGGCGACGCAGGGGCGCGATCAGTATGTGAAGGTTGTGTACGACGGATATCTTTATCCCTTCGGACACGCCGCGTCGCTCGTGAAGGTGACCGAGCGCAAGTTCGTTCCTGCCGATACGTATGGGTCGGTTCCAACTTCGGTGACCGCTTATCTGCGCCAGCATATGTACATTGTCGTGCGCGAGCTGAAGAAGTCCTATAAAGCTGCGCCTTATGCGTTCCAGGGACGTGAGAATCCGTTCCGCAGCAGCATTCGCGTGGATACGGTAATCACTCCCGACATTGATGAACCGCCGCTCGATGGCCAGCCGGGATATTTTTCAGGCAATTCCTTCTGGATCAATGTGGGGGGCGCGCCATTTCAATTTCATATGACGGCGGTGGATCTGGCGGGCGCCAGCATCGACTTCCTGGCGCCGATGATCTTTGTCAGTGTGAGCGAGACGGACGTAGGCGCCGTAGCTCCGGGCGTGTCCGACGCATCGTCCGTGCAAGCCAACTATCTGCTCGCCGGCACCTCGAGGATTTGCGATGTGCGGGGAAAGAAGGTGGCCTTCGCGAGTCCAGGCGCCGGAGACACGGTGCTCAAATCGTCGGGGCTGTTCTTCGACTCCCAGGTGCTCTCGCCATCGCCGCAGGGAGAGGTGCCGTTCATTCCGGTGCTCTCCCAGGCCAATGTCATTGTGCCGAGCCTGGAAGAGTTGCTGGGAACCTCGTCGCCGGTGAGCATCCAGTTTTACCAACCCTATCTGGCCTCCGGCCTGGACAGCAATGCCGGCGTCTTTGCAGAGGTCGCGACGGGCGCTACGGCGTTGGCGGCTCCTCCGCCGGTGGCGTTCAGCGCGAATAAGTCCGGCGGTCTCGCAACGCCCAGTTTTACGATTACGGCGCTGACCGCGCGTAAAGGCATTGTTGCTGGATCTCCTGACGATGCCGCGCAGGGGCTTATTGATCCTGCGGTCTATTTTGGAGGGCTCGATATCTCGGCCCAGCTGTTTGGAACAATTCCGCTGGGGCAACTCATCCCGATTGACGCGATCACCAAGAAGGCCACCAGCAAACAGAACTCCCCCGAGGTGCGCTCCCTCACGCTTCCAAACAAGAAAGCGCCTACACAAATTGTTACCCGGGTGAAGTGGGAGCCGGAGCTGCAGGACTATTCCATTGGGCCGGTAACGATTGCCTTCAACAGTGACGGGCAGACGTCCAAGCTATCGCTGAACGCAACGATCACGCGGCCGCTGGATGGGTCTCCGTCGCAATCCAGCATCAAGGGAACGCTGAGCAAGTTTGAGATCACGTTGCTCGGCGTGGTTGCGCTGGTTATTAATTCCATTGAGTTCACGTCGAACAACGGCTCGAAGACGAATGTGGTCGTGAAGCTTGCAGGCAAGAATGCGATCCAGTTTGTTGGGCCGCTCACGTTTCTGCAGAAGCTGGCAGACATTATTCCGCCCGGGCTATTTGGCGGAGATGGTCCGTCGATTGACCTGACCTCAACCGGAATCAAGGTCTCCTACACGCTGGGGTTGCCTTCGATTTCGGTCGGCGTCTTCTCGCTGGAAAATATCGCGATCATGGCAGGGGTCGATCTTCCCTATCTGAATGGCCAGCCGGGTTTCGAGTTTGCATTCTGCTCGCGCGGCAGCCCTTTTCTGCTGACCGTGGAATGCATCGGGGGTGGCGGGTTTGTACACCTCATCCTCACTGCGCAGGGAATCCAGTTGGTGGAAGGCGCACTCGAATTCGGCGGCGAATTTTCCTTCGACGTAGGCGTTGCTTCGGGCGGCGTGCATATCATGGCCGGCATTTACTTCAAGCTGGCCGGCTCGACTACGACCTTGACGGGATTCGTGGATATCGGTGGCGAGGTGTCCGTACTCGGGATCATTTCGATTTCGATCGATCTCAACCTCAGTCTCACATGGGTTCACAGCTCCAAGGGAAACAAGATCCAGGGCCGCGCGACGCTGAAGATCTCCATCAGCATTCTTTTCTTCAGCATCTCTGTGAGTGTTTCGGTTGAACGCAGCTTTGGCAGTGGCGCTGGAGATCCACAGATTGCGCAAGTGATGGACGCCAACGACTGGGCGCAGTATTGCCTGGCGTATGGCGGTTGAGGACAGGATATGGCAAGCCAGACATTCATCTTCGTAGCGCTCCCCAACGGCCTGGGCGCGAGTGGCAAGCTAAAGCTATCGGTGTACCTGGCGCCGCGCCTCGACGATGGGGGAACCTTGGCGGCCTTTCCCGACATGCTCGCATGGCCGCAATTGATCCAGGCGCATGGGCTGCAGTTCCAAATTGCATGCGGCACCAAGAACGCTACCATCGCCGTCGACACCTCGGTGCTCCGCCCTGATGTGTGGCAAGCCATCTTCGCGCCCGACACATTCGTGGAGGCCTACCAAATTCCGGATTTCACCAGCGGGCTGTTTGTGTCGTATCCGAGCCGCCAGGCGCTGTCGTTTCTGAAGTACGCCTACCAGGCCTTCAGCCTGCCCGCAAACCAGGACGAGACTCGCCAACAGCCATTTGCTGTGCTTCGCCCGCTGAGTTTCCGGAACGGTTCACGATCGAATCTGGCGCGCCAAATGGCGGAGATGCGCGCCGTCATGTGGAAACAGCAGCAGGCCTACACCGGCCCGGGGGGTGGCGGAGCGACGATCGCCGCGCTTGCCTTGTCGACAACAAATCCAGACGGAGTTCCAACGCTGGTTGATCCACCCGACGCAGCTTCGACGCACGAGATGATTACGCGGTTCGCGATGTATCACGATCTGGTCAAGGCGCCGCATCGTCCCGCATTACCTACCGCTCCCAATGGATTTAAGAAGACGCTGGACTTTCACAAGGCGCTGACTGCATTGAATTCTTATCCCTCGCTGTTGCGTGCGCTGGGACTGGTGTTTGATCTCGAGATTCCGGCGTCGCTGTGTCCGACATCGCCGTCTGCGGGAGCGTATCGTTCGGTGAAGGTGTCGAAGGTCACGCCTGGATTTGCCTGGCAGATCAAGCCCAGTTTCAGCCTGACGGGAACATCTTATTGGCGGGACTCGAGTGCTTTCTGCGCCGCTCCCAATGCCGCGCCGGCCATGCAGTCGGCGGGCAACTATCCGCCGGGCGATATCTTCAAGGGTTTCCTGGCGCTGACGCCGCAGAATTTCTTTCTCTCGCAGGTAGATCTCGATGGCGCGCTGCTGAAGGCAATCGGGCTCGCGGACAGCATTCAAAATGTCACGGACATCGGCAGCTTCGCCACGATTGAGGAGACGCTGCCGTCGTTGCGTTCCGCGGGGATTTCGCTGATGGCCGATGGCCGCGGACTACAGTTGTTGCAGTCGATTCAAAATAATCAGGCATTCAATTCGTCCATCTCTTCAACCACCGCTCCGCCCTACAGTGCGCAGGATCTGGTGCGTGGGTATCGCGTGGATATCTGGTCGTCCCGGACGAACAGCTGGTATTCGCTGCATGGACGCGCCGCGACCTATCGTTTTGGAGCCAACGGCTCGATCGTGCTCACGGCGTCCGATGAGGGATTCACGCAGCTCGCGGCGGCTCAACCTGCCGATGACCCAACGCGAAAGCCAGATCAGTATTCCATTGACCACGGCCTTCCGCAGCCTTCCGACAATGTATATATTCACGAGCGCGTTGCCCGCTGGAACGGGTGGAGCCTGAGCGTGCCGCGGCCGGTGACACCGCTCAATCGCAGCCCCGATCCCTCCAAGGTGCTGGATCCTGACCCTACCACCAACGCTGCGGTCACGCCCTTCAAGATGGTGAGTTCGTTTGTGGTGTCGCCAGGCTCGCTGCCCGAGCTTCGCTTTGGAGCGAACTATCGCTTGCGTGTGCGCGCGGTTGATCTTGCGGGCAACAGTGTTCCCCTCAGCGCGTCGGCACCTACTGACTTCATTGCCCCGGCGGGCGGCGTGCAGATGAAATATCTGCGCTTCGAGCCGGTGGTGACGCCGATGTTGCTGCTGCGCAAGGCTACTGGTCTTGGCGCGTCACTCGCGCGAATGGTGATCCGTTCCTATAACAACAACATCGCGCTCGACGGCGAAATTACCTCTGAAACGGATGAGCGCCACATCGCGCCTCCGGGCGTCGCACAGCGCATGGTGGAAGAGCATGGGCTGTTCGACGTAAATGGCAAGCTGAGCGGCGCCCTTGCAACCTATCAGCTGATCACCCAGCGAGACCAGTTTGTGGTTCCGAGCAAAGATAAAATTCCGCTGGAGTCCGGCCCCGTGTTCACGGTTGGATATTTTGCCGATCCGCTGGCGCGCGGTGCCGCCTTGCGCAATCTGCCGAATACCCCCACCGATACGAACGGGCGGCTCGTGAAAAATAGCTTGAGCTACAAGACGCTTCCGGACGTCGATGTGCGTGCCGGGTCGGTAACCTATATTGATTTCGGGTCGAAGCCGTGGCCCGATGCTTCTGCCTTCCGCATGGTCCTGGTCGAGGGCAACGCGCTACCGCAATGGGATGCGACGAATAGAGTATTGACTGTATCGCTGCAAAAAGCCTCCTTGGTTACAGTGCCCTTGAGTTGCTACCTCAAGCCTGCCGATCTTGCCATGATGGGAGTGTGGGGCTGGCTTCGCGAATTCTTTGAAGCCCTCGAATTGAGTGCGCTGCAAACGGGCGGAGATTATCAGTTCACGCAGACCAGCGACAATATTGCGCAGATTACGCGGCTGGTTCTGGAAGGTGGCTATCCGATGATCACGCCACCGCAGACGCTGACCCTGGTGCACGCGGTCCAACAGCCACTGGGCGAACCAACCTTTACGCAACTGCCGGTGGTGCATGACGCTGCGTCTCCAATCTTCGCCTCCGCGTTGCGCAACGACTTCACCCCGATCACCGCGTGGAGGTCCGTAAGCAGCCACGAGGCTGTTTTGCTCGGCGGCATGCAGATTAGCGGCGCGAGCAGTTCCAAGGTCGAATTGAATGGGCGCTGGCTGGAGGTCGCCGACGATCCGGCGTTGCCTGCCCCGACTGAATCGGTTGCATCGCAGATGGTCGAGACCTTCGATCTCTCGTCCCTTGAGGCCGGACCGATTTATTCCGACGCAACGAATACGAGAATGGTGGCCGTCTACATATCGCAGGTGGATGTGCTGTGGTTTTCCGGGCCCCAGGATACGCTGTCCGGTGTGGCCAATCCTTCGAGTACCTCGCCGGCCGCGCCCATTCACCGCTTCGACGATACGCGTCACCGCTGGATCGAATACACGGCTGTTGCGACTTCGCGCTTCCAGGAATATTTTCCCGCCGGACTCGACTTCACGCGCACCGGTCCCACGCTGGTGGTCGATGTGCCGAGTTCTGCGCGACCCTCCATTCCGGTCATCGCCTACGTCGTGCCAACATTTGGATGGGAGCGCCAGGAGACCACCAACGTGAAGAGTGGGATTCGCCACTCCAATGGCTTCCGTGTCTATTTGAATCGCGGCTGGTACTCTTCGGGCCAGGACGAGCTGCTTGGAGTGATGCTGTGGTCGGCTGCCTCGCCTGATCCGAACTACGAGACTCGTGAGCAATACAAGGCCCTCTTCACCCAGTGGGGAGCCGACCCCATCTGGGATAACGGAGAACTGACCCTCGATCCGGTGCCCGCTATCTACAATTTTCCGGCCGCCGTAGCGAGCGCGTCGGGATTGACCGTCACCGAGTCCAACCTGGTCTTCGACGTAGCCGGTCATGAGGTTGCGTATGATGCGGGCCGCGGGCTTTGGTATTGCGATATTGAGATCGGCGGATTGCTGACGTACTCCCCCTTCCTTCGTCTTGCCCTGTCGCGCTATCAAACGCATTCCATCGCAGGGGTTGAGCTCTCCCCGATCGCGCTCGCGGACTTCGCGCAGCTTACACCGGAGCGGTCGGCGATGTTGAGCATCGATCCGAGCAACCGCAAGACGGCTCGCCTGTTTATTGGCGGCCTGGCGCCGGTGGGCCCGTTGTCCTCCGTGATTCAAGTCAGCGTTGAGACGCGGGCATTGAATATCGCCAGCGATCTGGACTGGCAGCCAGCTCCAATCAGCGACGTGACGGTGACTGAGGATGCCGGCGAGCCCGTGGAGCCCAATGCGGTTCTGTGGTCTGGAAATATCGTCTTCGCGAAAGCACCGCCGCCGGGACGCTATCGCATCGTGATCCGCGAGTTCGAAACGCTGCCCGCCGATGCTGCTTCAGGCATCCTGACGGACCCACCGGTACAGGCGCAGCGGCTGATCTACGCGGCTATTCTGGCCTACGGTTGATTGGGGGAGATCGATGAGAGACACCTGGCTGCAGCCCACCCCGCTTGTCGTTCTGGACGAATTCCTCGCGCCTCAGGAATGGGCGGGGCTGCTGCGCTTCGCCCTTCGCAGTCAGGGCCGCTTCGAGAGCTCCGCCATTCTCGGCGACGCTGGAGAAGAGAAAAGCGATAATGGCTACCGCCGTTCTCTCGTGCTCTATACGCTGGGCGGTTTGCATGGTGTGTTTACCAATCGCATCCAGTCCTATTTGCCGCAGGTGCTGGCAAGACTGCGCATGCCGCCGTTTCCCATCTCGCGCTTCGAGATCCAGCTGACGGCAACCAATGACGGTGAATTCTTTCGACAGCATAAGGACGATGACTCCGAATCGGTGCGAACCCGGGCGCTCACGTTTGTCTATTACTTCTATCGCGAACCGAAAGCCTTCAAGGGCGGAGCGCTTCAGCTGTACGATGCGCACCTGGATCAGCGAGGGCAGGTGACGGCAGGCCCCCATCAAACCGTCTACCCGATGCAGAATCAGGTTGTCTTTTTCCCCAGCGATTGTCTGCATGAAGTGCTTCCGGTGGAGTGTTCCTCGCGCGCGTTCCCCGACAGCCGTTTCACTTTGAATGGATGGGTGCACCGATGACACCACATGGAATGCCTTCGGATTTGTATCACTGCCTTCTCGACGAGCAGCCGTATTACCTCGCGCCCCCGAGATTATTGCGTCAACCCGAGTTATTCGGGACCGTGCTGGTGAACAAGGATTGCTGGTTCTCGTGGGACGGGCCGTTGCCGCCTGACAAGAGCGAGCGCGCCCACTTGACCGAGAACTTTCTACCCAGTGACCGGATCGTTTGGGTCGAGGATGCAGCCACGCGTGCCCTCTGGCCCTTCTGGGTCGGCGATGAATATTTCGAATGCCTGCGCAGAATGACTCCCGGACGCATGCTGCGGGAAGACCTGCCGTTTCACGTGCGCTGGGTGCTGACGCAGGCAAATATACTGGTTGCGCCCGACACCGCGGCTCAGCGACGCCAGCAATGGGCCGAATGGGTCGACGGGTTTGCAGCCACGTTTGAGGGTGGGTACGTGGTGTTGGAAAACCTGATCCATCCATTTCATATTGGCGCCTTGCGCCGTTACTATCGGCACCGCGTACGGCGCGGCTTCTATTCGCTCGGAGATGAGCAGGTAAGCCGCCGTTTTGCTGCGCATAATGAGGACGTGGCGCGCTTCATGCACCGGCAGTTGACCTATGCCATCAGCGATATTTCAAGGGCTGCGCTTAAGCCGTCCTACGCCTATTTTGTCTCCTACATGAATGGCGCGGAACTCGAAAAGCACGTTGACCGCAAGCAATGCGAATACAGCATTACGACCTGCATTGATGCGTCGCCCGAGCCCGAAGACGAGTCCCCGTGGCCCATTGAACTTGAGGTAGAGCAGGGCACCGCGAAGGTGTATCAATCCATCGGCGACGCGCTGCTTTATCGCGGCTGTTCCGTTGCCCATTGGCGCGAGCGCTTGCCTCGAGGTCTCACCTCAACCTCCCTGCTGCTGCATTACGTTGACGAATCGTTCGCCGGCAATCTCGATTAGCAAGGGCTGATACCGGCACCCCATCGGCGCAGCTCGTCTACTCTGGAAGCGGGTGCCATCGTCAGAGTCTTTGCGGTTGTTGTAACACCCCATAACCGGCACATTCCAATTTACTTAACTAAGCAAAAGTGAATGCAGCGGGAAGGGGGGTGGGACACCGATCATCGCACACCCCGAAGATCGCGCCTTGCCATCCGTTTCGCTCCGCGTTACGATAAATCCCGATGAACCTGCGCCCCACCTCCGGCCGATTTAGCTATTGCTACTGGTATCCCCAGCGGCCCGGCGGCGTTGTGCGCTTCTCTACCTAACGAGAACCCAAGCCATCCACCGAGCCGCAGCCCACAAGGTCTGCGGTTTTTCTTTTGCCCCCAACAATCTTTGCTTCACCGAACCACCCACGGAGACGACAATGACTACAGCAACGCTCGACATGCCCACCAAACGAAAACCCGCCACCAACCCCACTCCCTCTGGATGCGCAGTCCCCAAACCCGGCACGCTCGACCGCATCGTCCTCACCGGCTTCATGGGCTCCGGCAAAACCTCCGCCGGCGCTCTCCTCGCCCAGCGCCTCGGCTGGAACTTCGTCGACCTCGACCGCGAGATTGAAGCCCGTGAAGGCCGCACCGTCCCCCAGATCTTCGCCGACAGCGGCGAAGCCCACTTCCGCCACATCGAGTCCCTCACCCTGGCCTCTCTCCTCGGCCAGCGCCGCGTCGTCCTCGCCCTCGGCGGCGGCGCCCCCGAAGAGCTCGGCAACCGCCTCCTCCTCGAGCAGACGCCCCACACCGCCGTCATCTACCTCTCCGCCGACTTCGACATCCTCGCCGCCCGCTGCGCCGCCCAGGCCGCCGACCCCTCCGCCACCGCCCGCCCCAACCTCGCAGACCTCAACCTCGCCGAGCGCCGCTTCCGCCTCCGCCGCCCCCACTACGAGCGCATCGCCGCCCACACCATCCACACCACCGACCTCTCCCTCGACCAAACCGTCGACGCCGTCCTCACCGCCATCAAAACCCCCCGCTAACCCCGGGGGCCTCCCACCCCGCCTCCGCTTACCAGCCGGCCGTTGCTGTTGCTTTTCTTTCTGTCATTCCCTCTGGGAATCCGCTTCTTCTTTTGCCTCTGCCCTTGCCTTTCCCTAGCCCCTATCCCCTGTACCCTATCCCCTATCCTCTTCCTCCCTGCGATATCCTCACCTAACATGCGCCGCGCCCTCCTCCTCACCCTCACCCTGCTCTTCGCTCCTCTCTTCGCGCAGGCACAAACACCCGTCTACGGCTACAAAGTCGTCGCCACCTTCCCCCACGCAACCACCTCCTACACCGAAGGCTTCTTCTACCTCAACGGCCTCTTCTACGAAGGCACCGGCCTCAAGGGCCACTCCCAGATCCTGGTCACCGAGCCCGCCACCGGCCGCATCACCCAGCACATCGATCTCGCCCCGCAATACTTCGGCGAAGGCATCGTCGACTGGAAATCCAACCTCTACCAGTGGACCTGGCAAACCAACGTAGGCTTCGTCTACAACCGCGCTACCCTCCACAAGCTGGCCGGCTTCACTTACACCGGCGAAGGCTGGGGCATGACCCACGACGCCACCCACCTCATCACCTCCGACGGCACCGCCACCCTCCGCTTCCGCGACCCCAAAGACTTCCACGAAGTCCGCAACCTCACCGTCACCGACCAGGGCTCACCCGTCACCTACCTCAACGAGCTCGAGTACATCCACAACGAGATCTACGCCAACGTCTGGCACACCAACCGCATCGCCCG
>Ga0210387_10002164_pt1 | contig 14922 bp, 11 predicted proteins | sample IncBWC7OmetaG_FD_160108 | JGI IMG/M metagenome (GOLD analysis project Ga0210387, IMG submission 160108) | Forest soil microbial communities from Barre Woods Harvard Forest LTER site, Petersham, Massachusetts, United States - Inc-BW-C-7-O ...
GGATCGCACACTCGGGGGCGGACTCAGCCTGGGGGGCTTACTGGTTGTAGTCTGGCTTGGCGCCCGGCGTAGGGCTGCAGATCCTGAACCTACTAGTTAGCTTTCGCGGACCCCTCCCCGATTTTTTCGTAAGTGTTGCTTCTAAAGGAGTTAGCTTTTTCTTAAGTCTTTTAGAATCAATGCTTGCGAGCGATTTGTGTAAGTGCTGATTCTACACCACTTACAGGTAGTCACAATCTAGACTCGGAATTTCTGCCTAACTCAGTTGACGCGGTCGGGCTTAGTCTCGAGGCCGCTGGAAACAAAAAAGCGGCGGCAGGAGCTGCCGCCGTCCAAAGATTTCCCTGTCAAAGAGAATACCGCGGAACGGATCGAGAGTCAAGTACCTTTCGGTGCTAGTACCGCCTAGTTATTCGAATCGTGAGTGGTGGGTCAGTTTCCGATTACCGCTGCGGACACTAAGCTACTGGATGGGCACAGGGACCGTTACCAACAGTTATCCGCTGCTAGTATCTTGGCTTACCCGTTGCGAGTCTCGGCTTACAATAGTTGTATCTCAATCCTATGAAATTCCGATTATTGGCGACGATTATGGTCGTTCTTGCCAGCGCCCACACAGCTCGGGCACAGGCGATGTTTCCGACGGAAACGGATAATGCAGCGCTCCGTTATTGGTTTGCTTTGGCGGAGTTGGGGGAGCCGGATGATGCGACACGGGATTTGTTCGGAGAGACGATCACTGGACGCGTTGCGTGGGACGAAACAAAACTTGGTCCGATTTTGGAGTCCAACCTCGACGCACTCCGATCCATGCAGCGGGCCACGAAGCTTCCTGTATGTAATTGGGGATTCGACTACCGGAACGGGTCGAGGACTCCGATTTGGTTCGGTATGCGAGCGCGGCTGCTGTCTCGTTTGAATGCACTCCAGGGAATGCGCGAGATGGCGAATGGCGATTCGCGAACGGCCGTAGATACGTGGCTGGCTGGGGTCCACTTTGGGCAGGATGTGTCACGCAGCGGTCCTATGATTGCCGCGCTTATAGCCCATGCAATTATTCTGGATAACCTGCAGCCGCTTCGCGATAGCGCCCGGCAGGGAAAATTGAACCAAGAGCAGAAAACGGAGCTGTCTGTTGTCGTGAAAACGATGCCGGAGGATGGCTTCGATTGGGGGACGGCATGGGGCGTGGAATTCGCGATTGGAGATCAGTTTCTTTAAAAGTCGCGAACGACGGGCAAGCCGGAAAGTGATGACAAGATTCGTGCGTACGAGGATTACATGCTAGCGGCCCAGGCTGCGCTACGTGAACCCCCGGCTGAGACAAAGTCCCGAATCGCTGATTTGGAGTCAAAACTTCGCCTGCTCGGCAAGGTGGAACAGAACTTGATTCCAAGCCTTCGTGGAACTAATGAAGCGCGAATACGGCTGGCAACCGCCCATCAGGAATTGACGCAAGCGCTCTCTATGAAGTAGTGCTTGCCACACAATCACACAATCTACTTGGATGGTCAGATAATCGGAAACTGAGCTGCTTCCGAATGGTCCGTATACCGCAGGGGTTAGCGGCGGTCGACGCTGGGGTGGCGGACGTCCTGGCCTTGCACGATGTAGATGACGTCTTCGGCGATGTTGGTGGCATGGTCGCCGATACGTTCGAGGTTTTTGGCGACGAGGATGAGCTCGAAGGCGGGAAAGACGACGCTGGAATCGCCCATCATGTAGGTGAGCAGCTCGCGGAAGATCTGATCGCGGAAGTGGTCAACCTGGTCGTCGGTGGCGAGAACTTTTTGCGCCAGATCGACGTCGCGCCGGACGACGGCATTGAGGGCATTGCGGACCATTTCTTCGGCAAGCTCGCTCATGCGCGGAAGGTCGACGTAGGGCTTGACGCGAGGATGGCGCAGGATGCGCGTCGCGGATTGCGCGATGTTCACGGCCTGGTCGCCGATGCGCTCGAGATCGTTGTTGATGCGGGAAACGGCGAGGACGAAGCGGAGGTCGATGGCCATCAGCTGATGAAGCGCCAAGAGCTGCACGACGCGGTCGTCGATTTCCATCTGTAATTCGTTGATGGCGTCTTCTTCATCGAGAACGCGCCTGGCGAGCTGCTCATCCGCTTCGAGCACGGCATGCACGGCCTGATGGACGGCGCGTTCGGCGAGGCTGCCCATCCACAAGAGGCGCTCTTTCAACTCGTTCAGATCTTTTTCGAAGTGACGTTCCATGACAAATTTCCCTCAGTAGTGTACAGCCCCGGAAGAAAAAAAGCAGATTCCTCGCTTCGCTCGGAATGACAAGCGACCGATACGATGCCTGCCACGGGATCAGCCAAAGCGGCCGGTAATGTACGCTTCCGTGCGCGGGTCGCTCGGCTTGGTGAAGAGCTGCGGCGTGGGACTGAATTCGATGAGCTGGCCGGTGAGCAGGAAGGCAGTAAAGTCGCTAATGCGGGCGGCTTGCTGCATGTTGTGGGTAACGGTGACGATGGTGCAGAGATCTTTCAATTGAACAAGGAGCTCTTCGATTTTGGCGGTGCTGATGGGATCGAGGGCCGAGCAAGGCTCGTCGAGGAGGAGTACTTCGGGCTCAACGGCCAGGGCGCGGGCGATGCAGAGGCGCTGCTGCTGGCCGCCGGAAAGTTCGTAAGCGGACTTGTGGAGGTGGTCTTTGACTTCGTCCCAGAGAGCTGCGTGGCGAAGACTTTTCTCGACGGCCTCGGCCATGGGCACCTTTGAACCGTTGATGCGGAGACCATAGGCGACGTTCTCAAAGATCGATTTCGGAAAAGGATTGGGGCGCTGGAATACCATGCCGACGCGGCGGCGGAGCAAGGTGACGTCCTGATCGAGAATGTCCTTGCCGTCGAGGAGGATTTCGCCTTCGAGGCGGGCGTTGCGGATGGTTTCGTGCATGCGGTCGAGAGTGCGCAAAAGAGTGGATTTGCCGCAGCCGGAAGGACCGATGAGAGCGGTGACTTTGCTGGTGGCGATGCCCAAACTGATATCGAACAGAGTCTGCTTGGGCCCGTACCAGAAATTAACCTTGGAGATGGACATGCGCATCTCCGCGGGCGCCGTGGTTTCGCGGTGCGCGCCGGTTGTTACAGGAGGAGTTATGTTTACGGACACTGCCGGCCTCACAGAAGCGTGCATAGATTAAGCCCTCGGAACCGAAATGCCACGGGACAGAATCGCACGGGCAACAATATTGATGATCAAGATCAAAGCGAGCAAGACAAGCCCCGCGGCCCAAGCTTGGCGATGCCAGTCGTCATAGGGCGAGAGGGCATAGTTGTATATCATGACCGGAAGCGATGCCGTGGGCTCTGTCCAGCCATGGCTCCAATATTGGTTGCCCAAGGCCGTGAAAATGAGCGGAGCGGTTTCGCCTGCAACGCGCGCGAACGCCAGAAGGATCGCGGTGAGAATGCCGCGATATGCGGCAGGCACGATGACTGTCTGGATCGTTTTCCACTTGCTGGCGCCCAAAGCCATGGCGCCCTCGCGCAAAGTGCGCGGCACAGCCAGAAGAAACTGCTCGGTACTGCGCAAGGTGATGGGAATCATCATGATACCGAGCGCGAAACCGCCGGCGAGAGTGGAGAATTGCTTGAAGGGATGGACGACAAGGGCAAAGGCAAACATGCCGATGACGATCGAAGGCGCTCCATTGAGCAAATCCGCGGCGTAGCGCACGACAAAGGCCACCTTACTGCCGCTAAATTCCGCGAGGTAGATGGCGCCCAAGAATCCGATGGGAACACCGATAAGCGTGGCCACAAGAAGCAGCTTGGCGCTGCCGACGATGGCATTGGCCATGCCACCGCCCGTTTCGCCGACGGGAGCGGGCAATTTCGTGAAGAAATTCCAGTTGATGGAGATTCCGCCGTTGTAGACGAGATAGCCCAAAATGAAGAAGAGCACGGAGACAGCTACGAGGGCGCAGCAACCGGTCATGGTGAGCATGAAATTACTCACGAATTTGCGCCAGCGCAACCGAGGGTTCATGCGTTCCCCATTCCGCTGCCGCGTTGAGAGGTTGTGAGGATCAAAATGCGGGCAAGGCCATTCAGGATAAAAGTGAGCAGAAAGAGGACCAAACCCAATTCAACGAGGGATTGGGTGTACAGTTCGCCGGAAGCCTCGGCATATTCATTGGCGATGACCGCGGCAATCGAGTAACCGGGAGAGAAAAGCGAAGCGCTGATCGCCGGCGTGTTGCCAATGACCATGGTGACAGCCATGGTTTCGCCGAGAGCGCGTGCTAGCGCAAGGAAAATTGAGCCCATGATCCCGGTACGGGCAAACGGTACGACGACCTTCCAGGTCGATTCCCAGCGCGTCGAACCAAGAGCCAGAGCCGCTTCGCGCTGATCGCGGGGAACGGAGAGAAGGACCTCGCGCGAGACGGAAATAATGTAAGGAATGACCATGATGGCCAAAACGACGCCGGCGGTCAGGAACCCAATTCCGTAGGCCGGTCCCCGAAACAGGGGAAGAAATCCCAGCGTATTTTTAAGCGCCGGCTGAATGTAGACGCGCATCAAGGGTACGACGATGAAGACGCCGAGAACCCCGTAAATCACGCTGGGAACGGCGGCCAGCAAATCGATAAAGAATTCCAAGGTATCGGAAACTCTTGCGGGCGCGAGCTCTGCGAGAAAAATGGCCGCTCCGATACCCAACGGCACGGCAATCAGCAAGGAAACGGCCGAGGTGACTAATGTTCCAAAGATGAAAGGGAGGCCGCCGAATTGCTCGAAGACCGGGTCCCAGACCGAAGTGCGGAAAAACGCAAAACCAAATTTGTGGCGCGCAAGAACAGAGCCTTGCCAAAGTTCGAAGACCAGCAGAAGAGTAATAAGCACAACTGAAGCAGCAAACAAAAATGTGATCAGGCGCACGATCTCATCGCCTTCGCGCAGGCGGCCAAAAAAGGAGCGCGAGCCGGCTACTGGGCCCGCGCTCGGAAGGATTGTGCTCGAGGTTGACATTTGGTCCAAGCGAAAGCTACTGGATCGCGTCGAGAGCCTTTGTCTCCTTGGCAATCACTTCCTTAGGCAGCTTCGCGTAAGAGAGAGCTTCCGTGTAGTTCTGTCCGTCGGCCAGCATCCACTTTACGAAACCTTTGATGGCATCGCGTTTGGCAGCATCGGAAAATTTAGTCGGAATAAGAAGCCAGGTGAAGCTGGAGATGGGATAAGCGGTCTTGCCCGGGGCGTCGGTTATGGAAACCCGGAAGTCATCCGGCATGTTCTTGGCTGCTCCTGCCGCGGCCGCCGTCACGCTCGCGAGATCTGCCTTAATGAAGTCGCCGGAAGAGTTCTTCACGCGCCCGTAAGGCATTTTGTTCTGGATAGCATAAATGAGCTCGACATATCCGAAAGCATTCGGCGTCTGCTTGACAAGCCCAGCCACCGCTTCGTTGCCTTTACCTCCAAGACCGACGGGCCAGTTGACGGATGCACCCTTGCCGACTTTACTCTTCCATTCTTCGCTGATCTTCGAAAGATAATCGGTCCAGATGTAGGTCGTGCCGCTGCCGTCGGAGCGGTGAACCACAATGATGTCGTTGGCTGGGAGATTCACGCCTTTGTTTGCGCCTGCGATCGCGGGGTCATTCCATTTGGTAATTTTGCCGAGGAAAATTCCCGCAATGGCTTCTTGCGTAAAATTCAGTTCCGCGGTGACGCCGGGAATGTTGTACGTAGGCACGTCGGCACCTAGGACCGTGGGGAAATGCAGGATCGGAAAGCCATGCTTGTCCTGATAGGCCTTTAGCTGGTCGTCGTTCATGGGGCCATCCGAAGCGCCGAAATCCACGGTGCCTTCGGTCACTTGTTTGATTCCGCCGCCGGAACCGATGGACTGGTAATTGATCTCAATGTTCGCGTCTTTTTTGTGGTACTCCTCAAACCACTTGGAATACATGGGGTACGGAAAAGTGGCGCCCGCCCCAGTAATCGAAAGAACTGCTCGTGCGGCGAAAAAAGCGCCCAAGCCGAAAGTCATCAGAAGGATTGCTGTGATTCGTTTCATCCGTCATCTCCACGCGGAAGATTTACACTTTCCCAGGTTCTATGAGTGTGCTTCTTCTGTGTTACAGGATTGTTACAATCTATTCAGAGTTTTTTTATTTATGGGCTGAATACGGCGACGTCCGTTAACCTGTGCGGGTGCAATGACTTGTAGCTACGGCGAGGCGATTCCGGCGACCGGAGCAAAAATTAAGGGGCAACCCGCCGCGGCGGGCTGCCCCTTTTTCCGTCCACAAGGAGGACGGAGCGCTAAGTCTCCTGGTTTAGGGGAGGTAGTAGCGGAATGAGGTGAACACCATGTTGTCGATGCCCTTGGGGGAGATGGCCGTACCGCCGGCTGGTACACCGCCGGTGCCGGACCAGGCGCTCTTAGTTATGTAGGAGTATTGCACACCAAACTGGAAGCGGCCCTTTGAACCCTGGTAGAACCTGTACCAGAAGCCGAGGGTGCCTTCCTGTATGTTGCGGATGTCGCCGGCGCAATTGGCGCCCGCAGACGGGTTGAAATCGTTGAGAGGCACGCCTTCGGTGGCGCAGCCGCTGTTGTTGGCGGCCACGTTGCCGTATCCACCGATACCCGTTGTTGAAATCACGGTGTGCGTGGTGGCCGGTATGGCAGGGCTGGTAGCAGTTGCAGGAATTGCCGTCGTCTTGGTAATTGTGACGGAGTCGTAGCCGGAATAGCCCGCGCGCCAAGCGTACTCCAAGCCGTAATAGGCATAGATGTCGAGCTTGGGAGTAGCGTGGAATTCGAGACGGGCGAGGCCGTGAGCTGTACGGATCAACGCGAGAGTGCCGTCGGGACGAGCGGTGGCGTCGGCCAGTTGTGCTGAACCATAGCGGCCGATGCCGTCGCCTGCGACGCCCTTGATACCAGCGTCCAGTTTCTTGTTGAAGAGCGGAAAGAGCGCGCTGACGCCACCACCACCACCGGTGCTGCTGGAGTTTGTTGCGCCGAAGCTACTCACCACTGTCGGTGTGGGAGATGTGCAGTTTCCGGTGAGCGTCGCCGTTCCCGGAACCGTATCGCCGAGGGTTGTGCCGACCACGCCGCAGGGATAGATGCGATCGCGGAAGAAGCTGACGATGCCGAAAACTTCGTAGTGACCGAAGCCAGGGTCGGCGGTAGCCTTGAAGATTAGGTCAGGCGCCTTGTTGACGGTGTAGCCGGTTGCGTCGAAGGCGTTGTACAGGCCGGGGCTAGCGCCAGGAGCGTTAAGGAAGAAGTTTCCGGTAGTGGCGGTCGTAGCACCGGAGGTGACGATGGTAGCGGGCGCAGCGGCAGAGTTGATCGTAGTAACCGCTGCGAAGCCGCGGCCGCCGATGGTGGCCTGCGGAGCTTCCACAGCAAAGCCCACGTCAAATTTACCGCCGAAGTCCTTTACGACTCGGAAGCCATATTGACGGGCCCATGTAAAGCCGACGTTATATTGTGGGTCGATGACCAGCGGAAGGTCTTCCTGACGATTTAAAATGTCTTTCTTGTCTTCCGTCGCCAGGGTCCATTGCTGGCCGCCGGTGATGATCCAGCCGTTTTCGAAGGCGGCTTGCGCGAACAATTGGCGTTGGCGGAACACGTAGCTATTGCTCTGGCGGTTGTTGGAAGTCGTGCCTGCACCGAGGAAATCGGCTTCGAGGTAACCGCTCAGAGTCGCAGAGCCCACCTTGCCCTGCGCGAGCATGCTCACGCGGCTCTGGCGGGCAGTGAAGTTATTCTCGCTAACATGCGCGAGATCGGCGGCCTCGAACGGAATGCCAGTGAAGGGCGTGTTGATGTCAGCCGAAGTGGCCCGATTGCGGAAGACAGTTTCTGCAGCAAAGAAGCCGCCCGGTGTGATGGTGATGCCCTTGTAACGAATTGCGGGCGGTTCATCTTCCTTTTTTGCGTCGGCCTGCGCGGTCGCGACGCTCGTCTTCAAAGCCTCGTTGCTGGACTTCAAATTCGCGACCGTGGTGTTGAGTGTGGCCTCGTTGCTCTTCACCTCGGCGGTGGTGTTGACCGCTTCGGTGGCTTTGGTACTGGCTTCGGCTGCGCGCGCGTTGGCTGCGGCAGCCGCGTCGCGCGCTTCGTCGATTTGACGATCGCGCTTGGCGAGTTCTTCCTTCAGCAAACTGAGCTGCTCTTGCTGGGCTTGCAGGGTCTGACGTAGCTCTTCAATCTCGGCAGCGATCGCCGAGTCCGACTTGTCCGCCTTCTTGGCAGCCTTAGCCTTCGCCGGCGTGGCAGGTTTTGCAGGCTGCGCGTCGGCGTCCTTCGGCGTGTCTTTGGGTGTATCAGCGAAAGCGGTTCCGTAGGTGAGGAACAGCGATAGTGTGAGTGCTGCGATTTTTTTCATTGCCTCTCTCTTTTTGGAGCAAAATTCGACCGCATACCGAGGAAGATGCAAACCACCCCGCGCGAAAAGGTAAAGGCCGCGTCTTACAGTTACGTCAACCGAATGTGAATATCCTGTAACAATCTGGGAACGATGGACGTAAACCGTTTAGATATATAAGGTTAGAGAACGAGTAAGGGGTCAACAAGCATGAGAAATAGTGGGGTTCTGCCGAATTTGAATGCCCTCAGCAAAGCTCCATTCATCTGCGTGTGAATAGAAACCCTGGCTCATTCCCACCTTCAATAAACGGCCTTCCGGCCCCGACGCGGGGAAGGACCTACTTCGGCGCGGCTATGGTAAGTGCGAGGACAATTTGCGTCAAGCGATATTGGTATTTGCGCCCCGCGAAGCCAGCCCGGGCAACTTCGTGGCAGTCGCATGTTTGCATCCGAGCTTGCGCACGCCGCGGCGGCACTTCATAAAAATCTCTCTTTAGAATGAACACTCACGAAAATCATAGGGGAAGGCTAGACCCACCGCAAACTTCTCGGAAAGGGGAGAAGGGGATCGGAGCCAGGGGTGCGCCGATCCCCGTGGTAGGACGTGAAACGAAGGTTAAACCTGCTGAGTATCGCAGCCCGGGGTCACATGCGAATGAAGGGCCTGTGAATTCTCGATGACCTCTTCGCCAGCCGATGGCGCTTGTCCGCGGCCGTCGGCGGGCATTGCCAATCCGCGGCCATGCCGCACATCGAGACCGCGGACCCAGAAAATGATGTCCTCCGCGATGTTTGTGGCATGGTCGGCGATGCGCTCGAGATGTCTGGTGGCGAGAATGAACTGCATTCCGGGGCTCACCAGGGCGGCTTGCTGCGTCATACTCTGCATTAGCTGGTCGAAGATGCGGTCGCGGTACTGATCGACGACGTCGTCGCTTTGAAGAACCTGCCCGGCCATTTCGACATTTCGAAAAATCAGAGCGCCGAGGCTCTTGCTGACCATGGCGCGCACGGCCGACGTCATGGGAGCCAATTCCTCCGGCACTTGCGTTGGCGGCATTTCGCGGAGCGAGATGACACACTCGGCGAGATTCACGGCCAGGTCTCCGATGCGTTCGAGATCATTGGTGATTTTGAGAGCCGCAACGATCAGGCGCACCTCGTCGTCCGAGAACGAACCGCGGCGAAGCAGTCGGATGGCGTGCTCATCGATGACAATTTCCATTTCGTTGATGCGCGGCTCGAGGAGAAAAACTTCGCCGGGAAGCGCCCAAGTGCGCGAATCGCTGACCCCGACGATGGCATCCAAGGCGCGGTTCATTGCGCCTTCGACAGTACGGGCCATCGAAACGAGATAATTGACAAGAGTTTCGTAGAGAACCGCTTCCGTCAGTTCGGCGGCACTTGCCATGGTTCCCCTTCCGGAGCCGGATGATTAGAGTCACACCCCTGCTCGTAGTCGATAGTGTGGCAAAGAGATGGTTACACCTCGTTCACAAAGAGATGAACATGCGGTAAATCAGCAGGTTACGAGCGGCAGGGAAGCGGGAATCCTGGAGCGAGGTAAACGGTGAATCGGGCGCGGGATCTGCGCAGACTTGCCGGGACAGAGGTTTATGTGCCTCCGCCACTGCCCCGCCCGCCTACTCCGCTGGGGATGGAACGCGGCGTAGGATGTTCCGTGTCGAAGAGTGGCACGGAAAAATGGAACTGCGATCCCTGACCTACTTCGCTGTCCACCCAGAGTCGGCCGCCGTGCACCTCGACGAGATGTTTGGCGATGGCTAGACCGAGGCCTGTGCCTCCGGCTTCGCGAGAGCGCGCGACGTCCACGCGGTAGAAGCGCTCAAAAATGCGCGGCTGGTCGGCTTTAGGGATACCAATGCCGGTGTCCGAGACGGTCAGAATAATCTCTTCTTCTGCAGATTCCGCGCTGACGATAATCTGGCCACCCGGCAGCGTGTATTGGATGGCGTTGTCCAAGAGATTCTGCAAAACTTCGGCAAGCCGGCGGCGATCACCGGCTATGTCCGGCAAGCCCTGCGGGATGTCCACGGAAATCCGCAAGTCTTTTTCTGCCCCACGGCGCTGGGCCGTCTCGAGGCAGCTTTCGATTAATTGCGAGACGCTGAGGCGCCGGATCTCGAGCTCGAGGCGCTCGGCATCCATCTTGGAAAGCATGAGCAGGTCTTCGGTCAGGCGGGCTAAGCGGCGGGAATGTTCGAGAATGATTTCCAGGAAGCGCGTGCGGTTCTGCGGGTCGTCGATGGCGCCTGCAAGAAGCGTTTCGGCGAAGCCTTGAATGGCGGTGAGAGGAGTTCTGAATTCGTGCGAGACGTTGGCCACGAAATCGCGGCGCACCCGCTCAAGTTTTCGCAGTTCGGTAATGTCGTGCAGCACCACGACGGCGCCGGTGGTGTCTCCGGCGCGAACCGCGGCCACGGTGATGGCAAAATAGTGCTGCCGCAGCGTGCCCGTGACAATCTCCGATTGAACTCGCGGTTCGCCACCAAGAACCTGGCGCACGGCTTCGAGCAGTTCGGTTTGGCGCACCACTTCCACAAGCGCGCTGCCGGAGGTCGGCGGCACATCCAGATCAAGAATTTCGGCAAAGCCAGGATTGGCAAACACCAAGCGCTCTAAACCGTTCACTACCGCGACGCCTTCGACCATGCTTCCGAGAATTGCGGAGGAAAGGTTGCGTTCTTCCGTGAGTGTTTGGATGGTGCGGTCCAGGCGTGCCGCGGTGCGGTTAAGCGAAATGCCGAGAGCTTCCACCGCGTCGCCCGAACCGTCCCGAGGCAGCGGACGGAAATCACCCTCGGCGACGCGGCGGGAGAAATCCTTCAGCCGCTCGACACGGCCCGTAAAACTGCGAGAAAACAGCAAGGAAATTCCGCCAGCAATCAGCAGAATGAAGAAGGATGCGAGCCAAAGCCTGCGCCGGAAGGACCCAAGAACTTCGTCGACGGTTTCCAGTGGAAGCGCAAAACGCAAAACCGTGGAAGGGCCGCCGGATGCGTTCTGGCGCACCGCGTAGTAAAGAAGGTCGCGATTAATGGTGACGCTGTGGCGAATGGAACGTCCGTCGCCCTTTGCCATTGCCTCAAGGATTTCCGGACGGTTGGCGTGGTTCTCCATAGTCTGAGAATCAGCCTGCGAGTCGGCAAGCACCTGGCCATCGGGGGCGATCACAGTGATGCGTGCGCCGCTGGCGGCCATTTGCGCGACCCACTCGCGCAAGGGCGCCAGGTTTTCAGCTTGTCCGGGAGAGGCGGCCGTCCACTGGGGAGGACGCACTTGCGCGACGCGCGCGATGGCGGCGAGTTTCTCGAAGCCCGAGCGTTCGTAGTCGCTGCGAAGCGCGCGTTCGGCAAAAAAATCCACGGCGAGCAGGACGCTCGCCAGAAGCGCAAGGAACGAGAACGCGAATTTCCAGAATAGATTATGCCGCACGAGTTTCGAACAAGTACCCTGCGCCGCGCACCGTCTTCAGATGGACGGGATTCTCCGGGTCGCTTTCGATTTTTTCACGCAAACGGCGGACATACACGTCCACGCTGCGCGGAGTCACGAAACGATCCGTTCCCCACACGGCGTCGAGCAACTGATCCCGCGTGAAGACCCGGTTCGGGCGCGAAGCCAGGTAATAGAGCAGCCGGAATTCGAGCGTGCTAAGCGGAACGGGCTTTCCTGAATGGCTGACGCGATAAGACGCCGGATCAATGGCCAACTTGCCGATCTCGATGACCCGCGGCGAGTCAGCGGGCGGCTCCGCACGGCGGAGCAGCGCCTTGACGCGCGCAAGGAGTTCGCGCGGGCTGAAAGGCTTGGTCACGTAATCATCGGCGCCCATTTCCAGTCCAACGACGCGGTCGGCTTCATCGCCGCGCGCCGTAAGCATCAGAATGGGCAGACGATTCAAGGAATCGTCCCGGCGAACTTCCCGGCAAATGTCGAGCCCGGAAAGCTTCGGGAGCATGAGATCGAGCAGCAGCAAATCGGGCGGCGTCTTCTTGATTGTATTCAGGCCGGCGCTGCCGTCGAAAGCCGCGCTCACCTGAAAGCCTTCATTGGCGAGGTTATAGCGAACGAGTTCGACGATGTCCTTGTCGTCCTCGATGATTAGTACCCGTTTCATAAGGTTGGCACGTTCCGCTCGCCGGCTTGGCGAAAGTTTACCGTACGCCGGAGAAATACGATAGGAGGTTGAAAGATTAGGGTCACTTTGAGATGTGCGTAGCACGATGAATTCTGGCAGTACGCATGTCACGGAGGGATAACACCAATGTGAATGGAGTGTAAACGCTGTTTAGGGCGCTCAATTCGCGCCGGAAGTCGTGAAGGCCAGGGCCAGCAGCGTTTTTTGCTCAAGTTCGTGCGCCTTGGCCGAGCCAGTCGCCGGGCTGGCACTCGCTGAGCGCTTCACCGAGCGCACTTGTAGACCCTTGGCTTGCGCCAGCCGTTCAAGCCGCGGCAGCACGTAGAAAAGCGCTCCCATGTTCGCCGGCTCTTCCTGCACCCATACCACTTCACGCGCGTTCGGGTGCTCGGCCAGAGCTGCGGAAATTTCCGTGCGCGGCAGCGGATAGAGCTGGTCGAGGAAGAAGATGGCTGTGCTGAGGTCCTTGCGGCGGCGGCGTTCTCCGCGAAGTTCGTGGCCAACTTTGCCGCTGGCGATCAGAATGCGCTTCGCGTTCTGCACTTCGTGGTCCGGAACGAGCGGCAGGAACCGCGGCCGCGTGAAATCCTCGATGTTTGAGCCGGCATCGGGATGGCGCAGCATGCTCTTTGGCGTGAAGACGATCAGCGGCTTGCGCCATACGCGGCGCGCCTGCCGCCGCAGCATGTGGAAATACTGCGCAGCCGTGGACGGCTGGCATATTTGCATATTATCTTCGGCGGCCAGCTGCATATAGCGCTCGAGGCGCGCGCTGGAATGCTCCGGCCCCTGGCCTTCATAGCCGTGCGGCAACAAAAGCACGAGTCCGCTTGGCAGATTCCATTTGTCTTCCGTTGCGCTCAGAAATTGATCGATGATTACCTGCGCGCCATTAGCAAAATCACCGAATTGCGCTTCCCAAAGAACCAGCGCTTCCGGATAGTCGCGGCTAAAGCCGTATTCGAATCCCACGCAAGCGGCCTCGGAAAGCGAGGAGTTGTAAATTTCGCAAAAAGCCTGCTGGCGGGAGAGATGCGAGAGCGTCAAGTAGTTATGCTCGGTTTCCGTATCGATCAGCACGGCGTGCCGCTGATTGAAGGTTCCGCGCTGGGTGTCCTGCCCGGTGAGACGGACGGGATTGCCTTCCAGCACCAACGAACCCAAGGCCAGCGCTTCCGCGAAGCCGTAGTCAATGGCGCGTTTGCCGTGACCCATTTCGTTGCGTTGTTCCAAAAGTTTCGCTATTTTCGGATGAAGATGAAAACCGGCGGGCACACGCACAAGCCCGTCCGTAATTTCCGCGAGTTTTTCTTGCGTCAACCCGGTATCAACTTCGTACGCCGGATCGTATTTTCCCCCCTTGTATGGAGACCAATAGTCCGGCAGCTTGCGCAGATGCGGGATCTTCGTAAGCTGTCCCGCTTTCTCCTGTTCTACTTCGTATTCTGTTTTCACGCCTTCGACGATTAGCGAGGCATCGATCCCAGTCCGCTCCGCGTAAATCTTCCAAAGCGGCGCATGATTCCTGATGCGCTCGTAAAGCACCGGCTGCGTAATGGTGGGATCGTCGACTTCGCTATGCCCGTGGCGGCGGTAGCCGACGATATCCACCACAACATCGCTGCCAAACGTCGCGCGATACTCGGCGGCGAGTTTTCCAATGCGCACCACCGCGTCGGGATCTTCCGCGTTGACGTGAAATATCGGCACGCTTTGACGCTTTGCGATGTCCGAAGCGAAGCGCGAGGAATGCTCTTGCGCCGGCTGCGTGGTGAACCCGATCAGATTGTTGACGACGATATGCACCGTGCCGCCCACGGTGTACGCCCTCAAGTCCGCAAGATTAACCGTTTCCGCCAAGATGCCTTGGCCCGCAAACGCCGCGTCGCCATGCATGACGATAGGCCAGACTTTGTTCAGCGTGGCGGGCGTGCGGTCAATGATCGGCCCGTCGACGCCGCGTCGTGTCTGCTTCGCGCGAGCGCGGCCCATGGCCACCGGATCAACCGCTTCCAGGTGGCTGGGATTCGAAACAAGATGCATGTTGATGGGCTTACCCGCTGTGGTCGTATAGGTTCCTGTCGCGCCGACGTGATACTTCACGTCGCCCGCGCCGAGCACGCTTCGCGGATCCACGTCTTCAAATCCGGCAACCACTTCGTGCGGCGGTTTGCATGCTGCGTGAACCATCACATTCAAGCGGCCGCGATGGCTCATAGCCATGATGCAATCCACCGCGCCGAAATCCCCGGCAGTGTCCAGAATGGAGTCAAGTAGCGGAATAAGCGAAGTTACGCCTTCGAGCGAAAAGCGCTTCGTGCCCAGATAGCGCGCCTGCAGCACTTGCTCGAAAAGATCCGCGCGCACCAGCCGTTCGAGAATTTTTTCCTGGTTGACCTCCAG
>Ga0210387_10002165_pt1 | contig 14914 bp, 12 predicted proteins | sample IncBWC7OmetaG_FD_160108 | JGI IMG/M metagenome (GOLD analysis project Ga0210387, IMG submission 160108) | Forest soil microbial communities from Barre Woods Harvard Forest LTER site, Petersham, Massachusetts, United States - Inc-BW-C-7-O ...
TCGTCTTTCGAGGAGGCGGAGCAACAGCTTCGCCCTGAAGGTGCCCTCTTCGCTAACACACTCGCAAATCAGCGCTCGCTTCTTCATCTGTGCGTCGTTTTGGTTGCTTACACTGACGCCCACTGATTCGAAAGCGCGAACCGCAGGGTGCGAGCCGACCCGCTCGCTTTAGGCAGGAGCCGGCAATTGTGTCAGAGGACGCCACGAGGTCCCGTTCGAGAGCTCGGATTGGAACCGGAGCAGGGTGGTGGTACCGCGGGAACCGACGAGGGCATCGCCGCCGGTGGTAGCGGCGGGACTGGCACGAGTGCTCAAGCGCAGGGGATCTGCGCGCTAGTCTCAGGTCAGTCGATGGCCATCCTCTTGACGGTGAGGGCTATCTGAGCGATTGGTCGCGGAAGATGCGCGACAAAAGACTCGACGTCTTGCGGTGCGTCGCCCTGCTTTGCGTGCTCGTGCGACACAGCTTCGTTCAGCTTCGTATCGCCACGGCCGGCTGGGTCGGTGTGGATTTATTCTTCGTCCTCAGCGGCTTCCTTATCTCTGGCCTCTTGTTCGGCGAATATCGGCGCCGTGGGTCGATAAGTTTCAAGCGATTCATCGTGCGTCGCTGGTTCAAGCTCTATCCGGCTTTTTGCGTTTTTCTCGGCGCGACATTTTGCGTGGAGTCGCTGACGGGCCGGCCTAGCTCGACACGCCAATACCTGTCTGAAATTCTTTACTTTCAGAACTACGGTAAGCCCATCTGGAATCACACCTGGTCGCTCGCCGTGGAGGAGCACTTCTATCTCCTCTTGCCTATTTTCCTCCTTGTTTTGATCCGTTTTTCGGCAAACCGTGCGGACCCCTTCCGAATGGTTCCAGGCGTATTCCTCCTCGTAGCGGTTATCTGTCTGGCGTTTCGAGTCGTGACGGTTCTCCGAATTCCGTTGGCCGACCTCCCAGATTGGGGAGCCTACCGTAAGGTTCTCATTCCTACGCACGAGCGAATTGACTCCCTATTCTTTGGCGTAACGCTGGGTTACTTGCACCACTTTCGCCCCGACATTCTCGCTAGAGCGCTCGGTCCCAAAAACAATCGCGTGATCGCGGCCGCGCTTTCCGTGTTGTTGCTTCTGCCCTGTCTCCTCTTGCCCCCCGGGAACCGGTTCATGCTCACTGCCGGGCTGACGATGCTGTACCTAGGCTTTGGGATCATCCTCATGCTTAGCTTGCGAAGCCAAGTCGTTGTTCCGGCGCGCTTCGTAGGCGTGGTTTCGGGACTTACGAGCGCTCTTGCGTTCGTTGGGGTCTACTCGTACTCGATATACCTTTGGCATGGGGCCGTACAGCCCTGGGGAGCGGAGTTTCTCCGCCGTTGGTTTCACGTGCAGGTGCACGGTGTGCCACTGGTCGCTTCCTACTTTCTCATCAGTGTGAGTCTCGGGATCGCGATGTCTCGTCTCGTCGAGTATCCCTGTCTCCGCTTGCGAGATCACCTCTTCCCAGAGATACAAATCCGCTCTGATCGGCCAGCGCAGGCTGAGATCTTGGTGTCGACACGGCTGCCGTAACCTCCGTGCGGTGATCGCAAGCAACGCCTGCCCTGTGCGCTGTACGTGCACGCACGCGTAGTCGAGGGGATTTCCGCCCAATCATGCTTGCTCGACCCCGTGTATTGGGCGGCTGTCGCCAGCATTTTGCAATGGCCTGACGGGTTGTAGAAGCCGTTGAACCGTCTATACTTGACCAATGGCCTCCGCTCCCGACACAGTGCAGCGTTTGTACGCGGAGCTCGACGGCGCGGTGCGCCCAGCGTTCGGCGGCGAGTCGGTTCGGGCGCGAGAGTATTACAGTCGCTACGTCGGCTTCGTGACACAGCACCTCACGAAGGAGCACTGTCGCGTTCTCGACATAGGCTGTGGCGCTGGGTGGAGTACGCTCATGATGCGCGAGGCGGGTCACGACGCGCATGGTTTGGATCTCTATCCGAGCGACCGTGTCGAAGTGCGCGCCTTCGCTGATATTCCTTACACGCAAGGGGACGCGCAGCATCTGCCATTTGCCGACGCGACGTTCGACGCGGCGGCGATGTATCAGGTGCTCGAGCACGTGCCGGAACCGGAGTTGGCACTTCGCGAAATCATGCGCGTGCTACGTCCGGGCGGTAGGCTGGTCGTGGTGGGGCCAAACCTACTTGGCGCAGGACCCAACTTGTATTGGGCAGTGCGCCACACCCTGCGCTGCCTCAAGCAAGGCAAGTTGTGGGAAGTCCGAACGGCGGAAATGGCGCGTCATCCCGGCGGAAACACCATGCCAGAAGCGTGGCTGAACACGCTTCTATTCGTGAAGCAAACACTGAAAAAATTGACCGTGGAGAGTACGCCAGTGTTCCTGATGCGCGAGCCCGATCATCGGCCACCGTTTCACGCCGACAACGACGCTTGCTACTTTTGCAATCCGATGGATCTCTTCAATTGGGCGAAAGCTACCGGGTTGGCCGAGCCCATTCGGTGGTGGGCGGCGGACCGAAGCGTTGCACGGGTCATTTGGCCGATCACCGGCGGAACTTGGATCGTCCTCGAAAAAGCCTAGCCATCGCCAAGGGTGACTCGCTGCGCAGCACGGTCGAAGACTGCAGCATGGTGTATCGGCTCCGACGGGCGTGTTTCGACTAGGGAGGCCCGAAACGAGAGGCCCCTCGCGTCACCCGGTCCTCATCGACGAAGGCGAGGTTCACGCCGAAGCACAGCCAGCGCGCATCGAAAATTACGGAATACTCGTCCTCGTCCCGCGCGACATGCGGTAGCAGGCAAAAGCCGTAACGTGCCGAGTTCACCCAAAAGAGCAGCGTCGTGTCTCTACGCATGAAGCGCGGGAACCGTTGTCGCGTGCTCATCTATGGTTACCTATGCGTCTGTTTCTGGGACTAGGCATGGCGTCATCGCTACAATGCAACGAGCTGAGCCGAACGTGCAAGCCTGACGCCTTGTCGAGCCCAGCGACCGCGCCGTTCCCGTCGGCAGGTTGCTCGGCGCTCGCACCGGTGCGACACCGTTGGCCCGTCCCGCCGCTCTTGTGGACTAGCCCCACGGCAAGCGGCGCCCCAGTAGCTCCGCGAGAGCCTCGTTGTGAGGTGCGTAGTGCGCCTTCAACCACGCCTCGATCGATCGCGACATGAGGGGAGCTCGCGTCGCGACTAGTGGACCGGACCCTGGGCCTCTGCCCCGCAATAGCGCATGCGCGCGCGTCGCCGTCCAGCGAGCTGCCGCTCGAGGATCCATCGAGTCCGCACGGTTAGCCACATTATAGTCGATGGCTGCCGCTCCTGCGGGATTCACATGTAGGAATTCGAATAGATCCGCGCAATGCTGCTGCGGATTCTCGACTACTTCTTCGAGAATCATGATCTTGAATCTGTCCCGTGGGAAGAGCTCGAAGTAGCGTCGCAACTGGATGGCGTAGTAGCCAGTATCCAAATAGGTCCGGTGAGGCCCTCTGCCGTCGGCTCCCAGTTGTGCCGCATAGAATGCAATTTGTGCGGGCGTCGAGATCTCATTGGCCGTCGCAATCCGGGCCATGTCTTGCTCGAGCGCCTCTTCGAAGTACAAATCCTCGCGACCTCTCGCGAACCAATGCCACCAATGCGACATCGCCCGCCGCACGGGGTCGCGCAGAATCACTACGAGACGCGCATCGGGTGCGCTCGCGCTAATTCGTTCTGGAACGTACGGCAAGTACAGATTCCTGTGCCGAGCCTCACCCACCAGTCGTTCCCCGTCCCAGTGACTGAAGTAGCGGTGCCAATAGAACGCGACGCCGCGATCGTATTCTGCCTCGAAATAGAATGGTTCCTTCGGCTCCGACATCGCGATTTCGCTGTGCTGAGCGAGCCACGCTTGAAGCGAAGTCGTGCCTGATTTAGCTGCGCCGAGAATGAAGAAGTCCGGGAACCGCGGCTGCTGAGTCATTCAATAGTCCTGCGACATACGCCGTTTCCCCCGAATGCGGCGGAGTCGTCGGGCGCTCGAGCGGTAGTGCCAGTGTCGGGTATCGAACAAGTTTGGGCAACCCAAAGTGGCCGAACATAGGGCAACCGGATGGCGCCATCCGGCTCCCCGAGAGCGCGCGTGGGCAGCGGGCCGGCCAGACGGCCTACCGGAGCGAACGAGTCTCATTGTATTTTTATCCTTTTGGAGACGTGGCTCGCGGGTGTTAAAACGGAAGGGATGTCGTTCGACACTGGTTTCACTGTCTGGCTGACGGGCCTGCCGTGTTCGGGCAAATCGAGCGTAGCCAAGCTGCTGGCAGAACGGTTGCTCAACCAGGGGCGTCTGGTCGAAGTCCTCGATGGTGACGTGGTTCGACAGAATTTGTCCCAGGGACTCGGCTTCACTCGCGAGGACCGCGATCGCAACGTTCGCCGGGTAGGGTTCGTCGCAAATCTGCTGTCGCGCAACGGTGTAGCCGTCGTTGTGTCCCTGGTGAGCCCCTATCGGGCCACGAGGGACGAGGTCCGCGCAACCATTGGGCGCTTCGTAGAGGTTCACGTCGATTGCCCGATCTCCGAGTGTGAGCGGCGCGACGTCAAGGGGATGTACAGCAAAGCCCGAGCGGGCACGCTCCAAGGTTTTACGGGGGTCGACGATCCCTATGAGTGCCCAGAGCATCCCGAGATCACGCTGCACACCAATCGAGAGACAGTCGAAGAAAGCACGGGAGTAATCCTGGGTGCTCTACGACGGCTCGGCTACGGCCGGGATGAGGCGTCTTCGCCGGGGAGCGCGCCAAACGTCCGTCAACGAATGCTCGAGCTCGGCGTTTGGCGTCCGGAATAGCGTGACAGTTTTCCAAGCGTCGAACCCCGAGGCCCGGGCGAACACGCACGGAACTCTTGAGCTCGCGCAATTTCTCGTGTTGCTGCGCGGCTTCGGTTCGACTCGAGGTCGTCAATGGTGAGCGGCTCACTGTAGCGCGTCGTGCTTGGTCGCTAAAGATGGGCGGCTGCCCCGGCCGCCACCGGAAGTCGCTCGAGGTGTGCTAGAAGGCGTGTCGATCATGACGCCCGATGAGCGTGTTTCCGCAGTCGCTCCCGCGCTAACAGCGGATCGTTCGATTGTTCCAATGAACTGGAATACCTCAAGGATGACCTCGGAGGCGCTCGCGCCGACCGGGAAACACGCCGTTGGACTGAGGAAGTGCGCGAGCGATTCGATCGCGAGCGCTAGGTTCGGTTTGCTCCGCGCTGAGCGGTCAGGAGGACGATAAATGACAGCATTTGTGACCGGCGCGGCCGGGTTCATCGGCTCGCACGTGGCCGAGCACTTACTGGCCGGTGGTACCGAAGTAGTTGCGCTGGACGATCTCTCGGGCGGGTTCGTTGACAATGTTCCGAAGGGCGCCATTTTTCATCAGGGCAGCATCCTCGATAAGCCCTTACTACGCCGCATCTTCCTCGAGCATAAGATCGATACAGTTTACCATCTCGCTGCCTATGCCGCGGAGGGGCTGAGTCATTTCATCCGCGCATTCAACTACGAGAACAACGTCGTTGGCTCGATGAACGTTCTGAACGAATCGATAAATGCAGAAGTCAGGTGCTTCGTCTTCACGAGCTCCATCGCCGTCTATGGGGCCAACCAAACTCCGATGACCGAGTCGCTGGTCCCAGCTCCGGAAGACCCGTACGGCGTCGCCAAGTACAGCGTGGAGCTCGATCTCGCAGCGGCACACCACATGTTTGGCATGAACTACGTCATTTTCCGTCCACACAACGTCTACGGCGAGCGGCAGCACATCGGCGATCGCTACCGTAACGTGATTGGGATCTTCATGAACCAGCTCATGAGCGGGCAGCCGATGACGATTTTTGGGGATGGCACGCAAAGCCGCGCGTTCAGCTATATCGCCGATGTGGCGCCGATCATCGCGCGAGCGCCTGATGTCCCGCAGTCCTACGGCCAGATCTTCAACGTGGGAGCCGACACCCCTACCACGCTGAATGAGCTCGCATCGCAGGTGGCCGAGGCGATGGGCAGGCCGTGCGAAACCAAGCATCTGGAAGCACGCAAAGAGGTTCTGCATGCTGTGGCCGATCACGCAAAAGTCGAACGCGTTTTCGACTATCGGGCCCAACATGATTTGAAGCAGGGACTGGCGCGGATGGCAGCCTGGGCTAGGGCGGTCGGACCACGTAAGCCGACCGTGTTCGAGAACATCGAAGTGATGCGAAATCTGCCGCCCAGCTGGCGAATTTGAGATGGCTTGCGGATCCCGATCGGGAGGCGGTCGTTCCGATGGCTCGCGTTGCGCAAGGAACCGTCGGCGATTCCTCGTTTGCAAGTCCGCGACGGGTTAACGAGCTCGCGGGCTGTTAGGACTCCGTGGCACGACGTCGCAACGCCATCCTTACTGCCCTCTTCGGCTATGGACAGTCGACCATTGGGATGCTCCTCGGTCTCATTGTTACGCGCACGGTGCTCCATGTTTTGGGCAGGGACACGTGGGGGCTTTGGGCGGCAAGCGGCTCGTTGCTCTCTTATGCGGGCTTGGCAGATTTGGGCGTGACCCGAATTCTGCCGTGGGTCGTCGCCGATGCGGACGGGAAGAAGGACCCTGATCGCATTCGAGCTGCTCTATCCGCCGGGCTGCCGTTCGCCTGCCTCACCGGGCTTGCCTACGTCGGCATTGCGCTCCTGCTTTGGCACTTCTATCCCTCGGTACTTCACATTTCGCCGCACGATCAAGGTGTGCTGCGCGGACCTGTTTTTGCCGTTGTCATTCTGACCGCGTGTACCTTTCCGCTGCGTCTATTCACAGCGCTTCTTACAGGGCTTCAAGACGCGGCGTTCCTCGGGATGCTGGGTCTGGTGGAGGCCGTCGAGTCGTCGTTTTTGACATTCGTGCTCGCTTGGCGGGGATTTGGCCTTTACTCGCTAGCCGTCGGCGTAGCGCTTCCGCCCGTTTTGACCGCAGTCGCCTCGCTACTCCGCGCAAACATCTCGTTTCGCTGGCTAGTGCGCGGCTGGCCGGTTCCTGCCCGGCGGCTGATGGGCTCTCTCGCTGCCGATGGACTGGGAACCTGGCTTGGCTCCGTTGGCTTCCAATTGGCCGCGGCTGCGGATCCCGTAATTTTATCGAACGCCGGGTTGCGCGCGGCACTGGCTGGCTTCGTGCTTACCAGCCGACTGCCTATGACGCTAACTCAGTTTGGCTGGATCCTGCCCGACGCTGCGCTAGTTGGCTTGGCGCAGCTCGCCGCCGAAACAACCCGGGATCGCGTTCGGGAGGTGGTGCTCGCGTTCTTGCGGCTCAACTTGATTCTTGCAGGTGCGGTTGCCAGCGCCGTACTCGCGTCCAATGCCGGCTTCATCCGCGTCTGGGTAGGCCCCGATCTGTTCTTGGGCGCGCCGCTCAATGCACTCTTGGCCGCGAACGCCGTGCTCATGACGGCGGTGCATGGGCTAACGTGCATTGCCGTCGTCTTCGGCAGGCGCATGAGCGTCGGCGCCGCGTTCGTCGTCAATGGTCTACTTCACGTCCTATTGGCGTCTTTTCTAAGCCGACGCGTCGGCCCCATCGGCATTGCTGCGGCAACATTCTTGAGCGGTGCACTCACCACTCTGCCCGTGGGGCTGCATTTGGTCGGCGCCAAGACGGGACTGAGGGCAACTGAAGTGCTGACGCTAGTTTACTGGCCGTGGCTTCGTCGTTTCGCCCCGTTGGCCTTAGTGGCCTTTGTGCTGGGGCGTTGCAGCCCTGCGATGCCTTTTGCGCTCCTCGTCGTTGCATGCGGCGCATTCGGACTTGCGTATCTCTTCTGGATGAAGCCGCTTTACGTTGACCTACCGCTCGGGCCGCGCCTTACAACATGGTTGAGCAAGCTTCGGTTGCTGCCCCCATCGGCGACTTAGTTCGAAGTCTGGAGCAGGAGGCTCTCACCGGCCCGAAGAACGGTTACAGGGCAAATCACTGATCGTGCGGTTACGCGCGCGCTCGACCGACGCGGCTGTATTGATTGGCGATAATCTCCGCATGAGCATGCCATGTGTAGCGGGCGCGGACGCGCTCGCGCGCGTCGGCGCTCGCTCGGGTGCCCTGGCTACGGATCTCTTCGATTGCGCGCGTCCAATCGCTAGTGTCGCTCAGCGAACAGAAGCGGACCCCTCCCAACCCGACCTCTCGCAGTACCGGGATGTCGCTTGCGATTACGGGTGCGCCGCACGCCAACGCTTCGATGATTGGCAGACCAAATCCTTCGGCCAGGCTCGGCACGAGTACGACTGTGGCTGCGGCGTATAGGCTCGCCAGCTCGTCGCGCGAGATACCTCTCTTTTGTAGGACGTGCGGACCGAGTTGGTGACGCTCGAGATAGGCGCGCTGCGCGTCCGTCCAAAGGCCGCCGACCTGCACGAGCTCGAGCCCTGGATCGCGCTCTCGGGCGGCGGCAAATATCCGCAGCAAGAGCTCGATGTTCTTGCGCGGAATGCACGAGCCGACGTGCAGCACGTACGGCCGCGTCGACGCACTGCGCGTAGGCACACTCAGAAATTCTGCGGCGACACCCAAGGGCGCGTGAACGAGTCGTGAGGCAGGCACGAGGTCATGACGTAGAATCTCTTCCCGCACCGTCAATGTGTTGTGAAAAACCACCCGGGCGTGACGCAGTCCGTGCAGCAGGAGCCGTGACAGAAGAACGCGAGATCGCGGCGCGTCTGAGCCGGGCAGCAGCGCCCGAAAGGCGTCGATGTCGTGGCAGTACACGCCCGTGCGAGCGCGCGGAAAGAGCAGCGCCAAATGGGCGTAGCTGTGGTCCGCGATGTGGAAGTAGTCAGCCGTGAACCGCGTCGCAGCCAGCTCGACGGGGAGCTGTGCGAAGCGACCGAGAGCGCGTTCGAGGGCGCTCGCGGGTCGGCTATGTCGAGTCGTTCTCAGAGGGGGACGAATCAGCACACCTTCGACATTCTCGAGTCGAGAGAGATGCGTCGTGAGCTGCTCGGCCACGAGGTCCATGCTCGGCCACTTTTCCTCGAGGAAATCAGCAATGACCGCAATGCGAGACAGGGGGGCTCCAGGTGCGCGAGAACGTTACCACTTCCTAAGACGCGGCGACGCTGGCCTGTAGTTTTTCGGCGAGTACGCGCGCCACGGTCGCATGCGTGAGCGTCTGCTCGACGTAACGGTGACCTTGGGCTCGGTGCTTTTCGAGCAGCGCGGGATCCCTCAGTAACCGAACCAGGCAGCCCGCGAGCTCGTCCGCGCGCCCTTCGCGAAAGACGAGCCCGCCGCCGGAGCGCGCAATTAGGTGCGGGATCTCACCGGAGTCGGAGCCGACTACCGCGGCGCCGCACGCCATCGCCTCCACCAGAATGCGCCCGAACTGCTCCTTCCAGCGGCGCGTCGTGCGCGATGGCAGCACCAGAATGTCGACAGCTGCAAGCAACCTTCCGACGCTGTCGTGGCCCTGTGCGCCGAGCATGCGATAGCGAGCGCTCGGCAACGAAGCAAGCGCTTGTTGGGTCTGCGCCTCCGCAGGCCCGTTGCCGACGCAGCTGAAAAACCACGGTGCAAGGTCCAGCTCTTGCGACAAGCGCTGCAACGCGTCCGTGAGATCGGGCAGACCTTTTTCGGCCGTCAGCCGACCGAAATAGCCAATCACCAGGGTATTGCGGGGAATGCCGAACTCGTCCTTGATGCGCAGCCTCTCGCTCTCTGGGCGCGCCTTGAAGAGCTCGGGATCGTAGGAATGGTGGAGCTGCTGCACGCCGCCTCGATAGCCCTTGCCGCGCAGCACTTGCTCGACTTCGTCCGAAACCACGAAGGCGCCGGCGGCGCGACGGTAGACCCACTGCTCTAGGCTCGAGAAGGGCCAGGGAATGCTCTTCGGCAAATTCTCCTTGGTGAAGAATACGATTTTTGCCCGTGGAAACTCTAGGAATGTTTGCAGCGCGGCCAAGCTCCATGGCTCTTCGTCCAAGAAGACCAGCTCTGGCTCCCAGTCGGCCAACGCGCGACGCAGCGACGAACGGTAAAAGAACAGCGACCCTTTGCCGGAGAAAGCCACCGGGAGTGGGATCACGCGCAACGAGCGGTCGCTGTCGCGAGCCTCGAAGCGAAGACCGCGAATGAGATCACCTTTCCAATCGCGGGGCACGACCATCGCGATGTCCTCGCCAAGACGAGCGAGCTCCTGGAACACCGCGCGATTCACCTCGAGCACGCCAGCGTGAGAAAGGACGAGGATCTTTTTCGCGGTCATGTTCGAGCTTTGGTAGGTCGGGATTCGAGTTAGCAATGATTGACCGACTCGAACGTCGTTGTCACTTGGTGCTGGTGCGTCATTTTTCCCCGGTCGCGGCAAAGCTCGCTATGCCCGCCGGGATGGAATTCACGACGGCGCAGAAGAGCGCTTCGAGCTTAGCGATGTGTCGGTAACCGCTAAATTCGTGCGCCATACGCCATGCACCGAGCTGAAGTGTGCGGTAGTGGTCCGCGTCGCCAATGGCCCGCGCGAGCGCTGCTGCTAGCGCTCGCGTCCCGAATCCTGTTCCCGCTGCGAGCTCGCCGCTTTCGCCCGGCCGCAGCCAATCCACGATTCCGCCAGCTTGGTAGGCCACAGCCGGCACACCGACGGAGGCGGCCTCGATGCCCACGATTCCGAAGGGCTCCGGCCACATGCTGGGAACCAAGAGAACGTCGGCGCTGCGTAGTAACTCCAAGCGTTTCTCAGGGCCGACCCAGCCAGGAAAATCGGTCTCGATACCGAGTTCGAGGGCGAGCTGTTTGCATCGAGCAAGCTCTGGACCATCCCCTGCCAAGGTTAGGTGCAGGGGGCGCCCCAGAATGCGCTGGCAGCGTGCAGTGGCCTGTACCGCTTTCACGCCCCCTTTGCCCGACGTAAGGCGACCCAGAAAAAGCACGCGACTACGGGACTGGCGCGTCGCGGGAGGTGTCGGATCCGGCGCGAACGCTGCCGGTGGCGGTATCACGTGCACGTCGCTGTCGGGAACTCCATGCTGGACGTATACCTGGCGCATGTATTCGCTGGCCACCACTAGCCCTGCTAGCCCTCTGAGCACGTTCGATCGGACGCGTTGCTTCGAATAGAGTTGCAGTAGCGGGATTGGATTTCGAGAACCGCACCCCCTCAGATAATTTATCGGCAAGCACGCAGGCCCGAAGCGGCGGGTGCATATCTGGCGTTGCGGAATGCGATGGACGCGCCAACCCGTTGCGCATGTCGCGTAAAACGCATGTGCAAACAGGACCGCCCGGAACCGCTGCGTTAGAACGAGATCGAGCATCTCATCCTCCAAAGCATGGAGGAAGACGACGTCGGGACGGAAGGCTGCAAGCTCGTCCAGAAACACCGAGCGGGAAGTAGCTTGGAGATTCCAACGTACGAGTGGTTCGACTGCCAGGGCCACGGCCCGATCGGGATCAGTGGACGCCCGCTCGAAGGCGAACGCGACCTGGTGGCCGCGCTCTACCAGCGCCGCCAAGAGCCAGGTGAGGTAGGTCTCTGCGCCGCCAACCAAGCCCTGATTGGCTCCTACGATTGCAATACGCACGACCTGGACCTTGCCACGAAGACCGTTCCGGTACGAGCGAATGCCTCGACTGCATCACGTTGGCCGATGGCCCGGCTCTGGCGCTGTTTGCTTTTTGATGTTGTCTCGAGCGTTGCCCCCGGTCGTTTGACCGTCCGGATGCTGCCCTGTACGGTCGCGCCCGCCGTGGCAACGCATAAGAGAAGACGCTTACGCACAGGCAAGCCCGCGCGGGAATTCGTGACAGGCGTACGATGAGCACCGTCGGCGCGAAGACCGGTGAGCACTTTGCCGCAGTCGACGGGCTCCGGGGGATCGCATGTCTCGCTGTCGTTGCACACCACTGCTACATGCACTGTGGACGATATCAGTGGCCTGTAATCAGGCTTGGTGGGCAAACGACCGCGCTGTCACGAGTTCTTTTCTACGGCAACGGTGGAGTCGAGCTGTTCTTCGTCGTGAGCGGGTTCTGTCTCGCTTACCCGCTTTGTAGCCGTCCCGATGCTGAATCCTGGCAGCGATGGTTCTTGAAGCGAGCGTACCGCATCTTGCCGCCGTACTACGCTTCAGCGTTGCTGTTCTGGGGGATGGCTGTGGTGCTGCGCAAGCATCCATTTTCACTGTTTGGAATGCTCAGCCCTCCTGCGTCAGCTGCCCCAATCAGAGAGCTCTTCGTTTGCCTAACCCTGCTCAACGTCTACTTCAATCCCTCTTATTGGACGCTCGTTCTCGAAGCGCGCTGGTATTTGCTGTTCCCGCTGCTGACAACGCTATGGCGCCGAGCAGGGACCGTGTTGCTGCTGGTCGCCTGCTTTTTGGCATGTGCTGCTGGCCTGTGGTTGTCGACCTCCTCACCGCGCTTCGTTTTGTTGACTGCGAATGTGATGGTCTTTCTGCCTATCTTCGGGTCGGGCATGGTCATCGCGCGATGGACCGCCAATCAACGCACGCCTCGGTGGCTCTTACGAAGCGGCCCGTTGGGGTTATTGGCATCAGTTCTGTTGGTTGCCTTTACCGTCCCGTCGGATGGCAGTACGGGTCTGATCCCGCTCGTGATTCCCTGGGGCTTCGTTGCATTCTTTGCGTTGTTGTCGGTGTTGCACAGTCCGCGCTTGTCGGCCGTTGCACGCACACCTGTTCTGGTCGGTGTTGGCACGTTTTCGTACAGTCTCTATCTGATTCACGAGCCCATCGTGCACCTAGCGTACGCGATGCTCAGACAACGCCAACTCACGCCCGTCGAACAGTTCCTCGTTTACGAATGCGGGGTCTTGCCATTCAGCGTAGGCCTTGGCTACGTCTTCTATCGCTTGGTCGAGCGCCCGCTGGTGCAAGGCGGTCGTCGCGTGTTCAAGCGAGCGCCAGTCCCTGCTCCAGTGCAGCCGTTGCCGTTAGAAGCGAATACGGACCGCTGAGGTATCGCTGACAATGGGACCTCATTCAGGCGCTTCGGCCCCGCCAGCTATTGCGAGCCTCGTGAAGCCGGCGAGCCAGCAAGTAGGCACGTGCGCCGAGCGGGGCCGGCGCACGGACTGCTAGGGCCTGCGCGAGCAAAGTCGGATCGGTCCAGCTGTGCGGGTAGTACCGAGAACGCATGATTTCTGCGGCGCGCGCCTGCTCGCCGGCTCGGAGCAAGCGGTCTACGGCGCTGCGCGTGAGGGCGGCCATGAATGTGCGCTTGGTATCTTCAACCGCACTTGGAACCGCGATTGGTTCCAAATACCTTACCAATCGTTCAGAGAACAAACCGCTGGCGGTCGAAGAGCCGGCGTGTGTTCGAAACTCCGTTAGGTAGCCGGGCTCGTGATCGAAGCGCGCGCCTTCGGCCGCCAGCCGTGCAAAAAGCTCGATCTCCGGAGTATTCAAGTCGGTCTTGATGCCGAGCCGCTTGATGGCATCCGAACGAACCAAAGCGGAGCTCATCGGCACCGAGTTGCTCCAAACGCAGCGGGCGGCGTGCTCCACTTTGCCGCGGGCGAGTAGATGCCGCCCGTACCGCACCGTCCACTCACGCGATTCCTCGTCGAGCCTGGAGCCATGCTCGTCGATCACGTAGTGATTCGAGAACAAGACGGTCGAATCGGGGGCCGCGACGCTCAGCAGAACCTCGCAAAACGGCGGCAGAAGGCGGTCGTCATCGCCTTGAATCACCACCCATTCGCCCCGCGCCGCCGACACGCATTCGTTCCAATTTCCACCCAGGCCCAGGTTTTTCTCGTTCCGTCGATAGCGCACGCGTGAGTCTGCTTGCACCGCACCCTCGGACCAGCGCTTGATTTCCGCGGAGTCGCCGTCGTCACTGATGAGAACTTCAATGTTCCGCAACGACTGCGCTTGCGCGGCGGCAACCGCCTCCTTCAGGTAATGAAGGCGCCGAAAGGTCGGAAGGCAGATGGTCACCGCCGGAGTCACGTATCCGAAGCCTAGCATTGGCGTTTACGATCGGTCACCGACGACTGACGGAAGCTCGGGTCACACCTTCGCTGACGCTGCCCCGATTGGGGACACTCGGAGCAACAGTGCTTTGGATTCAGCGCGTTGCGGGACGCTGCGGCTTCCGCGATGCTTCTGGAGCTTGTTGCAAGGCGTTTTCCGCGGTAGCTAGGTCGCCGTGGTCGAAGCCGCAACGAGAATTCGGGGCCAACAAAGCACGGTCGCCGAGGCTGAACGAGCAGCGGCCTCGACCAGGTGGCTCGTTGGCTTCGTATTGCTGCACCTCTCGTGTCAACTGTTGCTCCTGATTCCGGCGCTCTCGGGCGTCCGGGTCGTCGTTCGGATGGCCGCCTTCGGTGTGAGTCTGGCTTTTCTCCTGCTCATTCCGAGCACGCGCGCCTGGCGGACGCCGCTCAGGACGTGCGCGCTCTGCATCGTGGCGTTGCTCGGCCTCGAGTTTTTTCACCCCGACGGCAGCGGATTGCTGGCGGCTCTTGCGTCCATCATGCTGAACTTGGCCGTCTTGGCTCCGATCTTCTGGGTGCCGAGGACCGGCACGACCGCGGCGACTCTGCAGCGCCTCGTCACGCTCTTTTGGCTCTTCTACACAATCAGCGCCTGCCTCGGCGTGCTCCAAGCCTATTTTCCTGGCCGCTTTCATCCGCCGCTTTCGGCGGTGCTCGCGGCGAACGGGCAGGACCGTTTGGGGGCGCTCGAGATCAGCCTCGCCTCAGGCGAGCGAGTGTTTCGCCCGATGGGGCTGACGGATAGCCCGGGCGGCGCTGCTTTTGCAGGCCTCTATTCCGTGCTCTTGGGGACGGGCATGATCTTGTTGCCGAAGCCTCCTTTTTGGGGAGCGCGTGTGATCGCGGTCGGAAGCATGGTCGCCGGCATGATGTGCTTGTACCTTTGCCAAATCAGGTCGCTCGTGGTGATGGCAGGAGTTTGCGTAG
>Ga0210387_10002168_pt1 | contig 14903 bp, 10 predicted proteins | sample IncBWC7OmetaG_FD_160108 | JGI IMG/M metagenome (GOLD analysis project Ga0210387, IMG submission 160108) | Forest soil microbial communities from Barre Woods Harvard Forest LTER site, Petersham, Massachusetts, United States - Inc-BW-C-7-O ...
CCTGGGTGGCGCTTACGTCAACCAATTTAATCGCTTCGGCCGTCAGTGGAAAGTTTACCTCCAAGCAGAACCGGAATATCGGACGAGCGCCGACAAAATCAACAATTTCTACGTTCGAAATTCTAAAGGCGAGATGACGCCACTCGCCTCACTTGTTTCGATCAAGCGCGTGTCCGGGCCGGAATACACCAACCGCTTCAATCTGTACAGAAGCATCCAGATCAATGGTTCACCGGCACCGGGCTATAGTTCCGGAGAAGCCATGGCGGCCATGGAGCAGGTTTCGCGCGAAGTCCTGCCTGCCGGATTCGGCTATGCCTGGAGCGACATGTCGTACCAGGAAAAAAAGGCCGAAGGTGGTCAGGCAATGGTTTTTGGCATGTCTTTTCTGTTCGTCTTCCTGATCTTGGCCGCGCTGTACGAAAGTTGGTCGCTGCCATTCAGTGTGCTGCTATCGGTTCCCGTTGCAGTTCTTGGAGCTTATGGCGGACTTTTGATGCGCAAGTTCGATAACAACGTGTTTGCGCAAATTGGACTGGTGATGCTGATTGGGCTCACTGCCAAGAACGCCATCCTGATCGTTGAGTTCGCAATATTGGAGCATTCCAAAGGAAAGGAACTGGTGGAAGCGGCACTCGAAGGAGCGCGCTTGCGGTTAAGACCGATTTTGATGACTTCCTTCGCGTTCATCCTGGGATGCGTTCCACTCTGGACCGCGAAAGGGGCAGGAGCAATTGGTCGGAAGGTGTTGGGAAGCTCCGTCATTATGGGAATGCTGGCTGCCAGCGTTCTTGGGATATTTCTCGTTCCTGTCTTGTTTGTAGTGGTTGAGCGCATCGCCAAGAAAAAGCCTCACGCGGCGGTAAGTCAACCCGTCGCGCTAGAAGGAGAACAAGGCTGATGCGAAGAACGTGGACAGCTGCAGGTCTGTCACTCCTCTTAGCTGGCTGTACCGTGGGCCCCAAGTATCAGCGTCCGCAACTCCAGCCTCCAAACGACTTCTATTCAGAGCGGCAGATAACCACAAGTTCTGAGGCGGATTTGGCTTGGTGGGACCTGTTCAAGGATCCCGTTCTTCAAAGTCTCATTCGGGAAGCGCTGAAGAACAACTATGACCTGCAAACAGCCTTGGCCCGCGTGGAGGAGGAACGCGCGCTTGCAGGTGTGACCCGTTCTGAATATTTCCCGCAAGTCGGATATGGTGCGAGCATTTACGGACAGCAGGACCCCGCCCCCCTCGTTCGGAGCCATACATATTATTCGTATAACTTGAACACGATTTGGGAAATAGACCTATTTGGGCGCATTCGCAGGCTGAATGAAGCACAACGTGCGGTGTATTTTGCAAGCGAGGAAGCCAAACGTGACGTCCGGCTTCTCGTGCTCGCGGAAGTTGCGCAAGGATACTTCCAATTGCGCGCGCTCGATGCCGATCTCGAAATTTCACGCCGAACAGTCAAGAGTTTCCAGGACACTCTGGACATCTTTCAACGCAAGTTTGAAGGTGGTGCTGCGTCGGGTCTGGAGGTGGCGCGAGCACGTGCGGCTCTTGCTAACGTCGCTGCCGCAATTCCAGATCTTCGACGACAGATTGTTGCCCAGGAAGTAGCGTTGAATTTGCTCTTGGGGCGCAATCCCGGCCCAATTGACCGAGGAAGTGCTCTCGCGGAGCAGTTCGATCCGCCTGAGGTGCCTACTGGTTTACCTTCACAATTGTTGGAGCGCCGACCTGACGTTCGCCAGGCCGAGGAAACTTTGATAGCTGCGAACGCTAACGTCGGCGTCGCGAAGGCCAATTTTTTCCCGACAATTTCTTTAACTGGCCTGCTTGGTGGAGTAAGCCCCCAACTTTCCGAGCTCACTGCCAGCGGCAAAGCGTGGAGCCTCGCCGGCAATTTGGCCGGCCCCCTTTTTACCGCCGGCCGCTTGAAGAACGAATATCGAGCAGCTCTGGCGCAACGCGACCAAACAAGAATTGCCTTTGAGAAAACAGTTACGCAGGCGTTTGGTGAGGTTTCGTCGTCGCTCTCGGCCCATCAAGAGTTGGCCAAGGCGTACGAAAACCAGTTGATCTCCGTCGCAGCTTATCGGGAGTCAGTCCAGCTGTCTAGCATTCGGTATGACAGCGGCCTCGCTAACTATCTCGAAATCATCGACGCTGAGATCCAGATGTATCCAGCGGAACTTTCCGCAATCATCTATGACCTCGGCCGTAAGGTGGCCCTCGTCAATTTGTATCGATCGCTGGGAGGTAGCTGGAACTTGAACGATTCGCAGTGGACCAGTGCGACCTCCGTGCCGGCCAAGTCACCTAATCCTTAGAAAGCTTGACTGGCAATTTGCGAATGGAGGTTTCCCGATCCAAGAATCAGATCGCCGGATGAATTTTTAGAGCATCGCGATAATCCTTGGATCGCGAATCCGTCAATTCCAGACAGTCATTCGTGGTGGAGAGGCCGAACCTGGTGTCCAAACAAGATGCGTCCCATGAAGAAAAATCTCTGAAGCGTAAGAAATACGAAAAAGAGCTTCGGCGATTGCAGGGCGAGCTCTGCAAATTGCAGGATTGGGTGAAGTATAAAGGACTGCGCGTTATCGTCGTCTTTGAGGGACGCGACGCCGCCGGCAAGGGCGGTACAATTCGTGCGATTACGGAACGCGTCAGTCCGCGCGTGTTCCGCTTGATGGCGTTGCCAGCACCGTCGGATCGCGAGAAATCTCAGATGTACATGCAACGCTATATTCCGCATTTTCCCGCCGCTGGGGAGATCGTAATCTTCGATCGCAGTTGGTACAACCGGGCCGGCGTCGAACATGTCATGGGATTTTGCACCGAGGAGCAGTACCGACAGTTCCTCAAACTTTGCCCGACGGTCGAAAAATACGTCGTGGATGCCGGCATTATTCTCATTAAGTACTGGCTTGAAGTCGGAAAGAAGGAACAGCAGCGTCGTTTCGAAGCCCGTATTAAGGACCCTCTTCGCCAGTGGAAGCTTAGCCCTATGGATTTGGAATCCTTCCGCCGATGGCATGACTTCTCGCGGGCTCGAGACAGGATGCTGGAAGCGACCGACTCCAAGCATGCACCGTGGTACCTGGTTCGCTCCGATGACAAGAGGAAGGCACGTCTGAATTACATCTCTCACTTTCTCAGCATGATTCCGTATAAGAAAGTACCCAAGGAGAGAATCAAATTGCCCAAGCGTTCCGAAAAGCATAGTTACGACGATCAAAGATCAATCAAGAAACGCAAATTCATCACGGAACGATATTAAGTCGATCGAACCCGCTTGAGATCTCTAACTGTTCGAAGATGCATCACTCAGCCAGAAGACCTGTCCAACCACGCGGAGCTGCACAGTCAATTCACTTAAGGTTGTTTGCTTGCGTTCGCTGACAACTTTGGCGATGAGAGCGTTTCAAAACACTACCTTTATCACGCGCATGATGAGCTCGTCCGGAGAGAAAATAGTAAGCAGCAGAGGCAAAAGAGGCGCTCCAGTGGCGACGGCCAGACGGGTAATGTCCTTGAGGCCAAAGGGTATCGTACGCATCTCGCTCACGACGGCATAGCTGTTGCCGAGATCGGCGAGCGACTGGATATCAGCCGACCCCAGGAGCTCCTCAGCGGGATGCCCGACGACCCATTTCTGTTCGAAGCTCTCGACGTAGTTCTGAGCGAGGAGGCCGTAGTCGGCCAACCCCTTCCTTTTAGCGCGGCCCATCCCCGGCGTAAACATCACGAGTGGACCGAGGATGGCCGCGACGAAAAAGACTATGAAGCCACCGATTTGTAACTTGAAAGACGCCAGGCTCTCTCCCCTGTAGAGGACTCGAGCCGCGACGAGACCGGCGAGCATGGCACCCTGTGCAAAAAGGACCGGGCCGAACGCGTAAGCACTCCTACCGAGGAACGCAAGACCTGCGCAGCGGTCAGGATGAGTAGGAATAAGGTTTAGCTCGATCCTGGAGACGTGCCAGAGAAATCGAAACCAGATAAAGAGCCTCAGGTACCAGCGCAAAAGGAGGAATTGTAGAATGGGGATACTCACGAAAACGTACCAGACACCTGCGGGCGTCAGATGCCAGCGCCCGCCCGGCAGGGCATACCATGTCGGCGCGACGATCGCGATCCGACTGCTCCAGAGCCACAGGCCAAATGTATAGACAAGTAGCAAGAGTCCAAGTTCGATAGGAATTGAGTTGCGCAGCCCGACGGCGGAGTTGATCGCGCGGTCAAAGCGGGGCAAATCCTGCGGGATCACAATACGCCGCTCGACGAAACGAAGTACAACGGGGCGTATGCGCGAGTGAACTATTAACTCGGCAGCGATAAGCACCGGAAGTGCGACGAGGAATCGGACATGTACTTCAACGTCGTGAAAGAAGGAAAGTCGACCGACGCTCCCCGTTGAGGAGCTGGCGATCGAGAGCAGCAACAGCGGCAACCACGCGATCGTGGTGATAATGGTCAGCCGACGATACAACATCTCCAAAGCATCTCCAGCGAGATGCGACTTGCGAAAGAACTGGAAGGTCGGGCCACCTAATACGAGGGAGAAATCGTATTGTTTCTCAAGCAAACTGGGACCCGTCACAGTAAGTGGCCTGAGTGGGCGAATTTTCTCTTATTGGGTCGCATGTGGATCGCTCAAATGAGTCTTGTGATCCTCACTCCAGCCACTAACTGGAAAATCGCGTGGAATCGCAGGCTATGGAATAAACTTTCGCTTCTCCGCGTCGTTTGCTGGAGATTCCATCTGTTCTTCTGCTTGACGGCCTCTAGTTACCTTCATCTGTAACGACAATTTCCGAGTTGGCCGATCCGCACATTCCGTAGATGGTTCCCGCGATACATGCACCGAGAGAGAACTTGTAACACCCCGACCGTTTGGCGACGACTGAGATCGGCCTGTCAGATCCGCCGATGATCGCGCCAGGAGTATCGAAGGGAGAGGAGGGCCCAAAATCAAGAATGAAGCCAGTGTTATTCGCCGAGCTTTGCCATGTAACCGTTGTTCCAACCTTCACACAGAAGGGGGCATTCGACTTCGAATTCGGTATGACCGGAGTAACTGTCGCCGAGGTCCCGCCCTTGCGTTTCAGATCGACTACGCATGGGGTCGAATTGGATCCGCAACGACTTGAAGCAGTACAGATACTCGTTGGATTTGTTTCCGCGCAAGCGTACTTGTTGGAGCGTTTATTTTGAGCGTCGGCGACTAAAAAGCTGGCTAGCGATAGCGATAACAGGAGTGCACCAATCCACAAGACCAGCCTGGACTGACCTTTCACGACGAGGAACCTCCTTACGAGGAAAGTGCAAGAACCATGCAAACGCTAAAGTTCAACGACTCTGTTCGTTAGTGCCGGCCTTGTGCCAGTCGATGATGTTGACGAGCTTCCAGGCATTTTGGCGAAGCTGGAATTCCAGCTGTCCGTCTTTGTTGATAATCAACTGGGCAGCGGGGTAAAGCACACCTGCGCTTTTGTCCTTGTCGGAATCATTTATCTCGATCTCGCCTGCGGTCAAGTTATAAGCTTTGCTTTGGCTGTTGTAATAAAGTTCACCGAATTTGATATCCCGGTTCGTGACGAAACGAATCTTGCGGCCGGTTGGCGTGGGGATCAGGCGAATGTAACTGAGGTCGTAACCAATTGTCCCGGTGATGGCAATGCGACCTACGGACTTCATCTTCGTAAGCGCATTCACCAGACCCTCGTTCTGGCCATGCGTAAAGGCATCAACGAGAATTGCTCGATCATCGTCGGTTGAGAACTCTTTGATAATCACCTTCACGCTAATTACTCTGCCCATCTGGGTGCTGGTTCCCATTGCGGTTGCGTCGATGACTTCTTCGCCCCTGTCATCGGCAGAAATAGCGAGAGGTCCCGCCAGCAAGAGCATTACGAGCACGAAACTGCCGTAGCAGAATCTGCGAACAGTGTGCTCGAGTGGATGGCTTTGAGTCATTGCTATTCTCCGTACCCGCGTCGTTTCCCGCAGCTCCAGGCTCGCGTGCGAGAGACTAATGAGGCGCCCCGCAGCGCGAGCGAATCATTCCCACGCTGTATCAGTCACCATCTTCCAGTGCGCCAAACTTAGGTGGCCGGGCAACCGCAGCCGAAAAAGAGACGAAGCTTAGAAGCAACGCTCTATATTCCAGCGATGCCTTTGTTCTGCAGGACACGCACTACAACGCGACGATTCTCCGCCTGCCCTTCCGCCGTTTTGTCGTTGCCGACTTGATGGGCCTCTCCCATGGCACCAGGAGCGAGCATCCTGGTGAGAGGAATGTGCCCCTGTTGCAGCAGGATATTGGTCACCGCAGCGGCGCGGTCCTCGCTGAGCTTTTGGTTTAGGGTCACGCTACCAGAGGACGACGCGAAGCCTTTCACCTCGATCATGTAACCCTGGATGCCTTTGGCTTTATCCGCCAGCGCTTGCAGTTGGGGGTTGTACTTCGGGTCTACTTTGACCTTGCCGTTGGCGAAATAAACGGTTACCTCATCGAAAATGTAGTAATCATCCAACTGGCCGAAGCGTGCGATCGCAGCGTCGACGGCCACTTTGTTTGCGGCGATCTTGGCCTGGTGTTCGGTCAATTGCGCCTGCTGTTGTTGTAAGGCCTCGTTCTGTGCTTTCAGTTCCGCGTTGTGTTTTTCCAACTCTTGTTGGTTCTGCTGCACCTGCACCTTCGTTTCGTGCATTCCAGCTTCAATCTTTTCAGCGTCCTCAAGATCGTTGCCTTTGAAAGCGACGGACTTCGCCACCAGTTGATTCTGCTCGTTGTAGGTGCCTTCTACTCTAACGGCGAGCCCAGGGATGAGCGCCGCCATCGACATTTGCTTGCGGCGCGCCTTGAAGACACCCTGAATCTGTCCTACTTGGGTGCTATCAGTGAGCAGGACGGTAACGTCCGGAGAACTGGAAGTCTTGACAACCATGGTATCGCCGTTGCGTGCTTTGATAAGACCTTCGACCTTGACGGCCTGGGCGGCGACAACCGGACTCAACAATGTGAGCCCGATCAAGGCCAGGATCACAAAATAGGAGGCTCTCAGTACTTTGCCTTGGGACATGGCCATCCCGTCTCCTCAACTTGATTTTCAAATCTCCGGGCAATTTGCTTCGAAAATCCACCAGGCCGATGCAGACGCAAGAAACGATACCGCTACCAGACTTACTGCATAAGCTGTTCCATTCATCTCCGCGTCTCTTTTCTTATCAAATTTGGATCCCGCGACCAAGCGTCAATAGCCAAGGTTGGTTTCTGAAGCAATGCTAGGTCGGGATTGATGTCCACTCAACTAGGGAAATCCCTAGGAGAGCCGGATCCGAGGTGGAGGCAAAGGTTAGGCACGATACTAGACTCGACCGGAACTGGCAATTCGCAAGCGGGCTATGGTGAAAGAGCTGGGTTGGCTTCCCGCGCCTGGGACATTGCCAGCAGAGAATACATTTCCGCATTTGCCGCTGCCCGAACTCTGCAAGGTGAACTCTTGAGATATTTTGCAGAGCTATGGCCGCATGACCTACCCTTTAACCTGTTCACGAGTGATTCGCGCTGCGATTTCATTTTTCGAGGACTTGAGCAAATCCCCAGCCGTCACCCGTGCGAACAAATCGAGCGTCCGCGCGATGGTTCCTGTCCATCCCGTTTGGTGGCTCGCCCCAAGGCCAGCTCCGTTGTCACCGTGGAAATACTCGTAGAACAAAATGTAATCCTTCCAGTGCGGGTCTGCTTGAAACTTTTTGGTTCCACCATAGATTGGCCGCTTTCCGTCCGCGTCGCGGAGAAATATGCTCGACAACCTGCGAGAGATCTCTTGAGCCACTTCAAATAACGTCATGTATCTTCCTGAGCCGGTGGGGCACTCGACCTTGAAGTCATCGCCGTAGAACTGATAGAGATTCAGCAGCCCCCGGAGCAATAATGCGTTCACTGGCATCCAGACGGGGCCCCGCCAGTTGGAATTGCCACCGAACATTCCGGTGTTCGATTCCGCGGGCAGATACTGAACTCGGTACTGCTCTCCCCCGAGATGTAACTCAAACGGATTTTCCAGGTGGTAACGGGACAAAGAACGAATACCATAGGGACCGAGGAATTCGTTCTCGTCGAGCATATAGGCTAGGATTCGCACGATCTTCTCTTTACTGCAGACTGATAAGAGACGACGCTCTGCGTACCCAACGAACGTGCTGTCCGCCGGAGCAATTTGCTTCATCAATTCGGGGTGGCGCTTCTTGAAGATCTCGAACAATTCCGCCATCCGGGGATGCCGGGACAGAATTTTAGCTTCGAATACGGTCGAAGCGCACAGCGGCAACAATCCCACCATTGACCGCACTCTCAAGCGCATAGCGTCCCCATTGGGCAGATGGAGCAAATCATAGAAGAACCCGTCCTCAGCGTCCCACATCTCGTCGTGATGATCTCCGATCCTGTCCATCGCATAGGTGATCCAGAGGAAATGCTCGATAAACCGAAAAGCAACTTCCTCATAGATGGGGTCGTACTCTGTCAAAATGAGCGCGATCTCCAGCATGTTTTGGCAGTAGAAGGCCATCCACGCCGTGCCATCCGCCTGGTCGAGGTGGCCGCCGGTGGGAAGCTGAGCACTGCGATCGAAAACGCCAATATTGTCCAACCCGAGGAAGCCCCCTCCGAACACATTCCTTCCCTGCGGATCCTTTCGATTCACCCACCAATTGAAGTTCAACATCAAACCCTGAAAAGAACGCTCCAGAAAGCGCAGGTCCTCCCGGCCCAATTCTTTCTCGATGTTGAACAGGAACAAGGTCGCCCAGGCGTGCACCGGGGGGTTCACATCACTGAAATTCCACTCGTAGGCCGGAATCTGCCCATTGGGGTGTGCATACAGACTCCTCAGCATCAACAGGAGTTGGTCTTTGGCAAAATCGAAGTCCACCAGAGAAAGCGCTAATGTATGAAAAGCAAGATCCCAGGCCGCATACCATGGATATTCCCACTTGTCAGGCATTGAAATAATGTCGCTGTTCAGCATGTGGAACCATTCGGAATTTCGAACATTGCGATTCGTAGCCCCCTGCAGAGGATGGGCCCCATGCTCTTCGAGCCATTTATCTAGATCGAAATAGTAATATTGCTTGGTCCACAGCATGCCGGCCAGCGCCTGCCGATGGACACGACGCTCATCCTCACTCAACGATCCCGGGGTGATCCGGTCGTAGAATTCGTCCGCATCCGCGAGACGTGCAGCGAATACATTTTCAAATGGTCCAAACGGATCGGCCGTTGGATTCGCACTCAATCGCAGTCGCACGACCTTGCTGCCTTCGGCTGGCACGTCCAAACGGTAGTGCACCGCTGCTTTCGTTCCAGCTCGAGAGGGGTTCACCGCCTCCTTCTCGCCAGAAACTACGTAATTATTAAAAGCGTCTTTCACATACGGCGATGGATTTGGCTGACCCCACAGAAGGCTGGCGTTAGACTCATTCTCTGTGAAAAGAATCGTTGGGCCGCCTTCGCAATACATTGAGTGGTCGCCGAGTTGGGGGTGAGAAGCAACCACGGTTCCCTCGGCGGACTGACGAAGCACCGGTTTGGTCGCGCCCTGCTCCCAGGACCAGGTGTTGCGGAACCACAGTGTCGGAAGCAAATGAATACTTGCCGTTTCGGGACCGCGGTTGTGTATCGAGATGCGAATCAAAATGTCTTCTGGACCTGCTTTGGCATATTCGACGAACACATCGAAATATCTGTCAGTATCAAAAATTCCAGTATCGAGTAGTTCATACTCGAACTCTTCGCGCGTCCGGCGTCCATTGGATTCCACTAAATCACGATAGGGGAATTCCTGCTGCGGGTACTTGTAGAGATACTTCATGTAGGAGTGCGTGGGCGTGCTATCGAGGTAGAAGTAGTATTCCTTGACGTCTTCACCGTGATTGCCTTGGCCGTTCGTCAAACCGAACAAACGCTCTTTTAGGATGGGATCCTGGCCGTTCCAGACCGCGATCGCGAAACAGAGCTGCTGCTTGTCATCAGAAATACCGGCGAGACCGTCTTCTCCCCATCGATAGGCGCGGGAACGAGCCTGGTCGTGGCCAAAGTAGTCCCACGCATTGCCGTCCTCACTGTAGTCCTCGCGAACCGTTCCCCACTGTCTCTCACTGAGATAAGGCCCCCACTTCTTCCACGGGACGCCGGCCTCACGCGAGTCATTTAAACGCTTCTGCTCGTTGGTTTGGGCGTAATCGATAGTTGACTTATGGAGCGATTCCATTGGTTCCTCCATACAGCGCCTCTCGAAATTGAGTCGCGGCGATTCTACATCTTATTCGTACGATTGATCGCCGTCCGGCAGGACTTAGATCGCCATGGGAACGAGAACCGTCTACAACCCCACCCGTACCGGCAGTCCCGCGATCGTTGCGAATGCCTTCGCCTTGGGAATGACCACGGCGGCCGCAGTGAGGCCAGCGACTAGGTCTGGCTGCAACTAGTCTCTCTTGTATTTGGATAACCAATCCGCAAATGGCAGGTAGGTGTGACTTTTACGGTCCGTCGATATGTTCTTTCCCACTGGGATGTTCCGGTCCGTCCATGCACTTCAGTGCAGCAACCCACACAATGCAACCACGTTCAATCGATAACGAGAGCTACTCGATTGAGTAAGTCTGATGACGAGCCAACTCCACATGCTAGCAACCGAGCTTCTCTTCAGCACCTGGGGATTTCCCTAGTGAAGTTTCTCTCCCAACGCATCGGTAACGAGGCCTTACTGAACAGAAGAACGGTCCCGCCCGCAGCCGACGATGCTATCTCTGGTGATGCGAACGTAGAAGGTCTGACCATGGGCTACGATGTCAATTTTGACAATCATAACCACCTTCCGTGATAGAGTACGAGCAATGTTAGAAGCGGCGAGGGGTGTAGTGTCTCCTTTTTCGCTCATTTGCGTCCATTAGGTTCCTCTAATAACAATCAACTTTAGAGATTCGGAAGTGTCAGTCACTTCCTAAATCAGGCCACAATTCCGGCGTTCGATTCCCGGAAGAATGCGGTAACGGTCTATGAATCTCAAAAATCATCGGTTCTCAAGCAAAGCCAAACACTTTGCGGGAAAGGTGCTCTGGCTGCAGCGGTTTTCGCAGCTATCGTTCCTGCTCGCTTTTGCGTTGGTGAGTGGAGTCAGCGCTCCAGCCCAGGTGCCCCTGAAGCAAGATGTCCTGATCCTCAACGAGGTGGGTCTCTCACACGCGCTAACCGACTTGATGACCCAGCAAATTGTCACCGGGGTGCAAGAGACACCGGGCCACCCCTTCGAATTCTATTCGGAAACCCTCGACTTACTCTATTTTCCGGACAGATCACCTCTTCCCGAACTGAGGGATTGGCTTGTCAACAAGTATGCTGGCCATAAAATCGCCGTTGTCGTGGCCGTAGGACCAGAGACAATTAAATTCCTCGCAAATTATGCCAACACCATGTTCCCCGGTGTTCCCATTGTGATTTGTGGGAGTGCCGCGGATCAGGCGGGAAATCCGAATTTAGATTCACGATTCACGGGAACATGGCAGAAACGCGAGCCAGGGAAAACACTCGAAGCGGCTCTGCGTCTCTTTCCAAATACCCGAAACGTGTTTGTGGTTGGAGGAACTTCGATTTATGACCGGGTAGTGATGGCGGCGACAAAAGAATCCCTCATCTCGTTTCAAACAACAGAATCAATCTCCTATCTGACTGACATGGAAATGGGGAAATTACTCGAACAACTGAAGCATCTACCTGAGAATTCGATCGTGTTCTATACCTCTTTCTTTCAGGATTCCGCTGGAAACAAATTCCTCAATGCGACTAAAGCACTTCCCTTGGTCGCGTCTGCTGCCAATGCCCCCGTGTTTGGGATGTCGGACACATATTTGGGACATGGCATCGTTGGCGGCGATCTGATGAATTTTCGGGAACAGGGAAAGCTCACGGCCCGGATTGTTTCGGAGCTCCTCGCCGGGAAAAAGGCCGCTGACATTCCTGTCGAAAATCTTCCCAGTATGTTTATGTTCGATTGGAACGAACTAAAGCGTTGGCGCACACCCGAAAGCCGGCTTCCCTATGGAAGCGTCGTCCTTTTTCGCGAACCAAGCGTTTGGGAACGTTCCAAATGGATTTGGATCACCACACTCCTGATCATCTTGACGCTTTCCGCTCTAGCCGCCTACCTGCAATACAGTCACAACCAGTTGAAATTGGCGAAAGCTAAAGAAAGGCATCTAAGCGGTAAGCTGATCAATGCAGAGGAACAGGAACGGCGGCGAATAGCCTCGGAACTTCACGACGACTTCAGCCAAAGACTGGCTTTGCTGTCGCTCGGTTTGGAGAATGTGGAGGAAGCGACGCCCTCTTCGTTGGGTCAGATTCACAGCCAATTGCACGACCTTGTAAAATCCACGAGCGAGTTCAGCGCTGATCTGCACACCCTGTCTCATCGGCTCCATTCCTCCACGCTCGAGAGCCTCGGGCTCGTCCCTGCCGTCGGCGCCTTCTGCAAGGAATTCTCTGCGAATCAAGGCGTATGTGTGGCCTTTACGGCGGATGGGATTCCCCGATCGGTCCATCCTGATACTGCCCTTTGTGTTTTTCGTATCGTTCAAGAAGGGCTTCGAAACTTGAAGAAGCACAGCGGTGCAAAGGAGGCAAAGGTAGCTCTTCGAATGGAACACGACAGATTGAAGGTTTTTGTGTGTGACGAAGGTCGTGGGTTCGACTTGAGTGGGCTACGCCAGAACGAAGGAATTGGTGTTCGAAGCATGGAAGAACGCACTCGCGCGCTGGGTGGAGACTTCGAAATTCGATCGAAACCCGGGAAAGGAACAACGCTCAGGGCTTGGGTGCCACTCCGGCTGACTCAGGACTTGTGACGCGTTGGAGTTGTGACGAGCAACGCACAGTAATTGCTTTAGGACCTATCGATCTGTATTTTCCTGCCGTAGTAACAGTCTATTTTCTCTACAGCTGCGATCATTCTTGTCGGCAATCTCACCCGCATCGCCAGTATCCTAGGGGTTTCCCTAGTTGTGGCCCACGGTTCCTTCCTCTAAAAACCATCCATAACTTAATCCTGCGACCCCGGTCCGCAACACTCGCTGGCGTTTCAGCGGGCGGGCTGCAGTCGCGTACGGCGGAAGCCTGCTTAAAGCTGATTAACCAGGGAGGGGCCGCAGATGAGTTCCAACCGTTACTCAATCTCTCAACGACTCGTGATCTCCTTGGTCACGGCCGTATTTCTCACGCTGGTTGCAGGACCGTCAGTGCGGGCCCAGGAGCAGACTTCGCAAACGCCTGACCTTCAACAGATGCAAAGGAAGATGGAGCAACTTGAAAAAGAGTTGCTTGAACTGAAGCAGCAGATGAACTCCGTCGCCGCGCTTTCGAAACAAGCAGTGCCAGGTCCCAGCATTGCGGTGACAACTGACACCCGCCAAGCCGAAGAACACGGAGAGCAACCACAGCCTTCAAATTCCGTGGATTTCTACGGCTTTGCAATGATGGACAGTGGCTACAATTTCGGTTCCATCAACCCCAACTTTTTCGATGTGGAGCGCCCCACACAATTACCGGCCTTCACGGGGCAGTTCGGTCCGGACGGCAGTACGTTTTTCGGTGTTCGACAGACTCGGTTCGGGGTGAAGACCTCTACCGCGACACCCCTGGGAGATCTCAAAACCATTTTTGAATTTGAACTCTTCGGCCTCGGTGTCGACGCCGGACAAACTACATTCCGCCTACGCCACGCTTGGGGCGAGCTGGGCCATTTCGGCGCCGGACAGACCTGGAGTCCTTTCATGGACATCGATGTCTTTCCGAACTCAATCGAATACTGGGGGCCGAACGGCATGGTGTTCTTCCGAAATGTGCAGGTACGCTGGACGCCGATTTTGGGTGCGAGCAACGTCGTGATCGCTCTCGAGCGTCCCGGTGGCAGCGCGGATGGCGGGGTGTATGCCGATCGCATCGAGCTCCAGAATATTTCTCCCCAGTTTAAATGGCCCGATTTGAGCGGCCATGTTCGACTCGCCAGAAACTGGGGTTACGTCCAAGTGGCAGGAATTGTCAGACAAATCGCTTGGAAGGATACAAATGTGGCTCTGCCCAATCTCAGCGGAAGCGCCGTTGGTTGGGGTGTGAATCTTACCTCCAATATTAATTTCACTAAGAAGGACGTCGGTCGGTTCGAAGTCGTATACGGTGCAGGTGTCGAGAACTACATGAATGACGCCCCTGTTGACATCGGCGTCAAAAACAATCTCTCCAATTCCGGCCCCCCGATCAAAGGCGTGGCCTTACCCGTCCTTGGAATTGTTTCCTTTGTTGATCACACGTGGAGCGACCGGTTCAGCACCTCGATCGGTTATTCCATGGTGAACATTGAAAATTCGAACGCAATGACGGCCGACTCATTCCATCAAGGACACTACGCATTGGTAAATCTTCTATATCACCCGATAAAACCAGTAACCGTGGGCGGCGAATTTCAATGGGGAAGGCGCGTCAATTTCGCCGATGGTTTCAATGTAAACGACTACAAGATGCAGTTCTCTTTCCGGTATGACTGGAGCAAAGGCTTTGAGTTCTAACCGCGCCATCTCAGAGATGAAGAATCCCGCGTCGGGGCTATGGAAGGACAGATTCATCCGACCTCAAGTTCAGGAGGAAGCAAATGTTCAAAATTAATTCCCGGTTAGGAATATTGGTATTGGCGGGCTGTCTTCTCTTCGCCGGTTTTGGAGCCGTCCCGGGTTCCGAGCAAACCAAGAGAAGCCCGGTAGCTCCCAACCGTGAGCGAGTTGAAGCTGCTGTACGAGAGGCTTACGAGAAGTTTCGCAGCGATACTGGTGGTAAGAATGCGGATTA
>Ga0210387_10002169_pt1 | contig 14900 bp, 15 predicted proteins | sample IncBWC7OmetaG_FD_160108 | JGI IMG/M metagenome (GOLD analysis project Ga0210387, IMG submission 160108) | Forest soil microbial communities from Barre Woods Harvard Forest LTER site, Petersham, Massachusetts, United States - Inc-BW-C-7-O ...
GCCCATGCGGTCCTGCGCTCCAAGCGACGGGCTTCGTCGAAGTATGCGTAGTTCACGAGAATGCGGTTCGCCTCCGCCGGCGAAGCGGGCACATCATAAGTGCCGACAATCTCGAAATCCCAGTCGGCGCTGCCATCTTGTTTCATCACTGAGGTGCGAAGCGGTAACCGATCACCAATCTTCCAGCCGAATGCCCGCATCAGCGGCGCCGCGACAATGGCGCCCGCACGGGTGCGGCTCATCACCGCAAGCTGCTCCGACGCAATTTTCCAGTCCGGATATAGATCAAAAAACTTCCGCACGTCCGTGGCCAAGGCCAGCAGGTTGTTGCTCTTTTCCTGGTAAAAGCCGCTGATGCCCGCGATGTAGGTCGACTGCCGAATCCCGGGGACCGCCTCGATCTGATGCAGGTACGCGCTGGGCAGAGGCTGTACCTGGCTCACGCGACTCACGACATACAAGCGGTTGGCGTTCGATCCTGTGCCAAACGCGTTCAGCCACGCATTCACGCCCTGCAGCAACCCGAAGAGCAAAAACGCGACCATGATGGACAGCAGCGTAAAAATCGTGCGCGCCTTCTTACGCCACAAGCTGCTCCAAACCAGGGGAAAGAACTTCACGCCGCCAAACTTGAATCGGCCGAAAGCAGGCGACCCTTGTCGAGGTGCAGCTGACGCGTCGCGCGTTCCGCCGCCTTCGGATCGTGCGTGACCATGATGATTGTTTTGTGCTGTTCGCGATTCACGATCTGCAGCAAATCGAGAATTTGCTCGGCCATTTCCCGATCCAAATCGCCCGTGGGCTCATCGCACACCAGCAGCGTTGGATCAGCAACCAGCGCCCGCGCAATGGCGACGCGCTGCTGCTGCCCGCCCGAGAGCTCCGCGGGCTTATGCGAGGCCCGGTCGGCCAGGCCAACGAGTTCGAGCGCCGCTTTGACGTTGGCACTGCGCTGCGTCTTGGAGAGACTCGTCATGAGCAACGGCAGCTCAACGTTTTGCTGGGCCGTCAGCAAGGGCATGAGATTGTAGAACTGGAACACGAAGCCCACGTTGTGTGCGCGCCATTGCGCAAGCTGCCTCGCAGTAAGGGCGTTGATGCGCTGTCCGGCCACGAGCAGATCGCCTTCGTCAGCACGGTCGATGCCACCGATGAGGTTAAGCAAGGTGGTTTTCCCGGACCCCGACGGCCCCATGAGTGCCAGAAACTCACCGGCGCGGATCTCAAGATCAATGCCGTGCAGAACCTGTACGCGTTGTTTGCCGCGGATGTAGCGCTTAACAATGCCTTTCAGGGAAACGAGTGCTGTCGTCATGCGTTGCCTCTTGGTCGCTCCTAAATGCGGGCAGGTGTCCTTACCGGGCTAATATATGAGGGCCACGACGGCTCACGGTCACTTCATGTCGAACGGTCGATCCGCCGTGATGAGCGGTCGAATTCGAACACTCACCACCCCTGACGAGAAGCCTGGGCGCGTCCAGACGTCGAGGGATGACAGGGGCCTCAACGCTATTGTCAGCGCTCACCGACACCATTCTCCGTCAAACGATCCGCTTGGCTTTCACTCCCAATCGGCTAATATGATGTTGTCAAACCAACTCGGGAGTTCGTCACCAAACCCATGAGCCATAACTCTTCTGCGATTCCTTCCGCCTCACGGTTCACTCTAAAACTCAAACCCGGCACGCGAAAATCTCCTCGAGAGAGCAAGACTTCGCCCGCACCCCGACCGCAAAGCAAACTTAGCCAGAAACCAGGCGCAGCATGGTCAGACGACCTTAAACAGTTCTCCTAAGGTTATCCGGCCTCCGCCGAATAGCCGGCGGCTTTGGCGGCCATTTGTGCCCGTTACCTCAACGCGGGATAGTGCCTGCCGCACAATGATTTCCCCAACCAAAAGGACTGACCTATGTCCATATTGAGAGAGTGGCGCGCTGAAGTCCGCCGCGCGCTGAAAGATGAATACGTCGCATACGTCAAAGCGACCGGCATCGTCGGCTACAGGCAAGCGCCCGGGAACTTGGGTGCGGTCGTCGCGGTCCGCAACATCGATGAGGAGCGCGCCGAGATCGTGACCTTGAGCTGGTGGGAGGATGAGGGCTCCATCAAGGGTTTTGCAGGCGACGATATCAGTCGCGCTCGCTATTACCCCGAGGACGACCGCTTTCTGCTGACTCGGCCAGAGACGGTTCAACACTACGATTCAACCGCGCCCTAGGCCGCCTTCCGCGGATCAAGAACGGATGAAACGCATCTGTCTTTGGGCGTTGACCCTGGTCGTGCTGGCCGGCATCGCCGCCGCCGCATACTGGCGTCCCGACCGCGCCCTTCAAGTGGCATCAGGCTTAACCGCGCACAATTTATGTTCCGCAGCCTTTATTTCCAATCTTGACCCGCAAGCCACCGCGGACGAACTTGTCAAACCCATGTTGCCCGGGTTCGTGGGACCCCTGCTTCGCTATCATGTCGACCCCGTGCTCAAAACCGTCGATGCCAGCGTCGTAGGCCTTAGACCCATGCGTGCCGCCTTTGCTCCGGGATACGGCTGTCGACTGATAGTCGATCCACTCTATAAGGAACCCGCGCCGTCGATCCAGCGCGCCGCGTCTCCCGGCGATTCGTTCGCCCCTCCCATGCAAGTCACGAGCGAAGATCCCGGCATCAATGAGGCGCTGAGCCGTGAATTCACGGAACAATCTTCGCAACGTCCCCGCTATGTGAAGGCGATAGTCGTCGTCAAAGACGGTCATGTCGTCGCGGAGCGCTACGCACCAGGATTCACGCTCGATACACCGCTATTGAGTTATTCCGTAGCAAAGTCTTTTACGAATGCGCTCCTTGGGATTCTGGTGCTTCAAGGCCGCTTGCGGGTGGACCAGCCTGTTGGAGCTCCTGAATGGAAGCAACCTGGAGATCGTCGCAACGCCGTCGTGCTCGATGATCTATTGCGCATGGACAGCGGCATCAATGCCCCAGAGACGGGTTCTGGTTTCGATCCGGTCGCGCAGATGCTCTATGGCAAGGACGACATGGCAGCTTTTGCGGCCGGCTTTCCTTTAAAAGAGCCCCCGCGAACCCGATGGGAATACACATCCGCCAACACGCTCATTCTCGACCGGCTAATCGGCACGACTGTGGGCGGCGGCGCGCCGGGAATGCGCGCCTTCGCCGATCAGGAGCTCTTCGCGCCACTGCATATGGACCATGTCACCATGGAATTTGACGGCGTCGGAACCTTTGTCGGATCGGCACATGTTTATGCATCTGCTCGCGATTACGCGCGACTAGGTCAATTGTTTCTCAATGACGGCGTCAGCCCCGGCGGACAGCGCCTCCTCCCTGAACACTGGGTCGAATATTCCCGCCGCTCGACCTTGGACTCCCCATACGGCGCCGGATTCTGGACCAACGATGGTCCGAGCAAACCTGCAGCTGCTCGCGTCGCCCACGGTTTTCCCAAAGACGGATTCTTCGCCAGCGGCAATCGCGGCCAGCGCATCTATATTGTCCCGAGTGAGCACCTGATAGTCGCCCGCTTCGGCTATTCACCCGAACCAGATTTTGGAATCGTCGAGGATCTGCAGCTTATCAAGGCGGCAATAACCTCCTCGCTACCTCGTTGATCGATGTCCTTGCAGCAGCCACGCCCTGAAACGAAAAGGTGAATCTCAAATGAATGAAGAAACGCTGAACTTGAGCATACGCAAATTCCTAAAGGCAGTCGGCATCAACTCCCAGCGCGAGATCGAACAGGCGGTCGCCAAGGCGATCGCGGCGAACACCATTGCGGGAACGGAGTCCTTTCCCGCCAAGATGACCCTGGAGATCCCTGGACTCAAGGTGAGAGTGGAATTCAGCGGCGACATCGCGCTTCAATAAGCGTTCTGTCAAATCGCCGGTATTCTCAAGCTAAAGCGCTTCTTGCCGATAACCTTTAGATGAGCCCGATCAGCAGCATTTTCTCTTCAGCCAACCTTGCAGGCGCCCAAGGCAACGGGCTCGCCGCGATCGCGGCCGGCAACCAGAGGCTAACTCAGGATGCGCAACAGATCGCCAATCCCGACAGCCAAAACGTCACCCCTGCTTTGGTGGATTTGAATCAATCTCGGGCGCTAACCGAAGCCGGCGCGAACGTAATCAGCACGGAGAATAAGCTGCTGGGGACGTTGCTCGACTCGTTCGCCTAGCTGGTTGGGGCTACCGCTGATCCGTTTCCGGCCTCGCCACGGCCTGCACAAAGGCAGCCAATTCGTCCGCGTCCAACTCGCCGTCATGATTCCTATCGGCGCGGGCAAATTGCATTTCCAGGAAGCGGAATACCTGATCCTTCGAAACCGTCTCGGTCGCTGCGATAGAGCGCACATAGTCTTGAATTGCCATAAAAAGCCTCCGGCCGTAAATCCTCTGCCAGACAAACGAACAATCCGGCAAGGGACCGCGGTTCAAGACAGGATAGACAAGCGCCGATAAAAACGGCGTAAAGATGAAGCACTACCGAGTTCACAGTCCGCTCATCATTTGCAACAATTTTACTTGGGATTTGCGATTCTAGCGCTGTGTCGCAAAACCTAGCTCCTGCAAGCGCCCCCGCTTGCGCACCAGTAGCCCGTTCACTATCGAAAATCCGGGCAGTCGGGATTGTCATACTGGCGCGGAATCATGGCGATGCGATCGCGAAGTGTATTGCCAGTATATTCGCCGCCAACAGCTACTCCGGTTGGCACAACTCGCTATGGATAGTTGTTGTCGCCGACACTTGTACGGATCACACGGCCAAGGTAGCCCGAGGGGCGCTTGGCGCATTCGGGCAAGTTTTGGAAGTCTCCGCCGGCACCTGGCAGGCCGCACATCAAATCGGCGCAACTGCCGTCATGGAACATTTTCCCGGCGTGCCGCGCCACACGCTTCTATTGACAAGCACGGATGCAACGGCGGATCTGCCGCGCGATTGGATTGACGCGCAGTTGCAAGGCGCACAATTCCCAATGGGTTTGGCGTCAAACCAACGACCCTAGCCGCTGGTCACGAGACCGCCCCTGCCCACCTGATACTATAAGAACACATAGACGGTGAAGCGGATTCCATGGAGGGTGATTGATGCAGCCAATCATGCGCGTTTTCTTGCCGATCGTCGGGATAGTGATTGCAGCGAGTCTCGGGAGTCCTGCGTCTCGGGCATTTGACTTAATTTTTGGGGCTGCAGTAGGGTTTCTGATCGCTGACCTGGGCGTCCTCCGAATGCGCCTCGACGATCTGTTCAAGGAATTGGATCGCCTGAAGAAGGAAGTTCGACGGCGTCAAGACGTGCCGCCGGCCTTGGTGCCATCCCGCGAAGCGACTCCCGATTCCACTGCGATCGAATATCCGGAATACAGCCCGACACACTCTGCGCAGGCTCAGCCCGATCGCCCGTGGAAAGACATCGAGCCTCCGACCCCGGAACCAAATCCACGTCCCAGCGTGCCGCTTCCACCTGCTTCCGCAGCTCACTCGAGCGCCAATGAACCGGCGTTGTTCGCCGCCATTCGCAACTTCTTCACCAGCGGCAATACCTTGGTGCGCGTTGGCGTCATCGTCTTGTTTTTCGGCGTCGCGTTCTTACTGCGCTACATGGCGGAACATTCGCACATTTCCATCGAAGTGCGTCTGACTGGTGTGGCGCTCGCGAGCATCGCGCTCACTATCTTTGGCTGGCGCTTGCGCAAGACCCGCGGCGGCTACGCGCTTGCCCTGCAAGGCGGTGGCGTCGGCATTCTCTACCTGATCATCTTTGCGGCTCTGCGGCTTTATTCGATACTACCGGCCACAATCGCCTTTCCCCTGCTCGCGCTCATCGCGATGCTTTCGGCGATCCTCGCCATATTGCAGAACTCGATGTCATTCGCGCTTCTGGCCGTCAGTGGTGGATTCTTAGCACCGGTTCTGGCGTCCACCGGCCAGGGCAGCCATGTGGTTCTTTTCAGCTACTACACGGTGCTCAACGCAGGAATAGTGGCCATTGCCTGGTTCAAGGCATGGCGACCGCTCAATGTCGCCGGGTTCGTGTTCACCTTTGCGATCGGCACTGCCTGGGGAGTCCTCAAGTATCGCGCCGAGGATTTCGCGACGACTGAACCCTTCCTGATGCTGTTCTTTCTGTTCTACCTCGGCATCGCCATTCTCTTCACCTTGCGGCAGCCGACGAAAACCATCGGCTACATCGATGGCACGCTCATTTTTGGCACGCCCATTGTCGCGTTTTCACTTCAGTCCGCGATGCTCCACGACCGCCTCATGTCACTGGCTTACAGCGCCATCGTTCTGAGCGCCCTATATCTGAGCATCGCTTACCTCTTGAAGCGTCGCCAGGGCGATTCGCACAAGCTCTTATTCGAGTCATTCATGGCATTGAGTGTCGCATTCCTGACGCTGGCGGTGCCGCTCGCCTTGGACGCCCGCTGGAACGCCGCGACCTGGGCGCTCGAAGGAGCCGCTCTCATCTGGGTGGGATGTCGGCAAAATCGCCTTCTGCCGCGAGTGTTTGGCGCCCTGTTGAACATCGCAGCTGCCTGCGTCGCCCTGTCCACCTCTAAATGGAGCAACGATCATCTGGGGCTGCCCCTCGGTGACTACTTTGGCATCCTGGTGCAAAGCGCCGCCGCCGTCTTCTCCGCGTGCACGCTTCAGTCCAAGCGACAGCATCTTAAGGAGTTGGAACCGCTGGTTCGTGACGCACTTTACTGGGGTGGACTCGCCTTATGGATCCTGGCGAGCGTGAGCGAACTACGCCGCTATGTACCGGAATATGAGATGGCCGCGACTTTGCTATTGGTGACATTCACAACCTTGGCCTCGAGCGAAATTCATCGCCGCACGCAGCTCGGCGCCGCCAGGATGGCTGCGCTCCTCCAGCTTCCGGCCATGCTGGGCTTCGCCGCCTTTGCCGGCTTCAATCTACCGCATCCGTTTGCCGACGGCGGCTGGTGCGGGTGGCTGCCCGCCTTCGCCGCAGTGTATTTTCTGATGTTCCGCCATGAAGGTGAGGCTCGCGCGTCGCTGGCGAAGTCTTTGAATTCGGGCGTCACGTGGCTCTTCTGTGGGCTGCTGAGCTGGGAATTCGCATGGCAGGTCAAAACGCACATCGCCACGGGCGACACTTGGCCGACCGCTGTCTGGATTTTCATTCCGGCGCTTTTTCTGTGGCGCCTGCCGAAGCTGGTGACCCGAGTCAAATGGCCTTTTGCGAGAAATCGCGAAGGCTATTTGTTTGTCGCAGGCGTCGGAGTGGCGCTCTATCTTGCCGCATGGAGCGTGTTCACCAATGTTACCTCAGAGGGTGACACCGCTCCCTTGCCGTATGTTCCGCTGCTCAATCCGCTGGACCTCGCCCAAATATTCGTACTGCTCGCACTCCTTCGATATTGGCGCTTTCTCAGGGCGGTGGTTTCGCCTGGATCTGCACGCATCGATAAACGGGTTCCGTTGCCCGCGCTGGCCACGCTCGCCTTCATCTGGCTGAATGCCTTGCTTCTGCGAAGCCTGCATCAATGGTTCGGCGTTGCTCTCGATCTGGGCGATTTGATGGCTTCTACGTTGGTGCAAACCTGCCTCTCCCTGTTTTGGACGGTACTGGCGCTCATTACCATGCTCACCGCAGCTCGCAAGCGCGAGCGGATCGTTTGGTTGGTAGGTGCGGGCCTGTTGGTCGTAGTAATTGCAAAGCTGTTCTTGATCGACTTATCGCGGATTGGATCGGTGGAGAGAATTATCTCCTTCGTCGGCGTCGGATTGCTGATGCTGATCGTGGGTTATTTTTCGCCGCTGCCGCCCGCTCGAGAGTCGCGAACATGAGTCGAGTTTTGGTTTCTTTATTCGGACTCTTGACGTACTCGACCCTCGTGCAGGCGCAGACGATTTCGCCTCGGGATTTCGCCTATGGGCAATCGGCGATTCCGGCGCGTGACGCTGCCGCCTACCGCTTCGCCCTGCCGCTCACCGTTTACCAAGATACGTTCCGTGAAGATCTGGGCGATCTACGCGTCTTCAACGCCGAAGGCGTGGTGGTGCCGTTTTCCTTGTCGCGGCCGGCGGCGCAGACTTTGGTTCATACAGCGCCCGTCGCTGTTTCGTTGTTTCCCCTGCACGAGGGCGCCAGGATCCTGATCGACGGAGTTCACCTCACCATCAATTCAGCCGGTTCTGCTGTAAACCTGCAAACCCAGAATGGGAGCACCGCAAACGCAGCCGTGCGGCAATATCTTCTCGATGCGCGCGCGCTCGATGCGACGTTCTCGGCTCTTCAGCTGGGCTGGCCCGATGGGGCGTCCGAATACACGGGTCGCTTGAGTGTCGAGGTGAGTGATGATCTGGCCGCGTGGCGTTCTGTGGTTGCTGCGGCCCCGATCGCCAATCTTCGCGCCAATGGACAAACGCTGGTTGAGAATCGCGTCGAATTTTCGCCCGCCAAAGCCAAATTCTGGCGCCTCTCCTGGCTCGGAACGGCGCCCAATTTCGAACTGGCGAGTGTTCTCGCTGAACCCGCGGCCGGTCTTGTCGAACCTGACCGAGCCTCCCTCGAGGTGATCGGGGTCGCCGATCCCAAAAATCCGCGAGAATATACCTTCGACTTGAGTGCGCATCCTCCGGTGTCGCGCGTGAATGTAGTGCTGCCCGACCTCAACAGCGTCGTGGATGTGGAGCTGACCTCACGTTCGACGGCAAACGCTCCGGGGCGAGTGATTGTGCGTTCGGTTTTTTATCGGCTTAAGACATCAGATGCAGAACAACAAAACACCGCTCTCGGAGTCGGCCCGGATACCGATCGGTACTGGCGCGCGCGCATTGTTGGCGCCGGCAATTCGCCGCAATCGCCGCTACGATTGCATGTCGAATGGATCCCCAATGAAGTAACTTTTCTCGCCCAAGGACATGCGCCCTTTCTACTGGCCTACGGTAATGCCTCTGCCGGCCCCGCTGAGGCCGACTTGAGCCACTTGCCCACCACATTGGAGATTGCGCCCGCCACACTGGGTTCGCCGCAAGTGTCGGGAGGTGCAAATCGCCTCATTGCAACGCCCGCGCCATTTCCGCGGATGCGTGCCGTGCTGTGGAGCGTGTTACTGCTCGCGGTCGTTGTCTTAGGTTGGATGGCCTACCGCATTTCCAAAGGCCCAAACGAGGTTTGAATGAATCCCATGCTCCTCTACGTCGACTCCAATTTTGCGAGTCCCTACGCCATGGTCGCGTTCATCAGCCTCCTTGAGAAGGGTTTGACGTTCGACGTCAAGGCGCTCGAAATATTTGCGCAAGCCCAAAACGAAGCGGGTTTTGCCTCGACTTCGATCACCAGGCGCGTCCCGACCCTCGTACATGGCGAATTCGCTTTGTCGGAATCTTCCGCAATCTGCGAGTACATCGATGAGACCTTTGCCGGCACCCGTTTGTATCCGCCAGACTCGCGCGAGCGGGCGCGCGCGCGCCAAGTTCAGGCGTGGGTGCGCAGCGACCTCATGCCGATTCGCGTGGAACGGCCCACATGGGTCGTGTTCTGCGGGTCCAAGAGACCTGCACTATCCGCACAGGCGATCGAAGCTTCACAAAAACTGTTCGCGGCAGCGCTGCAGTTGCTGGAAGGTCGCACCGACCATCTATTTGGCGAATGGTGCATCGCGGATGTGGATCTGGCAATGATGCTTCAACGCCTCGTGGCGCACGGCGATCAGGTCCCCCAGCGGCTCGTCGACTATGCCAACCACCAATGGCGTCGACCGTCCGTACAACGATGGATCAACCATACGCGCCCACCCCTCGTTGAGTACTGAACGGTTCAGCCGTCTCCTTCCTTATCACTTCAGAGATCACCGTTCTCGAGAACCCGTACCCCGCCGGCCATCCGCTTGCACGCGGTCCGCCGACGTTTAACACTTCAATTCCGTTGTCTTGAATGAACTTCAAAACGGCATCGGCAGCCGCATTTGGATCCGGTGTCTCGCGCGCACTAATGAGAATGTACGGCCGATTCAGCAGCGCGCAAAGGTCGCACGTGAGGCGCGTCCCGCTGGTGAGAAAATCGCTGTAAAGAAGTGCCGTACCGTCGCTGTCCACCACGTTCAATCGAGTGCGTTGCTGATAATTGCCATTCGGCAGCGCAATGAGAGGATAGCGCTCCGGGATGACTCCGTCCTCCGCCATTCGATCTCCCGGCACCCATCCCCCGCAAGGAAAGTGCGCGCCGAGAGCCGCGTCGAGCGCCGCACGATCTACTCCAGTTTGCCCTCCTGAGACGATTCTCTTCAGCTTCACCGACGAGGCAACGTTGCTCATTCGATAGCTCATGTCCACATGAATCTCCTAACTGGCATACAAATGGGGTCGCAGAGGGACGATTGGGCTCAAGCGCTCTTCGAACTATTTTTAGATCAATCCGGCTCAACGCCCAAACTGTCGCGATGCCGAGACATCACAAGAAAATAGAGGCGTGTTCGACCGCCAGGTGAATTTGCGATTCGCCGCCGATCTATATTTTCCGTTGGCGCGCCTAGTCCTGCTCGCCAAGCGTTTGGACGTACGTTTTTCCGTAGGGGTAGAAGAGATCTTTGCGGCCTTGCTGCCAGGCCTCCCTGAGTTCCGGAGTGGTGATGTCCCAATCCGGCCGGCATTTCCGAGTGACCGCACGCAGGTCTTGGCGCAGCTCCTCCACAGTCGGCCGGCCAAAGAACCAGTAGCCGTTGTAGACCTTGTGAACGACAAGACCTGGCTCGAGGACAATCACGTGGGGAATCATCGGATTGTTGATAGGGTCGGTGTATTCGGCGATATCGAGATCTTTTTGGACGACACGGCGCACGTCAGAGAGAAAAGGCCAGTGAGCGCCGACTCCGCTGCGATATTCATTCGTCTGAGTGATGTTGTCGGTACTGATCGTGACGAGCCGGCAGTAGGCCACCTCGAGTTCACGATGAAGTTGCACCAGCCCTTCAGCCTGCCGACGGTCCTTCGGGCAGAACCCTCCACGACTGAGTACCAGGACCATCGGATGGGGTCCCTGTAGTTCGGAGAGCTTCCGGTGTTTCGCTGCGTGATCAGAAAGCTCATAGTCGGGAAATATCGCGCCGGGAACTATATCCGATCGCATACGAACTCCTGCGATAGATGCACGTCACTGGGCTGCGTCTGAGTGGTGGCCGGCCCAGCATCCTTATAGCGGCCGTCGACCGGAAAGGCAAACACGGCCAAACGCACGCCAGCGAAAGCGCGCCCAGGTTAGCTTTGTGCGGTTGGGCGGATGGTGATATCACCCACATCCACATCGGGCGGCTGCTCGATGGCGAACGCAATTGCGCGGGCAATCGCATCCGGCGAAATTGCCATTTTGTCCCGTGCGCTGAGGATTTGCGCCTTCGCGTCCGGATTGGTCATGGATTCGGCAAAGGCCGTGTGAATAAAACCCGGCGATATCCCGGTGACGCGCAGTTTGTCCCCGGCTTCCTGCCGCAACCCTTCGGTGAGAGTGCGCACCGCATTCTTGGTGGCGCCGTAAACAGCCTGGAGAGGGACGACCTTGAGTCCGGCAGTCGAAATGATGTTCACGAAATGACCGGATCCTTGCCGGCGGAAGACCGGGAGCGCCGCGGCGATGCCATACAGAACGCCTTTGAAATTGACGTCTATCATTTCCTCCCAATCCTCGACTCGCAGATCGTCGAGGGGAGAGATGGGCCCGATTCCCGCGTTGTTGATGAGCACATCGAGCTTGCCGAACCGCGCACAGGCCGCCTTGACGAGATTCATCAGGTCGCCGCGGCGGGTTACGTCAGTGCGCGCGTGGATCGCTTCGCCGCCCGAGGCCACAATTCGATCGACCAGAGCCTCGAGAAGATCCGAGCGGCGTGCGCCAAGGACCAGCTTCGCACCTCGACCGGCGAGCAGCACTGCTGTCGCCTCGCCGATTCCGCTGCTCGCCCCTGTGATGGCGACTACCTTGCCTTTTATTCCAGACACGAACTTTCCAGTTTTCGTTTGCTGTCGGCATAAATCAATTCGGCTGGGAGGCCGAGTGCTCGGTCAGGGCTCTCAATCAAGTCGACGACTTTCGCGACCAGTGCGGCATCGTCGTCCTCGATGATCTCGATTGCGGCGTTCGGAAACTGATTCTGCAGATCGCTCATCAGCATCTCAGGGTCTTCCCCCACCATGATCGAGCGAATCAGGTGCTCCGACACGGCGATGATGACGAAGCCCAATGAACACGGCGCGACGGCAAAGCCGATGGTCGCGGCCGCTCGGATTAGCGGAATGATCAGCTGGCCCTTTGGGCTCTGCTCAAGTTGTAGATTTGATGTCTGTGTATGCATGTCTTCTCCTCGGATACCGCGCATGCGCGGTTTCAGTTCTAGTTAAATCGTTCGCCGACCATCTCTTCACTCTTTTGCCACAGCGCTTGCGCGTGTTGCGGATCAAGAGCGTAAGCTCGCACGCCCCCGCGCAGGCCGCTCAGGCCAGGGGTCGAGACGACCTCGGCCACGTGACAGTCTTCGCAGTAGCGGCCACCAATCGCCTCGGCGTCGGCGACGCCGGCGGCCCACACAGACGTCGCCGCGCCTTGTGGAATGCTCTTGTAGCTAAAGGGCGCTGCACCTTTGGGCTGACTGGCATTGATCTCCGCAATCAATTTCTCCAACACTGGGGGCGTCAAGTGCCGGCTGAGCTCGGTTCGGATGCCCCCCGGGTGCACCGCCGTCGCCCGCACCCCGCGCGCTTTGTGCCGCCGATCGAATTCAACTGCAAACAGCACATTGGCGGTCTTGGAGCGACCGTACGCAATGAACTCCTCGTAGGGCGTGTGCTCGAAGTTCGGATCTTCAAGATTGACATCCGCATATCGGTGCCCCGCGGAGGACAAATTCACCAGCCGCGAACCGGCCTTGAGCAGCGAGGCGATGCGGTTCACGAGGACAAAGTGTCCCAGATGATTGGTGCCGAACTGCGTCTCGAAGCCATCGGCTGTCTTGCCCTTGGGGCACGCCATGACACCGGCGTTCGCAATGATCAGATCGAAAGGCCTTTTCGCGGCAAGCAACCCATCGGCGCAGCGGCGCACACTGTCGAGCGATGCCAGGTCGAGCTGGACCAAATCAAGGGAACCTCCACTCGCGGCTTGCGCTCGGACCTGTTCGGTAGCTGCTTGCGCTTTGGATAGATCGCGCGCGGCGCCGACAACTTGCGCACCGTGCGCCGCCAGGGCGCGCGCGGTCTCCACGCCGAGGCCTGCGGAGACACCCGTCACGAGAACGCGCTTTCCGGTCAAATTGATGCCTTGCAACACCTCGTCCGTGGTCGAGGTGGCTCCAAAAACATTGTTCATCTCAATTCCTCGCTGTTTTCCACAACGCCCTACCGCTGGACCTAATAAAAGTGGTCTAATTGCAAGTGGAGGGTACCTCCGCTTAATATACGGAGGCACCCTCCGTTTTGCAAGTGTTATTTGAGGAGCAGACCGATAATCGTGAAAGCAAAAGCGACAGCCCCGGCGCGCAAACCCCGCGCCGACAGTGCCCGGAACCGACAGTTGCTGATCGACGCCGCCAAGGCCGGGTTTTCCAGCGTCGGGTTGGATGTGAGCTTGGAAGAGATCGCCCGCCGTGCCGGCGTCGGCATCGGCACGCTGTATCGGCATTTCCCGACCAGAGAGGCGGTTGTAGAAGCGGTTTACCGGCGTGAAGTCGAGCAGCTGTCTGAAGCCGTGCCGCAGCTGCTTCAGTCCTCACCCGCGGGCGAGGCATTGCATAAGTGGATGCACCTGTTCGTCGACTACATCGCCACCAAACGCATAATCGCGCCATCCCTGGCTGCCGCGGCGGCCCGCACCCCCGCACTGCATAAAACTTCTTTGGAATTGATTACGGGGGCGATCTCCACCCTCGTGAAGCGCGCCATCGCCAGCGGGGACGTGCGCAAGGACATCGATCCCTCTGACTTGCTGCGTGCGATGGTCGGCGTGAGTTATGGCAATCCCGATGCAGGTTGGGAAGCGAGCGCACGGCGGCTCATCGACATTCTAATGGACGGGCTGCGGCGCAAGAGCTGATGAGTCACCCGCCGCTTCGGCCATCCAACATTCGCTAAAATGCCGTAACGCGGGCCCGCACCTGAATCTTGCTCCCCGCGCGTTCAAGAACCAGCGAACGAGTTTCGCCGGCATTTCCGTGCATCGCGGCGAATATGGCTTCGCGGCTCGCACCGTACGTCGGCAGCGCATCGATCTGCACCAGCTTGTCGGCCACCTCTACTCCCGTGACCGCGGGCCGCCCGTTGCGAGTGGCGACTCCCGCCACAAAGTAGTCGCCGCGTCTTGATAGCAAGGTCAGTCCCACGTAGTCGAGATCATGGGAATCAAGTGCGCTCTGAGGCTCCCAATAGGACATTTTGTTGGGATAGTCGATTGTGATTCGAAAGTGTCGCAGCACGTTGCCGCCGAGCCAACCGATCACCGATACCGCATTTTTTGCGGAGTACCAGTCCATGAAATCATGCCCCTGATCGTCCGGCCCGATCGCCAGCGCGCCCGCCTGCCGCGCACTCAGAGGTCCAAGTTCGATGGCGGATATGCGCACCAGCGCCGCGGATGCTTCAATCCCGTCGTCTGCCATTCGCATGTTGCTGGGGCCGACCGCGCCGACGCCTCGCTGCCAATCCGGGTGCCGCGCAATCCACTGCTGCGCGGTAGCCTGTCGAACCCAGGTATAACCCGAACCATTGTCAATCGTGATTGGATAGGCATGTCCGTCGATTCGCACGTCAATTGCGATGAGCCCGGTTTTTGGATTCAGCCGAAACGGAATCGCCGTCCCTCGCATCTGCAGTGTCGCCGGCTGCGCGAGCGCCATCGTCCGAGCGGCATAGTCGAATCTCACCTGGTAGTT
>Ga0210387_10002171_pt1 | contig 14900 bp, 13 predicted proteins | sample IncBWC7OmetaG_FD_160108 | JGI IMG/M metagenome (GOLD analysis project Ga0210387, IMG submission 160108) | Forest soil microbial communities from Barre Woods Harvard Forest LTER site, Petersham, Massachusetts, United States - Inc-BW-C-7-O ...
AGCGTGTCCGGCTGACCGGCGACCCGGATGGTCACACCGCGTGCATCGTTGCGAACCCAGCCGCGCACGCCCATGCGCGCAGCGAGCCGGGCGACGGCGGGACGGAACCCAACGCCTTGCACCGTTCCCTCGATCTCCAGCAGACGATCCGTAGCAAGAAGGGCAGGGCTGTCAGCCTTTGTTGTCATGGCCTTACGGCATCGGGCAGGGCGAGGGATCCTTGCAGAGCCGAGGCAAGGTTTTTTCCCGCGGATTGCACGGATGATCGCAGATTCGGATTTTGAACACAAAGGTCGCGAAGGACCCAGAGGGATTCATACCGTTGGACCACTGATATTTTTAACCGCGAATGGACGCTAATGAACGCGAATGGGCTGCTGGAAAACTGTGCCGCTACCGTGGCACACGGCCGCAGGCCGTGTAGGCCGTCGGATTGCGCCAGAAAGCGCTGCGGCAGCGTTTTCTGATCGCAAAGACGGCCTACAGTCGTTCTCAGCAGCCAATTCATACCCGAGTCAGTTCGCGTATCCAATTAGCGTTCATTAGCGTCCATTCGCGGTTAAAAACGGATCGAGTCCGTGTTCGGGATCAATAAGTGCCTATAAGTGTTTATCAGTGGTTAAAAAGAGATCAGTCCTCGCAGATAGTTCAGCCAGCCGTCCATGCCCTCGCCGGTGCGGGAGGAGAGTGAAAAAACCTCGGCTTGTGGAGCGACGCGGCGGATGTTGGCCAGCGCCAGGGCGCGATCGAAACCCAGCACGGCCGCAATATCGATTTTGCTGAGCACAACCGCATGCGCGCTGGTGAAGATGGGCGGATATTTGAGCGGCTTGTCCTCGCCTTCGGTGCACGTGAGCAGGGTGATCCGGCGGTTTTCGCCGAGGTCGAACGAGGCCGGGCAAACCAGGTTGCCGACGTTTTCGATGAACAACAGCTTCACGCTGTCGAGTGGAAGGGCCGCGAGCCCGCGGGCGATCATCGAGGCATCCAGGTGGCAGGTGCCGCCCGTGGTAATTTGCGCCACGGGCAGGCCCTCGCGACGGAGCCGCCGGGCGTCGTTGTCGGTTTCCAGGTCGCCGACGAGCACGGCGCATCGCACCTCGTCCGCGAGCGCGTCGAGGGTTCGCTCCAGCAACAACGTTTTGCCCGCCCCCGGCGAGGAAACCAGGTTCACCGCGCGGATGCCGCGCATTTTCAGGAACTCGCGGTTTTTCGCCGCGCGCCGGTCGTTCTCGTCGAGCAGGCGCACTTGCAGGTCGATGGTGCGCGCCGCACCCGGCAGGTCATCGCCGGGCGGGGTCGGCAGAACATCGGTGGGATCGCGCACATCCACGGTGATCACGTGGCCGTTTTGCTTGGATTTCGCATGCATGAGTAAAGAATCTGCATCCATCTGTGTGTATCCGCGGTTTAACTCACCTCGAGACGGACCAGGTCGAGCTCGCGGCCCTGTTTGACCGTCGGGCAAAGGTGTCCGCACTTCGGACATTCAAAAAAGTGATCCGTGCCGGTCGTAAAATCCTTTGCACAGACCGGACAATAGGCGACGGCGGGCACCGGGTCAATTTGCAGGACGGCGCCCTCGGCGGCCGTGCCCGGCAGGATCGCCTCAAAGGCGAAACGCAGCGCCTCCGGGTCAACTCCCGAGAGCGCACCCACGCGGATGACCATGCATTGGACACGGGTGGCCTGGTTCAGCCGCGCTTGTTCCAGCGCGGTCTGCAGGGCTGATTCGGCGATTCCCAGTTCGTGCATGGTATTATTTTACGGCCCTGGATTTCAGGTAGGCGTCGATCGCCTTGGCCGAGCGTTTGCCGTCGCCCATGGCGAGGATGACGGTGGCGGCGCCGCGCACGATGTCGCCGCCCGCAAACACGCCGGGCAGGCTGGTCATGCCGTCTTCGTCGACCTCGATGTTACCGCGTTTGTTGAGCCGGAGGTCGGGACAGGTGGCGGTGAGCAGCGGGTTGGCCCGCGTGCCGATCGCCACCACGACGACATCGCATTCGAGGACAAATTCGGAGCCGGGAATCGGTTCGGGACTGCGGCGGCCCGAGTCGTCCGGCTCGCCGAGCTTCATGCGCATGCACTTGAGCCCCGTGACCCATTTCTTGTCGTTGCCCACCACCTCGAGGGGGGCGACAAGGAATTCAAAATGGATGCCTTCCTGCTCGGCGTGGTGCATTTCCTCCACGCGCGCGGGGATTTCCTTGCGCGTGCGGCGGTAGACGATCGTGGCCTGCTCGGCGCCGAGGCGCCGGGCGGTGCGCACGCTGTCCATGGCGACGTTGCCGCCGCCCACCACGACGACGCGTTTTCCGACGAGCACGGGCGTGTCGGCCTGGGGAAAACGGTAGGCGGCCATGAGGTTAACCCGGGTCAGGTATTCGTTGGCCGAATACACGCCCTTCAGGTTTTCGCCCGGCACATTCATGAAGACCGGCAGGCCGGCGCCGTTGGCGATAAAGATGGCGTCGAACTGCGCGCGCAGCTCGGGCAGCGTGTAGGTGCGGCCGATGACGACATTGCATTCGATCTTCACCCCGGCGTCTCGGAGGCGCTGCACTTCCCGGTCGACGATCGATTTTGGCAGGCGGAATTCCGGGATGCCGTACACGAGCACGCCGCCGGGCTGGTGCAGGGCTTCATGGACGGTGACATCGTGGCCGCATTTCGCGAGTTCCCCGGCGGCGGTGAGGCCGGCGGGGCCGCTGCCGACCACGGCGATTTTTTTCCCGGTGGAGGCGGGCCGGGCGGCGGTCGCGCCGGGGTTATTCATCGCCCAGTCGGCGACAAACCGTTCGAGGTAGCCGATGGCCACGGGCTCGCCCTTGAGGCTGCGCACGCATTTGGCCTCGCACTGGATTTCCTGCGGGCACACGCGGCCGGTGACGCAGGGCAGGGCGTTGTCGCCCAGCAGGCTTCCGGCGGCGCCCCGCAGGTCGCCCTTGGCCAAAAAGTCGATGAAGCGCGGGATGTGCACATGGACCGGGCAACCGGACACGCACTTGGGATCCTTGCATTGGATGCAGCGTTGCGCCTCGAGCAGGGCGAGGTGCTCGGAGAGGCCGAGGTTGACCTCGCAGAAATTGTGCGAGCGCGCGGTGGCGTCCTGCTCGGGCATGGGCTGGCGCCTGATGGCCAGGCGTTCCCGGGGGGATAGTTTCGTTGGCATGGCTAGGAAGTTTTCTGCCGGGTGCGGCACTCGCCGTCGCGACAGGCATCGGCCATCTGTTCCTGGGTGCGGTAGGTCGAGAGCCGGTCGGCGAGCAGGTCGAAATCGACCTTGTGGCCGTCGAACTCGGGGCCATCGACGCAGGCGAATTTCGTTTCGCCGCCCACCTCGACCCGGCAACCGCCGCACATGCCGGTGCCGTCGACCATCACCGGGTTGAGCGAGACGATGGTGTGCACGCCAAACGGGCGCGTGAGGTTGGCGATGGCGCGCATCATCGGGACCGGGCCGACGGCGTAGACGATGTCGATCCCGCCGGCGGTGAGAATTTCTTTCGCCGCGTCGGTGACGAAGCCTTTGCGTCCGTAGCTGCCGTCGTCGGAGCAGACGACCACGTCGCCGAGGCGCTTGAGTTCGTTTTCGAAAATCACCCATTCCTTTGAACGGCCGCCGATCACGCTGGTGACGTGGACGCCGCGTCGGCTCAGCCCCTGGGCGATCGGATGCACGACAGCGGTGCCCACACCGCCGCCGACACAAAGGGCATGGCCTTTTGCAATCATCTCCGTCGGCACGCCGAGCGGGCCGGAAATATCCTGGATGGCTTCGCCGACTTCGAGCGCGACCAGCTCCTTGGTGCTTTTGCCGACGGCCTGGATCACCAGGGCGATGGCGCCGGCCGGTTGGTTGGCATCGGCGATCGTGAGGGGAATCCGCTCGGAGCCGGGGCCGCGGCGCACGATCACGAATTGCCCGGGCTGGCGGATCTGCGCGATGCGCGGCGCTTCGACATCGAGCCGGGTGACGTTCGGGCTGAGCTGGGACTTTGCGACAATACGGTGCATGGAATCGAATGATTGTATCGTAAAGCAGAAGGGTGGGGTTGGCGATTTCTCGCATTGCGCATTATTTGGGAAAGACAGGGCGTCTATTGCGAGGCACCGTGCATCGCGGTGTCCGTGTGGCTCGGCATCAAGGCGGCGCTTGTGTCGCCGCCGCGAAATCTGGTAACGTGGCGCCCATGCCTGACGCAAAACCCAATCCAGCGAATGCAACCTGCCCGGTGCCTTTGGGCGGCCACGAGGAAATCCAGCTCGCGCACGGCGGCGGCGGAAGCATGACCCAACAGTTGATCGACTTGGTCTTTGCCCCCGCGTTTCGCAACTCTTCCCTCGAGATGCGGCATGACGGCGCGATGCTGGCTCCGCCACCCGGCATACGCCTGGCGTTCAGCACGGACGCCCACGTGGTCAGCCCGCTCTTTTTTCCCGGCGGCGACATCGGGTCGCTCGCCGTCCACGGGACGATCAACGACCTGGCGATGTGCGGCGCCCGGCCGCGCTGGATGAGCGCCGCTTTTATCCTCGAAGAGGGGCTGCCCCTGGCGACGCTCAAGCGCGTGGTGGAATCGATGGGCGCGGCCGCCCGGACGGCCGGAGTGGAGATCGTCACGGGCGATACGAAGGTGGTCGAGCGGGGAAAAGGCGATGGGCTCTATGTGAGCACCTCCGGCGTTGGCTGTGTGGAGCACAACCTGAAGATCGCACCCTCTTCCGTGCGCTTGGGCGACGTGGTCTTGCTCAGCGGCGACATCGGGCGCCACGGCATGGCGATTCTCGCCCAGCGCGAGGGACTGGCGTTCGAGTCACCGATCGAAAGCGACAGCGCTGCGCTCTGGCCGGCGGTCGCGGCGTTGCTGGCCGCCGGCGTCGATGTGCATTGCCTGCGCGATCTCACGCGCGGCGGACTGGCCACCGCGGTGATCGAGATCGCCGAGACAGCCGGCCGGGTGATTGCCTTGGATGAAAAGTCCGTGCCGGTTTCCGAACTCGTGCGCGGGGCGTGCGAAATTCTCGGGATCGACCCATTCTATGTCGCCAACGAAGGCCGGTTCATTGCGATCGTGCCGGCGGCGCAGGCGGAGAAGGCCCTCGCCGCCCTCGCTGCGATCGTGCCGGGCGGGCCGCCGGCGCGCATCGGCGAAGTGCGCAAGGGCCGCGCCGGAGAAGTCACGCTGCGCAGCGTCGTGGGCGTTGACCGGATCCTCGACCGGCTCAGCGGCGAACAGCTGCCGCGGATCTGTTAAAGGCCATTTTAACAGAAGGTCGCAAAGAGCCCGGTGTCAGCCCACCAAACTTCCAAGCGTCCGCTGCTTTGCCAGATATTGCCCTGCGGGAATTCCCCCGCCCTTACGATATCTTTTTCCTTTGATGGCAAAATCCCTGCAACTCTTCGCGTTCTTCTGTTAAAAAGTCTGTAGCCAAAGGTTTCTTACACGCTACATCGAATTGGCCCGCACCACGTCGTTCTTGCGGAGCCGGTAGCGGTAGTAGGCGGAACAAGCGCCTTCGGTCGAGACCATGGGCGCGCCGACCGGATGATCGGGCGTGCAGCGGGTGCCGAACGCCGGGCAGTCGGTGGGCTTTTTCGCGCCGCGCATGATCAGGCCGCTGATGCATTCGTTTTTTTCCGGCGGCGCGTCGCCCGCGACGCCGAAGCGCACCGCGGCGTCAAACCCGGCAAACTCCGGGCGAAGGGCAAAACCGCTCCGGGGGATGCGGCCGATGCCGCGCCAGTTGCGATCGACCTGGACAAATACTTTTTTCATCACCTCCTGCGCGCGGAGATTTCCCTCGGGGCGGACGGCGCGGGCGTAGGCGTTCGACACCTCGGCCTTCCCGGCCTCCAGCTGCTCCACGCAACTGAGCACGCCACACAGGATGTCCACCGGCTCGAAGCCGGTGATCACCATTGGCACATGGAACCGCGCGGCCAGCGGCCCGTATTCGGCCGTACCCATCACGGTGCAGACGTGCCCGGCGGCGAGGAAACCCTGCACGCAGTTGTCCGGCGACGACAGGATCGCCTCGATGGCCGGCGGGACGAGCACGTGGGAAACCAGCAGCGAAAAGTTTTTCAGGCCCAGGCGATGCGCCTGCAGAACCGCCATGGCGTTGGCCGGCGCGGTGGTCTCGAAGCCAACGGCAAAAAACACCACTTCGCGTTCCGGGTGTTGCGCCGCCAGGGTCACCGCATCCAGCGGCGAATAGACCATGCGGACATCGCCACCGCGCGCGCGCGCCGTCAACAGGTCGGGGCCGATGCCGGGCACCCGCAGCATGTCGCCAAAGGAACAGACCGTCACACCGGGGCGGCCCGCCAGCGCGACCGCGGCGTCGATCAGCTCGACCGGCGTCACGCAGACCGGGCAGCCCGGGCCGTGCACCAGGGTGATGAGTGGCGGCAGCAACTCGTCGAGGCCGAATTTGACGATGCTGTGCGTCTGCCCGCCGCAAATTTCCATGAGGATCCACGGCCGCGTGACCCGGCGCGCGATCGCCGCCGCCAACGTGCGAACCGGAACCGCATCGCGAAACTCATCGACGAATTTCATGGCGGTGCATCCGGGGACGGCGACCCCAGCTCCTCGAGTTCGCCCATTTCCTTCAGGTAGGTAAAAACGATCTCCGCCTCTTTTTCGTCCACAATACTCAGGGCCATGCCGACATGGACGAGCAAATAATCGCCGACCCTGGCCGCGGGCACGCAGGCGAGGCTCACGGACTTGACCACGCCGCCAAAGCTCACCCGCCCGGTGCGAAAGAAAGGATCGTCACCGGTGAGATCGAGCAGCTTGCCTGGAACCGCGAGGCACATCGGATCAAAACCTTGAACGTCGAACATCGAACGCCCAACGCCCAACGCCGAATCGGTCGGACTTGTTAATCATAGCCCAAACGTAGAACCACGGCCAGCCGCAGCAACGGAAATGAACACCGCGACAATGGATGCGCACGAATTGGCAATGCACGCGCACTTCACGCATATTCGCGGTACACCGGTTCGAACATTTGCGCGCGAATATCCGCCGTGATGTCCGCGGGCCGCGCCCGCCGCGCCGCGCCGGTTTCGTAGGCAACCGTCGCGACCGCCACCGCGATCTGCAGCGAGACTTCGCGGATCTTCGTCAGGGGCGGGAAAACGCGGCCGACGGCGAGATCCTCGGGCTGCACGAGTTGCGCGAGCCTCCGGGCGGCGGCGAGGAACATTTCGTTGGTGACGCAGCGCGCGTCGCTCACCAGCGCGCCGAGCCCGACGCCGGGAAAAATGTAGATGTTGTTGCCCTGGCCCGGGACGTGGCGGCGGCCGTTGTAATCGACCGGGGAAAACGGGCTGCCGCTCGCAAAAATTACGCGGCCGGCCGACCAGGTGTAGGCCTGCTCGGCCGTGCACTCGGACTTCGAGGTGGGATTCGACAGCGCGAAGATGACCGGTTGCTCGTTGAGCGAGCTCATTTTTTCGATGATCTCGCGGGTGAACGCCGCCGGTGTGCCCGACACGCCGATCAGCACGGTGGGTTTGAATTCGTTCACGGCCTCGGCCAGCGTCACCATCGACGGCTGCTCCTGGGCATAAGGCCTCTTGTGTTCGGCGAGATCGGTGCGGCTTTTCACGACCAGGCCCTTTGAGTCGACGAACCAGCAAAGGCGGCGGGCCTGGGTTGTGCTCAGCCCTTCCGCGCGGGCCGCCTCGACGAAGAGGTCGGCGATGCCGGTGCCGGCTTCACCCGCCCCGAGAAACAAGAGGCGTTGCCCGGCCAGTTTGCCGCGGGTCAGGCGGAGGGCCGCAATCAAACCGGCCAGCGCGGTGGCGGCCGTGCCCTGGATGTCGTCGTTGAACGACGGCAGTTGCGTGCGATACCGCTGCAGCAAACGAAACGCGTTCGTGTTGCCAAAATCCTCCCATTGCAGGATCGCATGGGGAAAGACGGATTGCACCGCGCAAATGAACTCCTCGATGAATCCGTCATAGACCAGGCCGCGCGCGCGCCGCTCTTTCAGCCCGATGTAGAAATCGCCATTGAGCAGCTCCGCGTTGTCCGTGCCGACATCGAGCGTGATCGGCAGCGTGTAGGATGGATGCACGCCGGCGCATGCCGTGTAGAGCGCGAGCTTGCCGACGGGGATGCCCATGCCGAGCGCACCGAGATCGCCGAGGCCGAGGATCCGTTCGCCGTCGGTGACGACGATCAGCCGCACGCCTTCGCGGGGCCAGAGACGGAGAATTTCCGCGATGCGTCCGCCTTCCCGAAGGGTGAGGAACAGCCCGCGCGGCCGGCGGAAGATGGCGCCGTACTGAAGACAAGCCTCGCCGACCGTCGGCGTGTAGATGAGTGGAATCATCTCCTCGAGGTTCTCCATCACGAGGCGGTAAAAAAGGATCTCGTTCCGATTCTGCAGGTTCGTGATGTAAATGTACTTTTCGAGCGCGTCCGATTTCCGTCGGATCGCGGCCAGGCTCCGCTTGACCTGCTCTTCGAGCGAAAACACCCGCGGCGGCAGCAGGCCGCGCAGCCCGAGGGCGTCGCGCTCGCGCTCGGTGAACGCCGTGCCTTTGTTCAGCAGCGGGTCGGTGAGCAGGGCGGTGCCGCGCGGCTGCACCGGCGTACCCGAGGGTGAAAGACCACTAAACACAGCGTGAGAGGGCATCTTGCGGCCGAGTATAGCGGACGAAGCTGGGCCCGCCTCCGCAGTTTTTGCCGATTGTTGCTCCTCGGTTGACGTGGGCCAGGGCGCCCATCTTCGCAAATAATGGTCACATCGGCACGCCTTTGCGAGGCGTCCTATACTTTGTCATTCCTCGCGCGGCGGCCAATGAACTCATGCCAGTTACGGTTCAAATTCAGCCTTCAAGGTGGAGCGTGTCGTCCCGACGCGCTCAGAGCGCGCCCGGAGGGTCGCGCTCCACCCGCGCGGCCGCGCGAATCGGTTCATTGGTTTGTTCTACGCAAGCCGCGCAGCGGTTTGCCCAGGGTCTCGGAATGACAATTTTGCCAACATGGGTCTGGCCACGCGCTCACTTTGCTTTCCGGCGTTCTTTCGTCGCCAGGCATTTGTCATGATTGCCCCAGATGGCCTGGGCTTCCGAAAGCGTGAGCTTGGAGACCCATTGAAACCGGGTCTTGAGGTCGAGTTTCCGGATTTCGCACAGCTGGCAGCCAGGAGGATTCGTTTGATCAAACGGACACGCCACGGTAAGGCCCAAAATAGATTGGGCGAGCAGGTGCAGGTGCAAGTCGGTTTTTCTTTGCGGCCGATGGGTTGGCATGGGGTGAGTGATTGCGCGCATCGCGTTGGCCGGGCCCCTCACTTTTGTTTCGGGCTTTCTTTTTCAAGCACGCATTTTTCGTGGCTGGTCCAAATGCCTTCTGCTTCCGCCAGCGTCAACCGCGACACCCATTGAAACCGGGTCTTGAGGTCGAGCTTCCTGATTTCGTGCAGCTGGCATGACAAAGGATTCTTTTGGTCAAAGGGGCACACGATCGAGAGGCCCAAAACCAATTGCTTGAGCTCCTGCAGGGTTCGTTTTTTTGGCACGTGCGGGGTGGGCATGGCGGAAATTTTGTTGGAAGGGTGGGTCGGGCTCTTGTCCCGCCGTAGCTTTAGCGAAGGCGGATTACGCCCGACTTGTCGGGGATAAACCCCGACCTGCAATCGAGCGTGTTAAATGGGTGTGGGTTGCGATCATTTCTGGACGCCGCCATTGTGGCAGTCGGAGCAGGTGAGGTCGGGGTCGAGGTCGCCACCGGGGTGCTTGAAGGGAAGGCCTTTCGCCGTGAGCGATTCCAGTTCTGTGCCCTGGCCTTGCGCGATGATCGTGTGGCACGAGCTGCAATCGCTGGAGCGCACGGGCTGGCCGAGGGATGTCTTGTGTTTGTCGTCGTGGCAGCGGAAGCAGCCGAGCCAGTCCTTGTGCCCGATGTTGTTCGGATAGACGCGCCAGTCGGCCTTGCGCTCGGGAAAAATCGTCGTGGCGAAAAGTTGCTGCACCTCGGTGGTGACGGCCGGCAGCTCCGGGTCGTTGGGATATTTGCGGCGCAGGTAATCTGCGATCTGCTGCGGCGCGCCGGCATCGGTCGCTATTTCCTTCTGGGTCATGGCTTCCACCGCCACGCGCTTGATGTTCGGCAGCTTGGTGCTGAGGGCGCCTGCCTCCATCGCGCGCTCGACCACGTCGTTGGCGGTCGGAAAAACGTGGGCGGGACGATTGTGGCAGTCCATGCAGTCCATCACGCGAACCTGGCCGGCGGGCGGCTCGCCCTTGAATGCATCGGTGCGGAAGATGCGGGCGGTGCCGTCCTTGAGGTTGGTCACGCGGATCCACGGGATGTCCTGGCGCTTTTCGTCGTCGGCGTAATATTCGACCCGCTCGTTCGGATTGACGTGCCAGTGGATGCCGCCGAGTGGGCTGCCGGGCTGGCCCGTGTTCACGTGCATGAGCAGGCGCACGCTGTAGGCGGTGTTTTTCCTGTCGGACAGGAAGTGGTCGTTGACGATGTCGATGTTGCCGTGGAATTTTTCCGGCCAGTGGCATTTCTCGCAGGTGTCCTGCGCGGGGCGGAGGTTCTTGATCGGGGTCGCGATCGGGCGCTTGTAGTTGTCGAAGGTGTAGGCGATGAGCTGGTGGGTGCCGTTGATCTTGGCCTTGATGAACCATTGTGCGCCGGCGCCGACGTGGCACTCGACACAACTGACGCGGGCGTGGGCGCCGCGTTGGTAGGCGACGAACTCGGGATTCATCGCCTGGTGGCAGACCTGGCCGCAGAACTGGGTCGATTCGGAGTAGTTGTAGGTTTCGTAGCTTCCGAAGGCGCTGAGCACGAGGAAGCCGACGGCGCCGCAACCGAGCAGGATGAGGCTGCGCCGCTGGCGGGGATTGGAAAAATCCAGCCGCCACCGGTCCGGCATCGTGGCGGCATACTTGATCGACCACCGGCGTTGCATCCAGGCACCGACAAAAGAAATCACGAGGCCGGCGATCAGGAAGCCCGGCGCGACGATGAAGGTGAAGATGCCGAGGTAGGGATTCTTGTCGCCTTGCGTGAAATCCATCCAGGCGAGGAAGGCGAACGAGAACAGCCCGCCGGCCGCGATCACCGCGCCAATGGAGCTGATCCAATTGTTGAAATTGGAGTGAGGCTTGTGGCCCTCAGGCGGCGGAGGCTGGATTGGGTCAGGCATGATGTAAGAGGGCGTGAGGCAATTCGCGCGGCAGCGCGGGTAGGGCGCGTTATCCGTAACGCGCCGGTTGGACGTGGCTAAAATCTAGGCGCGGCGCATTAGGATAATCCGCCCTACCTCAAATTCAGCCCTTGAACTTGCGGATGTAGGCGACGAGGTCCTTGATCTCGTCAGCAGAGAGATCGTCCTTGAAAGACTTCATCTTCTGCTTGCCGTCGACCAGAACGCCATCGGTGATGGTCTTGGTCATGTCGGCATCTGTCATCTTGGCCTGCACCGCGGCGTCAGTGTAGTCCTGAAGGTTGAGTTTTTTTCCGATCTTGGTCTCGCCTTTGCCGTCGGCGCCGTGGCACTTGGTGCAGTTGGCCTCCCAATTGTCGGCCGCGGGGGCGGCGTGGCTGAGAGCCGCGGCGAGCAGGAAGACCGTGCCGGTCGCAATGATTTTGGTGCTGTGTTTCATGGTGAAGAGAAATGGGTTTAACACGTGTGTAGCGGGTTGGAGGATGACTCGCTGACGTTCAAGTATGCCAAATCACGGGTAGGATGGCTGTGCATCGCTTGCTGAGGTTCATGCAAACCTTGCCATTTGGTGAAACGGCCTTCTTCGCAGAGCGACGAAGGCCATGCCCGCTGTGCCCGGCATGGCCAGCAAGGTCAGCGCGAGCGTTTTCCTCCGAGTTCAAAATCACACAAGGACTGAGGAACCATGCGCAAGATATGCGGAGCTGGGCCTCGGGACTTATGACATCATCAAAGGCTCTTGAAAATCCGCGCATGAACACACCCCATCGAACGTCGCCAGACGCCACTATCCCCGCAGATTGGCGTCGTCGCCCACTTCTGGGCGCCCTGCTTTTTCTTTCCCTGCTGGTTGCGGCCTGCCGCGATTCCAAGGTGGAGGCCTATCGCGTGCCGAAGGAAAAGGATCCAAATTTTCCGGTCACAACCGACGCACACGCGCCATTGTCAGCTCCTGCCGTTGCGCCGGCCGCATCGGGCGGTGACATGGGTGTCGCACCGGCCGCCGACGCTGGCCTCACGTGGGTTGCACCGACCAGCTGGCAACCGAAGCCGCTGGGCGCGATGCGCAAAGGCAGTTATGCCATTAGCGGCGCTGCGGGCGTGACGGCGGATGTCTCGATCACCGCGTTTCCCGGCGCTGTCGGTGGCGAATTCGCCAACATCAACCGTTGGCGCAGCCAACTCTCACTGCCGCCGATCGCCGAAAGCGACCTCGCCGCCTCCGAGACACGCTTCAGCCAAAACGGCCTCACCTTTACCCTCGTCGACCTGGTGAGCGCCAACGCCGCCAATCCCCGGCGGATCCTTGGTGCGATGGTGTCCTACGGGGGCGCGATGTGGTTTTTCAAGCTCAGCGGCCCCGATGCATTCGTGGCGACGACCAAGCGCACGCTGCTCGATTTTCTCATGACTGTTAAGCCGGCCACACCATGAAAACCATGCTCCACGATATCCGCGACTTCTTTGTCTCGCTCAAGCTCACGGTCGCCCTGCTCGTCTTCGGGATGGTGCTGGTGTTCGCCGCGACCCTGGACCAGGCGAACCTCGGTGTCTGGGGCATCCAGCAAAAATGGTTTCACACCTTTGTCGTGTTCCAGGATATCCGCGGCGTGGTGCTTCCCCTTTATCCCGGTGGCTACCTGATCGGTGGGCTGTTGCTGGCCAACCTGCTCGCCGCGCATCTCCATCGTTTCAAATTCACGTGGCGCAAGGCGGGCATTTTCCTCACGCATGCCGGGCTCATCCTGCTCCTGGTCGGCGAACTGCTCAGCGGCATCTGGCAGGAAGATTACAATCTCCGCCTCAGCCCGGGCGACACGAAGAACTACGCCGAGAGCTATCGCTTCAACGAACTGGCCATCACTGACACGACCGCTCCGAGTTTCGACGACGTTGTCACCATCCCCGATGCGATGCTCGCGCGCCATGCGGCGATCCAGCACCCGAAGCTGCCGTTTCGCGTCGTGACCAGGGCGTATTATCCCAACTCGACGATCCAGGCGCGCGCCGCCGGGACGCCATCCCTCGCCACGGCCGGGATCGGCCTCAACGTCGATGCCGTGCCGCAGCCCGTCACCTACAAGCAGGACGACACCAACACGCCCACCGCTTACGTTGAGCTCAGCGCACCCGATGGGTCGCCCGGGACGTTTCTCGTTTCCACCGGGCTCCTCGGGCCCCAGCGCTTCGACTACGCCGGCCGCTCGTGGGCCATCACCCTGCGCCCGCGCCGCATCTATATGCCGTTTTCGATCTCGTTGCTGAAATTCAGCCATGACAACTATGCCGGCACCGACATCCCGAAAAATTTCTCCAGCCGCGTCCGCGTCACCACATCTGACGGCCGCAACGATCGGGAAGTGCTCATCTACATGAACAGCCCGTTGCGTTATGGCGGCCTCACGTTTTATCAGGCGGGTTTCGAAAACAATGATCGCACGACCATTCTTCAGGTCGTGCGCAATCCCTCGTGGATATTGCCCTATGTCGCTTGCGGGTTGATGGCCTTCGGGCTCGTCGCCCAGTTCGGCATCCACCTCGTCGGCTTTGTCCAAAAAAAGTCGCGCCAAAAGCTTGGTCCTGGCCGCCGCGTGAAACCGATTTTTCCCGCGCTGGTGGTGCTGGTCGCCCTCATCGCGGTCGCCAGCACGTTGCGCGCTCCGCAAAGCTCCGGCGCCTGCGACACGGTGGCGTTTGGCCGCCTGCCCACGCTGGTCAACGGCCGCCTCAAGCCACTCGACACCGTCGCGCGCACTTCGCTTCTCATCATGCAGGGACGCCAGCTCGTGGCCACGCCCGATGGTCGCACGCTTTCGCCCGACGAGTGGCTGCTCGACGTGCTGTTCCAGCCCGCGCTCGCCAACCGCTACCAGGCTTTCGAGATCATGCATCCCGACGTGCTCACGTTGTTCGACCTCACGCGCGAACAGGGCGCAGGCAAGAAACGTTTCTCATTCGACCAGCTCAGGACAGGGCTGCCGGACCTCGAGCGCCAGTCCAAGCTCGCCGATGCCACCGACGCCCCTGTGCGCACGGCCTTTCAACGCGCGGTCATCCAACTCCGCGACAACATCCTTGTTTATCAGAGCCTCCAGGTGAGTTTCATCCCCCCGGGTGTCGATGGTTACCTCGACCAGTTGATCCGTTTCGAAAAAACGCTGCCGGCGGCGATGGACGCGCTCCGTGCGCAGCGCGCCGGCCAGTCCCACGATTCCGCCGCGACCAAACTCATGCTCGAGATGAGCCAGAATTTCGCCGCGATGGACACGCTCGGCTACCTGCTGCCCATTCCGCCCGAAACCGGCATGGAGAATCCCGCGACATGGAAATCCGCCGGTTCGTCGCTGCAGGACAGCCTCATCACCGGTCGCATCAACCCCGCCGCAGCGGCCTTCGCTCTTGCCGGCTCCGCCTGGTGCAGCCACCAGCCGGAGGCGTTCAATGCGAGCGTGTCCGCCTACCGGGCGAGGCTCGACCCCGCCATTCCCTCGCTGCTCGCCAAGTGCGACGTCGAGTCGCGCTTCAATTCCGCGGAGCCGTTTTATACCAGCGCGATTCTCTATTTCATCGCCTTCCTGCTCGGTATTTTTTCGTGGCTGAAATGGCCCGACCTGCTCGGCCGTGCGGCGTTCTGGCTCATCGGGCTCAGCTGGCTTCTCACTACGGCCGGGATTGTCACGCGC
>Ga0210387_10002173_pt1 | contig 14895 bp, 11 predicted proteins | sample IncBWC7OmetaG_FD_160108 | JGI IMG/M metagenome (GOLD analysis project Ga0210387, IMG submission 160108) | Forest soil microbial communities from Barre Woods Harvard Forest LTER site, Petersham, Massachusetts, United States - Inc-BW-C-7-O ...
GCGCAAAGGCGATTTTGGTATACCACAGATTATGCTTGACGCACATTCATTTATTTCGTTTTATTAGGTTTCATTTCGTTTAGTGAAAGTGCGCTCGACGACTCGGTTGATGCATCAGTGCGCGAGTGTGCCGCATGAGACGATAGATGGCCATTCGAAACGAGCAACTATGAACTTGCAGCTTCTCAGTCCGAAACTCGCGCGATACGTGGTCGGGAATCTGTTGATGGGAACCTTGGGCCTGACCCTGACTCTTGCTCAGACAAAAGCCGAGCCGCCCGCGCCCGCGAGCGCCGCCTGCCATGTGGAACCCGCGGATTATAAGGGCTGGCACGCGCAAAGCCTCTCCAATCGCTGGGTGCAATTGATCGTGGTACCGCAGAACGGCGGACGCCTGATGCAGGTCACGTTCGCGGGACACTCCTATCTTTTCGTCAATCCAAAATACGAAGGCAAATATCTGCCGCCAACCGAGAGCCAATGGTTCAACTATGGCGGCGACAAACTCTGGCTTCTGCCCGAGGGCAACGACGACGAGCAGCATTGGGTTGGAAATTCCGACGCGATCGACGATTCTCCCTACTCTTTTCGAAAGATTTCGGAAGGAGAACATTGCGAGGTCGAGCTGACATCCCCGGCCGATCCTCGCACGGGGATTCAGTTTCAACGCACCATTCGCCTCGACGCCGACTCTCCGCGAATTAGTTTTCACGCCACCATGAGAAACACCTCGGGTCACAGCCTGGAGTGGTCGATGCAGTCAGTCTCGCAATACAACACGGCAGATTCCGCCGACCCATCGCGAATCAACCATGACTTCCGGACGTTCACTCCGGCGAATCCGACCAGCAGCTATCTCAACCGCTATCACGTCCGGTTTGGTCCGGCCGAAAATTCCGCCGTCTCCGTCCGGGAGGATGGCCTGTTTGCCCTTCATTATGTTCACATGGCTGCCGAACTCTGGCTGGACTCTACAGCTGGATGGCTCGCCGTGGTCGACGGCAGCAGCAAATTCGGGATGGTCGAACGTTTCCAGTTTGAAGAGTCGCGGGCCTATCCCGGCAAAGCATCCGTAATTTTTTGGACGAACGGTCCGGAAGTGAGGCTGAGCGCCGCCGGCGAAGCGTCGATGAGCGCTGGAGGCGACGGATCACCTTATTACCTCGAAGCCGAACTCAATTCACCGCTCTGCCGCCTGCGTCCCGGCCAGGCCTGCAGCTTCGATACGGAATGGTTTCCCGCCCGCGCCGCCGGCGAATTTCACGGCGTCACCGACGCGGGAACCGTCATCCGTCCGCTTCGCGCCACCCAGACGCCGAATGGCAAGATCGCACTCTCGGGATCCTACGGAGTATTTTTCGCCGGTCATCTGGTCGCGCACCTCTACAACGAACATGGCGCAGCGCTGCCGAGCGTACCCGTGGCCGACGTGGATCCAACCGAACTCGTTTCCCTCGAAACTGAGATCACCGCCTCCGGAAAGCCCGCCCGCATCGCGCTCCATCTTGAAGATTCAAACGGCCTGGATCGCGGTTCTCTGCAGGAAGTTTCCATCAGCTCCGGGGAGAATCGCTGAGTGTTGCCACGCGCCACGACAATCGCGCTGGCTTTGCTCGCCGCCTTCGGACTAACCGGCGCGCCGGTTGCGGCGCAAGCGGGGCAAATTTCCGGTGCCGTCGTCGCCAACGTGACCACGGAGGATTTGGTTGCGCGGCCCGTCGGCGCCAACTGGACCTCTTACAACGGCGACTACACCGGACGCCGCTACAGCAGCCTTCACGAAATCAACTCGAACAATGTCGCTCAACTCCGCGCGTCGTGGTTCTTTCATCCCGGTAATTCCGAGAGACTCGAAGTTACTCCCGTAGTCGTCAACGGCATGATGTACGTAACTTCCGCCAACGACGTGTTCGCGCTCGATGCTCGCACCGGGCGCGTGGTGTGGCACTACCAGCGGCCGATAAGCACAGGATTGCTCGACGATGCCGCATCGCACCACAGCCGTGGCGTCGGCGTGTGGCGAAACCTTGTCTACACCCAAACCGACGACGCCCACCTGCTCTGCCTCGACGCTCGCTCGGGAAACCTGGTGTGGGACATTCAATATGCGGACAAGACGAAGCACTATGGTTCGACCGGCGCTCCTCTTATCGTGAAAGATGAAGTCATCATTGGCACGTCCGGCGGCGATTCCGGCGTGCGCGGCTTTCTGGCCGCCTATGACGCGCTGACGGGAAATCTGAAGTGGCGCTTCTGGACCATACCCGCGCCGGGGGAGTTCGGCTCCGAGAGTTGGCCCGGCGATTCCTACTTGCACGGCGGAGCCACCACCTGGATGCCCGGCACCTACGACGCCACGCTCAACACCGTGTACTGGACCACCAGCAACGCAGCCCCCGATTTTGCCGGAGACTCACGCCCCGGCGACGATCTTTATACCGCCTGCGTGTTGGCCCTCAATCCCGACACTGGAGAATTGAAATGGCATTTCCAGTTCACGCCGCACGATCTGTATGACTTCGATGCGAATGAAACCCCGGTGCTGGTCGACCTCGATGAGAAGGGTGTGACTCGTCACCTGCTGGTCCAGGCCAACCGCAACGGATTTCTTTACGTTCTCGACCGCGTTACCGGCAAATTTCTTAACGCCACGCCATTCGTTCAGAAGTTGACCTGGGCCACGGGCGTGGATGCGAATGGCCGCCCGATACTCTCCGGCCGAGTTCCGAGCGCGCAAGGCACTTCAATCTGCCCGAGCATCAACGGCGCCACGAATTGGTTTTCGCCTTCGTACAATCCCGGCACCGGACTTTTTTATGTGATAGCACTGGAGAGCTGCAACCTGTTTTTCAGCAAGCCCAGACCGTTTGCGCCTGGCGAAACTTTCTACGGCACCGGCACAAAACTTCCACCGAACGAGCATGCGCAGAAGGTGCTGGTTGCGTACTCGGTAGCGGAGGGCAAACTAGTATGGACCTATCCGCAGGTCGGCCGTGGCGATTCCTGGGGAGGCACGCTCAGCACCGCCGGCAGTCTGGTGTTCTTCGGAGATGATGCCGGATCGTTCGAAGCGGCCGATGCCCGCACCGGTCGCGCTCTCTGGCACTTCTACACCAGCCAGACCATGCACGCCTCGCCCATGACCTATATGGTCGACGGAGTTCAATACGTCGCACTCGCCGCCGGAAGCGACGTGATCAGCTTCTCGCTCCCACATTGAGAAGTCTTGATTGAGAGTTATTTAGGTGGAAGTGAATGGCGCGATAAAGAAGCCCGTCCCCTTTTCCGGGCAACCCCCTCTTCCATTGTCCACTATCCCCATAATATATCTGGTATATTACCGGTAGTCCCGCCGATTCCGAGCGGGATGAGGATTCGAAGCGCTATGATCCTGGAAAATCGGATCGGGCCCACGAGTTCGTGAATCAAACGGGAGACACTGCGGCACGGAGTTCTTCACGAATGAGGTCATGCGCGGCCTGTTGGCATCGCGCCTGGAAACGGCGGAGTTGACACCTAATGGCTTCCGCGAGGTGGGCCGCGGTCCGGGGTCGACTGCCGGTGAGTGTATTGAATGGCTGACGATCCGCGATCAGAAGCAAGCGGTGGTTGACGACGTGGAGCGCATTCGCAACCACCCCCTGGTGCCGCCCTCGATTCCCGTGTACGGATTTGTTTATGATGTGCGGTCGGGGAAGTTGGTTGAAGTGGAAGGTGCAACTGCAGCCGGCAGAGCCGCCTGACCCACGCTCCGGTTGAGTGCGATCCGAGCTCAGAGGTTATTTATGCTTTGGAAAACTGACCCAACGTTTTATCCCTCGCCCAAGCTCGCCATGAAGGCTCCGGCCGAGAAGGTGGCGTATGTCGCCGCGCTGAACGCCAACGGCGGCGGGAAGCCTGATGCGCTGCTGGTTGTGGATGTGGACCATGAGTCCGGCACCTACGGGAAGGTTGTGGGGCGGGTCGACATGCCGAATGCGGGCGACGAGCTGCATCATTTCGGCTGGAACGCCTGCAGTTCCGCGTTGTGCCCTTATGCTCCGCACCCGCACGTGGAGCGGCGTTATCTCATCGTTCCAGGCCTGCGATCGTCGCGCATTCATGTGATCGATACGAAGGATGATCCGAAGCAGCCGAAGATCGTCAAGGTGATTGAGCCACAGGTCGTGGCGGAGAGAACGGGCTACAGCCGCCCGCATACCATTCACTGCGGACCCGACGGGATCTACCTGAGCGCTCTTGGGTCGCCCAGCGGAGACGGTCCTGGCGGAATCTTTGCCCTCGATCATTACAACTTCGAGCCACTCGGACGGTGGGAGGTGGACCGCGGTCCGCAGTATTTTGGCTATGACTTCGCTTGGCACCTTGGGCATGACATCGCGGTGACCAGCGAATGGGGCACGCCGAATATGGTGGAGGACGGCGTGAATCCTGAGTTGCTGCTCGCCGGGAAGTATGGACACAGTCTGCACATCTGGGATCTTCGCAAGCGCCGCCATCTGCAAGCGTTGGACCTCGGCGCGGAACAGCAGATGGTGCTTGAGTTGCGCGCGGCGCACGATCCGACCAAGGCTTACGGCTTTGTCGGCGTCGTTACTTCCCTGAAAGATCTATCCAGTTCGATCTGGTTATGGCATCGTCCGAACGGAGCGTCGAATGGAAAATTTGAGGTGAAGAAAGTCATCGAGATTCCGGCCGAACCAGCCGATCCGGCGCAACTGCCTCCGCTGCTGCAGGGCTTCAAGGCGGTGCCGCCGCTACTCACCGACATCAATCTTTCCGTCGACGACCGGTTTCTTTACGCTTCGTGCTGGGGCACGGGCGAAATTCGACAGTACGATGTCTCCGATCCATTCAATCCCAAACTGACCGGGTCAGTCCACATCGGCGGGATCGTACGTCGTGCTTCGCACCCGGCGAGGCGGGGCGAGGCGTTGAACGGCGGTCCGCAGATGGTGGAAATCAGCCGTGACGGCCGCCGCGTCTATTTCACCAATTCGCTTTACGCGGCGTGGGACAAGCAGTTTTACCCCGACGGTATTCGCGGTTGGATGGTGAAGCTGGATGTTGCGGCGGACGGCGGAATCAAGCTCGACCCGAAGTTGTTTGTCGAGTTTGGCGATCTTCGCCCGCATCAGGTAAAACTGCAAGGCGGCGACGCGTCCTCGGACTTCTACTGCTATCCATGAATCACAGCCGGCAATGAATCACAACTGGCCCTGGGTTGCTCTGGCGCTGCTCGGCGCCTACCACGGTCTGAATCCGGCTATGGGCTGGCTGTTCGCGCTGGCTCTCGGCTTGCAGGAGAAACGCAGGTCGGCCGTGATTGTCGCACTGCTTCCGATCGCTGTGGGACACGCCGTCGCGATTGCCGCGACCATACTCCTGTGGCGTTTCGCGCAGCATTTTCTTCCCGTCAATTTCTTGAGGTGGGGTGTTGCATTGATTCTTATTTCGCTCGGCGCCTATCGGCTTTTCCGGGCAAGTCATCCGCGGGGAGCAGGCATGAGGGTTGGAGGAAAGGATTTGTTCTTGTGGTCCTTTCTTATGTCATCGGCTCACGGAGCAGGATTGATGCTCTTGCCGATTCTGATGACTCAGCCGATGCCCCGCATGTCTCATGGAATGTCACACTCGATCGCTGGAGGATTGGTGTCTGATCTCTCGTCGTTGAATGCATCTGCAATTGCATTGGCAGTGCTTGTCCACACAGCCAGCATGGTGGTCGCCGCTGGAAGCTTGGCGCTCTTGTTCTTCGAGACCTACGAAAAGTCGGGCCTGCAACTCCTGCGGCAGGCGTGGCTGAATTTCGACCTCCTGTGGGCGATCGCCTTGCTGGTCGCCGGATTTGTCGTTTTGTTCTTTTGATTGCCCTCAGACATTGCAGTGGGGAACGATCCCGGACTGATGGCGATTTCCAGCGACGGAAGGTATCTTTTTCGTCGTCGCGAATGACGATCAGCCCCTGTCAGACTTGATTGAACAGGATTCTTGACCGGGAAATCAGAAGACGAGGTGTTGCCTACGACATACACACTGCCTGAGCGATCGACCGCAATCTCTACTCCAGAGTCGTTGTAGGTTCCGCTGGGATACAGGCCGCGCTGGCCCACTCCGCATGGCCCAGATTTGAGGACGCTTACGTTTATCCCGAAATTACAGGCAACTTTTGTATTGCCGTAGCCGGAGGGCAATCTCCGCAATCATGACCGGCAGATTTCCCGGAAGCCGACTTCTGGCCCGAATAAGTTGCGGATTGCCAGTTCACCCGACCGGGACCGGGATCGCTTTCACTCCCACGGTCAGGATTTCTGGACAAGGGACACCGCCTCATTTGGAGCAGTCTGGCCGAGGCCTATGGTGCGCATCGTAATTGTCGGCAAACTCCAGTTGCCGCTCCTATTTCATTCCCAGATCCGTTAGGATCTTGGGACTGTTTTCTCCCGATGCGACAATTTGATGGCACGCGGAACAGTCATTTGTAATGGTCTGGCCCTCGGCGCTCGTATGATTGCCATCATGGCAGCGGAAGCAACCCGGCGAATCGACGTGCCCAAGGTTATTCGGGTGCGTACCCCAGGTCACACGCATCTCTGGGAAGATGTTTCGCAAGTAGATATTCGCCACTTCTTGGGCAGCCTGCTTCACCGCGGCCCCCCGGGCTCCCGCAATTTCAGGATAGTTGCTCTGATAAAACTTGGTGATCTCGCTCGTGATGCTCTGCTCGGCCACGTCGCGAGTGGTGTAATTCACCTTAAGCACCTCGACCGCCTTTTTTCTGATGTACGGGAGATCGGGGCTGATGCGCCCGATCGACATTTGCTTGTCCACTGCGTTTTCCGGCATCTCGGAGGCGTGCGCAGGTCGGTTGTGACAATCCAGGCAATCCATTATGCGATGCTCGCCTCGGTCCAGCTGTTCTTTGGTTGGCTTGGCGCCACTGGAAAGGAATTCGGTGGTCTTTCCTCTATCGTCGGTGTAATACACGGCCGGAATCGTCTGCCGCTGGGGGTCGGTTGCAACGTAGCGGATGCGAGCCGCGTCAGCTAGATGGTGCCCGTGGATTCCGCTCACGCCCTGACCATTGCTTCCTCCCACCTTCAGCATGACAACGTCTGTCTGCGGTGTGTTTTTTTCATCTTCCGTGTAGCTGGTGCGAACCAGCATTTTGTCGCCCGCGAAGCGGCCGGGCCAATGACATTGTTCGCAGGTTTGGCTGGCCGGGCGGAGGTCCTCTACCGGCGAAGGGATTGGGCGCGGATAGGTATGAGTGGCGACCATATAAACCTGCCGCAAGCCAGTCAGTTTGGCTCGCACCATCCAAGGCAGCCCAGGGCCAATGTGGCAGTCCACGCAAGCCACATGCGCATGCGGGGAAACATGGTAGGCGGTATTCTCCGGAAGCATGACGTGACAAGTCGTTCCGCAGAAATTCGTCGAATCCAGGTACTCCACGCCGCGGTAGGACGCGGTGCCAATGATGAAGAGATTGAGTCCGGTGGCCAGAGCCACCCACTCCAAAGTGCGTCGAACCGCGGGCAGGCGCAAGTCAACCGCGGGGAAAACTGCCGGCAGTTGCCCTGTTCCGCGCAAACTCCGACGCCTGAGCCAGATGCCGAGTGGAATCAGCAGCAGGCCAATTACGAAAATGGCCGGGAGGGTGAGAAAAACCAGGACGCCGATATAGGGATGCGGAGGTCCCGGCAGGAAGATCTCATAGAACCAGAAGGCGATGGTCGTAAGCGCCGCGCTCGTCGTGATCACCGCACCGGTGAGCGAGACGGGATTCTGGCCCAGAAAATAGATGAGCTGCGACCAGCCTCCGATGCGTTCCCGCAGATTCATTGGAATGAGAATCTCTTTCCAGCTCCTACGCGCCTCGTCGCACACATCTCTTTAGCTCACGTCGCTTCATAATGCCGGTGCCAGTAACCCGACTGTGACTATTTTTTCAATGTGCGGATATAAGCCACCAGCCCCTTAATGTCATCCGCTTTCAAAGACTTTCCGTACGCGGGCATCTTGTTCTTGCCGTTCGTAATGATAGTGGAGAGTTCCGCATCGGACATTCCCTGCACCTCGGCCGTAGTGAAATCGTGGGCACCCATTGTCTTCCCTGTCGCCGAACCGGTTCCGTCAGCACCATGGCACATGGCACACTTCGATTTGTAGAGCGTTTCCGACGCGCTCTGCGCTTGAGCCGACGATGAAAGAACAAACCCGAGAGAAATCACCATCACCGTGGCGAACACCTGCATTCTGCTTGTCTTCATCTTTAAGCTCCATTCGGTTCTGTATTTGTATTCGCGTCTCAATTTGCTAACTACAACAACTCAGAGCGTTCTTACGATACATCTCTGTTTTTGCCTACCCTGAAAACGAGAGCATCAGAATGAATAACGCAGAGACTCGGTTAGGGAGTTGGCATGAAAATAGCGTGGCGTGGTCGGGCCGACAAAGGAACCTTCCCCGTACTGGTAATAATTCCAGCTCATGTTGTAAGCCAGCTTGTGGCCTATATCCACGCTCAGGTTGGCTACAGGCTGCTGATACTTGTACTGCACTGTGCCGAGAGGCTGCAGAATGTTGAACTGCGGCACGCTGCCGTCAACACTGGAGATGCTATAGCCGATGTTAGCCAGCACTCGCTTCGCGGGCTTGAACCTGACGGTGGCCATTCCGAAATTGGTGTGGTTCGTGAAGTACGAATTGGCCATCAGGTTATTCGAAGTGTCGTTTCCTGCGCAATTGTTGTCAGCGGCATTGGCCACGAAGGGAAGGATCACGCCGATTGGCGGCGTGTCGTTGAAGCAGATGATGGCATTCTGGATCACGCTGTTGAAGTTGTATGCCAGATCCAGCCCGAAACGTTCGCGCGGCGCCAGCGACGCGGTCACGCCGTAGTTCTGGTTGTGTCCCACGTATTGGGTTTGTGCGTCTGCATTGGAGAGTTGCAGGATGTTAATCGATGCACCCAGGGTGGCCCAGGAACGCGGTGTGTAGGTCGTTTGAAACCGATAGCGCGCTTCCTTGCGTGGGGACAAACGGACGAATACGGCGTTGTAGTTCGTATGTTCATAATCGAAATTCAATCGCAAGGCATGGGTGGGACGCGCCCAGAACCCGAGGAGCGCTGTTTTCTCAAGGCCCACGAAGTGGTCCAAATCTCCAGGCAGAAAATCATTGAAGTGGTTGAAGTCCCGGTCGCCGTAGCGGTAGCCAATGCGAGCCCCGACCTTTTTCGTGATGTCCCATGCCAGTTCGGTCTGATTTCTCGTCCAGGTCTGATTGAAGGATGACTGGATTGTGGTTGGCGTCGCTACCGGCGTGGTGAGCGGCGTACTCAGCAAAGTACATGGTGGCGCTGCGCAGCTGTAGTCAAGTTCGTTAAGATTTCCGTTCTGTGGAATGCGGTAGGCCCAGAAATAGAATTTTTCGATCAGGCGCAGATGCTGGGTCAGGTGCAATGTGGTCCCTAGGTCAGCCACGTCGGAAATGCGGTTGGCGGCGCCAGTGCCAGAGCCAGTAAAGGCGAGAGTGTTGGAGCGCGTGATCAGGCCGCTGAAAGCTTCGTCCAACGGCGTGCTCGAAACCGCAGAACTGTAGGAATAAGAACCAACCAGCTCTAACTTCCGGAAGTAATTGCTGCGCAGGCTGATGCGCTCGGTGGGCGTGGAGGTGCGAATCCGCTGGTTACGCGAGTAGTTGAAGTACGCGCTGCATGTGACATTGGTCAGGATCCCATTGACAATCAGGCTGCTTTGGCCGGTCGGCACGGCGCATGGTTCCTTGTTCGCAGTATCGATGGACAAGCCCAACGAAACGGAACTAGCGGGCGTTGTTGGCAGGAGCGCCTCATTAAGGGGATTCAGTTGGTAGTCTGTATCTCCCTTGTAGTAGTCAAGAAATTGGTCGTAGCTGAGAACGGTCCGTGGCGCGATTCGAAAGTCCACTCCTAAGCGATAGGAGTTCATGGTTGTGTTCCAGTCCTGCAGGAGCGAAGCTTCCGTGCCTTCGTGGATGCTGCTGTACGAAGGCCCGGTCATGTTGTTATGCGAATATCCCAAACGGAAGCTCACAAAGGACTGCGGGAGCAGCGTGAGGTCTACATCGCTCATGCGTCGTGTCGTTTCAAATTCGTGGGGTGAGTTCAATATCGGGATCGACGGAGTAGCTCCCCCAGGAGCAGGTGGAGGCGGCGGATTGAGTGGATTTGCCAGCAAGTCATAATCCGAGAAATACTGATCGCGACGGAAACTGGTTTGCAGGTTGTACCACTTGTTCTTGTCCGCGCGCAGGCGAAGGTAGTTGTTCGGGTCCCCTCCCCATCCCACGCTGTTGAGGTAGAGATTGTCGAACAGCAAGCCCTGGTGATCGACCGACTGCATGGTAAGCGTCTGGTCAAGTATTCGCGGGCCCGTCTGTAGATTCACCAGTGTGTTGTACATATCGCCCATTCCGGTCACATCGGTAGTCCGGTAGCCTAGTTCGATGGACTGGTGGATCTGGTAACCACCGCGGGTTATTCCATCGGGTTCGGCGGGCGCGGCCGGCACCGGACTCGCCGTCGGCACTGGGGCCGGGGTCGCATTGGGAGTCTGCGCAAAGAGCGTTTCCGGCGAGCACACGATCATTGCTGTTCCGCATACGAACAACGCTAGAGCTATCGCGGTCCGACACTTGCTTTGACCCCTCGCGGCCAACGGGCTGCTCTCTGCCTGCAAGCGCAGGGATCTCTGCTTCTCCAGTGACGAAGATTGCTGGACGAATTTTCCTGGCAGCTCCATCGGTACTTCCTACTTGAAGAACACGTCGCTGAAATTGGAGCCGTGAATCTGCGTGTGACACATCGTGCAGGCCTGATACTTCGCCGATTGATTGTGCGCGGGCCCGGCTGGTCCGCCCGCCGTCAACGTGGTCGAGAACGTGTGGCACTGCAGACAGAGCCTGTTCACCGGCATCACATTGAGCAGCTTCGGATTAGTGGATCCGTGGGGCGAATGGCAACTTGTACAGCCCTCGGTCTTCACCGGCACATGTTCGTAGACAAAAGGACCCTGCTTATCGACGTGGCACTTGTAGCAAACGGCGTCGCCGCTCGGCAGACTCCGTAGCTGCCGTACGGTTGCTGTACCATGCGGGTTGTGGCAGTCCACGCATTCCATCAAGCCCTCGCTGACGCGGTGGCGATAAGGTTTGGCAAAGTCCGCCTTAGCGGAGACGTGGCATCCGTAACACAACTGGGGTTGCTCCTGGACTAGCAGGAACTCTTTTTCCTTGGCGTGATGGGGCGAGTGGCAGTCGAGACATCCCACATCGCTGCTGGCGTGAGCAGATTCGGAGAAACGCGATTGTTCATGTGCTTCGCCGTGGCAGGTCAGACACCGAGCGCTAGTCTCCCGCCGCGACTTTCCTTCGAACACAAATATTTTGGTCTTGTCCCCGCCGCCGGCCACGTGGTCGGCTCCGGGCCCGTGACAACCCTCGCAACCTTGCTTTGAGGGACCGCCCTTTGTGTTGAGTGTGGTCTTCCAGTGCGGCGTCTTCTCCCAAGCGTTATAAATCTCCTCGTGACAGGTCTTGCAGGTCTCGGCCCCCACGTACTTGGACGCTTCGGGAGAAGACGCCGCGGCCGTAGGTGCGCTGGCGGCTTGGGCGTTCTTACCAGCTGCCTGCTGGCTCACCTGGCCGGCGGCAAAAGCGAGCGCGACGAAAAGACACAGAGAGGAGACGAGAAGAACTCGACAGGCTTTGTGACAAAGTTCGTGGCTCACAGGTTTGAGTCCCTCAGCTTCATGTCATTCAGCAGGGCCGAGACCTCCCTGGTCGCCGGTTTGACTTCCCTGGAATTGCAAAAATTTTAATGTGATCTGCAATTCCAGGGCTGTTCACAATTGCTCATCTCTCAAGAATCAAATGCACCACACATGTCTGCTGTGAACTGGTCCTGGCCGTCGATTGATTGCGGGAGTGGCGCCTACAGGCCGATTGTCTGCTGGCAGACCGGCGCATTTCTGTGATCTAGGTCACAAGACAACGTGCCTGAGGCCACTCATGGTGCCAAAACGGGAGAAAGTTTCAGACTTGAGAAGGCTAGCCAGCTGGCGAATTTCCCAAGGAATCGTCGAACGCATCCTTTAACGCCTGGCATTTTACGAACGCCACTAATGTCTATTTCGACGTGATGACGCGTGATCTCGAGATTGGAGGTCAACCGCGCAGCAGCCGCGGCGCCGGATTCTGTGCCATTACGTATTCGGCTTTCATAACGGGCTTGTTCGAATACTGCCGTTCACGGAGCATGCAACACCCAGGATTTGTCGCTCTCGACTCGCCCTTGATCGCCTACAAGGAAGCAACAGACGAGAACATGCAAATCACGGAGACTGACTCCAAGCCGCTCCTACGAACATCTTCAGTCGTTCGCTTGCGACCAACAAATCTTCTGGTGGACAACACTGAACCGCCCGCCGACTTTCAGGCAACAGCAACCCACTTTACGAAGAATCCCGACATCCCGAGGTACGGCTTCTTCCCGCCTCTCCAAATTACGCCAAGGAAAGGTATGATCCCGTGATGAAACCCCTTGAAGCTGTCATAAAGAGCACCACTTCGCCGAAATTAGGTCGACTGACTGTCGGTAAGCGGACAAACATGTGACCAATGGTTCGGCGACGTCGTTTTTCAGACGCTTCAGTGTTTGAGAAGCGGGTTAGTTCCGAATTGCCGACCGATCGGCGCAGAACCCAATCTGTCGGCTCCAACAAGCCGCCTCTTTTCCGCGTAGCTGAATCGATTCGCTGCCGCCACAATTTGGGCCACTGAATGCAGAATTGCGGTCGTTGTTTCGTCGAAAGCCTAGGCCTTTGGAGCTGCGCTGAAGATCTCGACCAGGCGATCCGCGATCATCCTGTCCTCGCCGTCTTTCAGTTGCCAGACCGCAAAGCCGAAGCTGTTGGGATCGCGATCGCTGGAGTGGCCATTGGGGTGGCTAAGATGCTCGCCGTGATTATCAGCGGCCGGCGCGTCCGGGTTTCGTCCGCGCATGCCGCTCGCACCTGCGCCCATGCTGCCGATAGCGATTGGCCGGGTGTCGGCCAGCTTCTGCATGACTTCCCGTCCGGTGATGTTGAGCTTCGAGGGATCGATCTGCCAGCTATAACGCGGGGTCACATTGCCGAGAGCCTGGGGGTTGAACTGGCGAGGAAGCGCCATCACTCCGAACTTCTTCACCGCGTCGGTGATGACCTGTGCGCGCTCGTCGTAGATCCTCAGCGAGGCGTCGAAGTCCTGGTTGACGAACATCTCGAGCGCCTTGAGCATGCCGAAAATGGTCTCTTTGCCGACCTTGCAGCAACGCCCGATCCGATCTTCCTGCGGGCTCATGTTCAGCAAGGCGTAATGGATCAGCTCTTCCTTGCCGATCAAAATGCCGGCAGCCTGCGGCCCGCGAATATCCTTGCCGCCGCTGAAGGTGACCATGTCGAAGCCGAGTGCCGGATACTCCCAGAGCCGCTCCTTCGGGGGCACGTCTGCGGCCGCATCGTTGAAACTGTACAGGTTGTGTGCCCGCGCGATTTCGACGGTCTCCGGCCCGCTGACCTTGCCCTTGTCGGACAAAATATTCGTAAAGTGGATCGCCACAGTCTTCGGATTGATAGCGGCGATCATCTCTTCGCGCGTCTCGACTTCGACCAGCTTCGCGCCGGTCTGGCGAATCTGGTGGTCGAACGGATAGCGATGGCTCTTCTGGATGATGACTTCGTTTTTGGGGAAATTGCTGACGTCGGGAATTTCGCGCATTCGCGGCTCGAGGTCTTCGGTCATCATGCCGGCGTAGCTGACCACCATGGCCGCGGCCGCGCCACCCGTCACCAGACCGGTGTAGCCGGCGGGGGACTTACACAGTTTCGCAATGAACCTACCGGCAGCGACCTCGAGCTCGTCGAGCAAAACGAAGTGCTCATTGCCTCTCCGGATCAGCTCCATGACCTCCGGCCGCATCACTGACCCACCGATGACGGTTACCGTGCCGTTGATGTTGACGAGAGGTGTGACTCCCAGCTCGGCATAGATGTCGCCAGTAGAACCAAGACCGGTAGTGATGGGCACGATGGGGCTGCCGTCGAGAGAAGGCGCAGAAGGCTTGGGCTTTCTGCCCAAGCTGCCCGCAGCATTTGATTTAGCTGGAGCGAACAGGCTGCCGCTGACGGCCCCCAGCGCAGCGAGAAATGAACGGCGATTCCAAGTGAACTTCAAGTTCATGCGTAGTTTCCTCTCCAGGTCATCGCCAACTATTCATCGGCGGGAGGATTGACGACCAGTGCGCTGCCAACGATTTCAATCAGTGAATCCCCCGGAATCCATTCCAGAGCCATGCAGGCGCGGGACGGAGCTTTGCCCGGGGAAAAATACGTCCCGTAAATTTTGTTCAACGCGTCGTACTGCGCTTTATGGGCATCGAACCGTGCCTTACCGGTCGGCATGGAGATACCGTCGGCGAGGGGCAGACAGAGAAAAACCTGGAGATGGATGATGCTGTCCATAGTGCAGCCTGCACGCTCGACTGATTTCTTGAGCGCGTCCATGGCGCGCGTAACGTGCTTTTCGAATGGATCCGTCACCAGGACGTGATCCTCCTTGGGATAGCCGTCATTCGAGCCCGTGCCGGAGAAATAGTAGATGCCATCGTGTGTGTGGTTACCGTTGCCGGAACGATGAGGCGAATCTCCGCGAGGTGCGCCCGCGGGTGCGCTTCCAGGCGCGAGTGGGCCGGCAACCGGGGCCTGCGCAGGGGGAGCCTGCTGAGTCGCTTGTTGAGAGAAGAGTTTCGGCGCGCCGGCTACGAGAGCCGCCATCGCCCCGATTTTGCCAAAGAAGTTGCGGCGAGTTTTG
>Ga0210387_10002175_pt1 | contig 14893 bp, 14 predicted proteins | sample IncBWC7OmetaG_FD_160108 | JGI IMG/M metagenome (GOLD analysis project Ga0210387, IMG submission 160108) | Forest soil microbial communities from Barre Woods Harvard Forest LTER site, Petersham, Massachusetts, United States - Inc-BW-C-7-O ...
TCCCATACGCGATTGCAGGCCCAATAAGGACTGGCCTTCGGCACCGCTTAGGTGCTCGTTCGGCGATCCATCTATCAACCAAAATTGGCCTTTGCTCTAACGCTTGGTTGCAGTCAGTGGGATTCCACATCTCATTTCTTTTCCTACGCCAGCGCATGATCGCAGGTTCTGATCTATTGAACCCATCTACGACGTGTCCTCTCTGTAATTCCCGTGCGTTTGGGTCACCTCATCAATCGTATCGCGAAGCGGCGGTATTGATTGTTGGGTCTTGGGGAATTTAAGAACATGCAGCAACTGGCCGAACTTGAGGCGCGAGCCGATCGCGTTGAGGTGCGATCGTCGCGCAAGCGCAAAGCCTCAGCGCGTCGCAAAGTGACGGTTCGGCTTAGTGAAGGTATCTGCGGTCGGCTTGACGTTGCAACCGATCGACCTGGCGTCGGCAAGAGCATGCTCGTGGAAGCCGCTCTTGAGCATTTTCTGTGCCCCGCTCCATCGGTCGAAGCTCTGCTGCACGAGCGTTTCGACGACATGCGTGCGAGATTCGACCACCTCGAGCGCGATATGCGGATGATCGCCGAGACCGTCGCCCTGCACGCTCGCTATCATCTGACCGTTGTCCCGCCGGTTCCCCAATCGCGACAACGCGAAGCGGTCAGTCTCGGCGAAGAGCGCTTCAGGGTTCTGGCCGAGCAGGCCGATCGACGTGTTCGTCAGGGTCGGCCTCTCATGCAGGAGACCATCGACCGCCTCAACTCCGCAAAACAGGAAGCATCGGGCTCGGCAACGGCCGAGAGGCCAACGCCTGTTCACAACGACCCGGGTGCTGTCTCGGAACACGTTAAACTCGGGCAAACGCCGCCCGCATCAACTATGACGGGGCGTGGCAATCCAAGCTTTGCTCGGGATCCCAAGGCTACTTTTGGTCGGACTAAACCCGCCTCGGATGGACCAAACCCGCGAGCCGCACAAAATCCCGATCCGACAGCATCAACAGCAAAGTTGGATGCTTCGCGCGAGAAGTCGCCGTCCAAATGGCGGCTCATCTTCTCTGTTTTTCTTCCCTTTGCTGCTGGCTACTATCTCGCCTACCTGTTTCGCACGATCAATGGCGCGATTTCGCCGGCATTGGCCTCCGATTTTGGACTCGACGCCGCCGAGAGCGGGCTGCTCGCGTCAATGTACTTCCTGGTCTTTGGGTTGGCCCAGATACCCATAGGGGCGTTTCTGGATCGCTTTGGGCCGCGTCGGGTCCAAAGCGTGCTGCTGGTTATCGCGGCCGGCGGCGCCACGCTGTTCGGTACTGCGTCAAGCTTCCCAGAGCTTCTTGTTGGGCGCGGCATGATTGGACTTGGCGTTGCCGGCTCGCTGATGGCCGGACTCAAGGTCATCGTAACCTGGTTTCCGAAAGAGCGCGTCGCGCTCGTCAACGGCTGCATGATCATGTTGGGATCACTCGGCGCGGTCACGGCGACAGCGCCAACCGACTGGTTGGTGAATTGTCTTGGTTGGCGGAGCCTGTTCGAATTCCTGACGATCGGGACGGTCGCGGTAAGTGGACTCATTTTCACGGTCGTTCCGGAACGTGCAGCTGATTCAGAAACCGCCACGCCCGCTCGAAATCCACTTACGTTGTGGTCCATCTATTCAGATCCACGCTTCCTGAAAATTGCACCGCTTTCGGCGGCCTGCATTGGTTCGTCCTGGGCGTTGCAGTCATTGTGGGCTGCGGCCTGGCTCACCGACGTGGAAGGATTCGACCGTCAGAGCCGGGGCGCTCAAATGTTTCTCATGGCTGTTGGCCTAAGCCTTGGGGCCCTCGTGCTTGGTGCCTTGGCCGATCGCCTGCGTAAGCGGAATATAAGTACGGAAGTCCTGTTGGGCGGCGTGGGAGCGCTGTTCGCAGTGGCCGAACTCGCATTGATTTTGCGCGTTCCACTGCCGTCACTTCTGCCTTGGTCCATCGTGCCGATCGCTGGCGCCGCACCTGTGTTAAGCTTTGCGGTGATAGCTGATTACTTCCCCAGGGAATTTGCCGCGCGCGCCAACGGTGCTTTGAATCTTCTGCACTTCGGCTGCGCGTTTACGATGCAATACGGCATTGGGCTCGTGGTCGGACAATGGCCGTCTCAGGACGGACATTACCCGGTCGCTGCCTATCAGGCCGCATTCGGTCTCAGCCTCGCACTTCAAACGGCTGCGCTGATGTGGTTTGCGATGCCATGGCTACGGTCGTTCGGCAAAAACCTCAGCGTCCCAATCACTGAACCTCCCACACCCCCCGGTAGCCCAACCGGATCCGGCAGCTTACCCATCGACGGGCTTATCCTTGAGGTTAGCGAAGGAATCGAATGGTAAGCAGAGCGCCACCTGCGTAGCAGCCGGCTCTTCAACTCAGTTCGTGACCGGAGTCGGGTCCAGCGTTTGTTTGGCCTCCTCGGTAGGCGATCCAAGCGATCTCACAAGGGTCATCAGCAGGTTCAACTACAGCCGTGTAGAAGAAGCTGTCTTGTTGGCAACACGCCCATCCAGGCGGCGTTCTCACAAACTGGACGTGACGGCATGCACAAAAAAGGAAAGACCGCCTGCGTCGCCACAGGCGGCCCAAGTCTAGGGAGGAAACGCCCGAGGAGGGCAGCAATAGCGGGTTGGGGTTGCGGGGACGCTATCGCTCAATGCTACCTAATACGATCGCGATCAGCGGTTCAATTGAACGCAGGGAAACGTCGGCCATCTAAAGGGGTCAAGGAACTATACCAAGGTTTATGGCGGTCGCCTTTAAAGTCGACCACTTCCGCAAGGGTACATTTTCAACCGATCGAGGGAGGCGGCTCTTCGTTGGTGTCCGATTCACCTCGAAACCGTCGAAGCCGGGGCCGGGGGCATTGAGCTTAGCCGCACGCCTGTGACACAGGAGATCAGCAGCGCGAGATTGTGCCAGCGTGAGGTGGCAAGGCCGCCGAGAAGCGCGCCAAACATGGCGAGGCAGACGAGGCCGAAGGCGCGCGCGAGATACAGAGACGAATGCGCGGTCATCGAATGCCGTTGGGTTTGTCGATTACCGCAAGCGCACCACGCCCGACCGCGTCAACCTGATCCTGCGCCAGCACATATTGCGGAACGTACCGGATTCCGGCGGGGTCCAGTCGATGACGTAGTGAGCGAGGCGCGCCGACGTGGGCGGACAGTAGAGTTGCCCGGGCGCTCACCCCGATAATCGCGCATGTGCGCCGTTCCACCGAGACGACCGGCAGCGTTGAGACACTAACTGTCCCACGCTGACTGGTAAGGGTAAGGGAGCCGCCGCGCCTCTGCTGCTGAGAAACACCGCTGACGACGCTGAAGGAGGAAATGGGTAAGCTTGCGGTTTACGAGAAGCAGATGCTGGCTTCGCCGGACCAGCCGCGCTCAATCGCAAGTTTGAGGTCGCCTTTCAAGTGTCGCCTTGTGCCATAGAGCATCGGCGCGTTGATCTTCTCGACGTAGAAGCGCCTGTCCTGGACGGGCTCGAGAGAGTGAGCAGGCTCGAGGAGCTTACGCGCCGCGGCTTCGGGATTGCCGAAGACGCCGCCGGTGACGAATTTCATAGGCCTCCGATCTCGTTGTGGCGCGGGTGCAACGCTGCGATTGTTTCGCATGCGGCGGGCCAAGACAGCTCTTCGCCCTTGCCACGCTTTAGCCTAGATTGGCTCAACCGGGGCTGGCGCATTTCACTACGCAATCAATTTTTCCCGGGTGGGCCGTTAGCGAGCAGCGGCCCTTTTTGCTTTCAGACAACAATGCCTCAGTTGAGGATTTGTCCTCGACGTTAGCCTTTCGTCGGTTTGGTGGCTGGCACAGCGGTGCGGCGGCGGTACTTGCCGCGTTTTAGCCGATAGTACTAAGCTAGGTCGTGCGCCGCCATCAACGCGTGCCTCATGTGTGCGTCCGGCGCTGTGTGGCCGGCCCCGGAAATATTTACGATGCCCCATCTCGAGCTCGGTGTAATCGTTGATGGCTTCCTTGATCGCCTGCAAGGCAGCGTAACCTTGCGGCGTGCGAGCGCAGGGCATGACTTCTTCCGAATTGCTGCAGAGCCGCCAGACTTGCTCGAGCGCGGCTAGCAGCCGCGATTTCTCTGTGTTGGGTCGTACCAGGGATATCGCTCGTTCACGGCGCTATGAGCGCGCGCCCGCACGGCTTTGCAAGATAGCTAGCCTTGGTGGGCGAAGTTCGACGAGCTACTGCGCCTCGTGGCCTCAACCAGCGAAAACGATGGCCGCTAGTCCGCACAGACCTACCGCGATCGCAAACATTGTGGGAATGATAAACTCCACGGCAATTTCTTTTCGGGTCATCGCGCAAACTCGCTTTGGCCTACACCTATGAAGGAGTAACCACCTTCGCGTGAGTCGCACAATCGGGGGCGAGCTATCGCGTCTCGGGGCTGTGGATTTGTCCGACGTTCGTCAGGATCAGCGCAACGTGCCTCGGCGCAAAAGCTGCCTATTGTTCGCGAGACCCGTTGCACGGGGCCCAGGAAGCTCGGCGGGCGCGATCGGCTTCCGCTTCTGGATCTATATGCAAAACAATTCTCGCCGCCTCGCGCCAGTCGGCCCTCACGGCCTCCGCATCGAGCATCCGACAGTAAGTGACGGCGTGCTCTTCATCGCACGCGGTCAGCACGTCGCCCTCGGGCGCGACTACTCCCGGTCCCAAATGACGCGCGGGCGCAGTTAAGGCGCGGCCTGCGGCACGCAATTACGAGATGGCGTCTCTCCCAGCCTCAGTGATCTCGTAGTGCATGGCACCTGTCATCGGGAGTGCTTCGGACCGCACATAGCCAACTTCGACTAACCGCGCGACCAGGCTATGGTCGAAGAGGGGCGGACTCTGCCAAGGCTGTTTCATGAGCCGTTGCAGAAATTCTAGCTCAAGGTCAGTCAGCTCCATATGACCCACCACTAGGGAGACGGGCAAAGCTCTCGATGCCCAGGGCCGATACCTCGTCGATCAGTTTTTGCTGCTCCGCAGGACGGAACAAAAGCCCTATTTCAGCAATGTCTTAGAGGGACCCAGGGAGTTAAAACTATGCGCAAAACCATCGCTCAAACAGCCGAGCCCACGATCATCACGGTTGGCGAACTAATCAGCGAACTTTGTCGATTACCCGATCGCGCGGCGGTGACCTTCCGGTGTCCGCTCCATCAGCAAGAACTCAGATTCTACCGCCTTCTGCATCGATCAAAAGGCGTCGTTGAAATTGAACTCAACCACTACCCCGAGAGCCCTCCAGTTGCGCCCGCGCAGCCGGCTGGCGAGCCGATATAACAAGACCCGCAGGTTCAGGCCAACGCGTTTTCATCGTGCCGCAGGAGGGCCAGCCGCGTTTCAAGAGTGTCCATAGTCTCCTGCAGTTTGGCGCGGCGCTTTGTTAATGACGCGTGCGTCAAGCGGTCAGGGCATCTCTCGATGTCGAAGTCGAGAAGCCGACCTGTCCGATTAAGATCATCGATCATTCCCAGAATCGTCGTCATCTGTCGCAGCCGCGACGTCATTGGATCAGCTCGGAATCGGTGATGTTTCATTTTGAGCCCACACTGCTTCGCCTTGGCACACCCGACCGGGCGTGGACCTTCCTCTCCGATGCAGGAGCAACGCCCGTGCCAAATAATGCCACCGATCTGGCACCGCTTCTCGGAAGTTAATTTCGTCGAGGGCGTCCTGCTCTTGCCTCGCCTTGGCTTGTGCGGCGCGTTGCGCCTCCGGCTTCGTCATCACGTCGGGCCGAAGCCGGCGCCCTGAATTGTCCTCGAAATAGAAGAAGTCCGACAGCCAGCCGTCCAAGTATACGACTTCGAAGCTGCCTGCGTCGAGCACGGCCTCATGCGGCACGTCGCGCTTCTGCCGGACAGTCCACAAGTGCACACAACTCGAAACGGGCTGTTGTTGGGGTCGGCAGCGCTCTTGATAGATTGATGTGTGGCGAACCGGCGAAGTTAGTCGGCGAGAAAGCAAACTCCGCTGATCTGCGGCCGGCTGTTCGCAAAGCCGACTGTTTGCTTCGAAAACGAAGACGAGCGCGTCATCGCAGTCGAGCCGGAACAGAGCAGTCAGTTTTTCTTATGCCCTCAATGGTCTTCATCCTGTCGCTAGCAACACGGGCAATCTAACAGAAGCTGCAACGGCAGCGGGTCTCAGCGAAGCGCGGGTAACGATGGTGTTACCGCATTTGAGGATTTTCCTGGGCCCGATGCTGCGGTGAGGCATTTTCGAGCATCAGATAAAAGAAAGGGCCGCCATCCCTCCAGGGCGGCTCAAAGTTTTGAGCTGCTCAGGACAGCCCCAGCCGCCGGTTCTGCTGCGGTCGTGGCGAGCGCTCTTTAAGGCGTTCGATGTGATTTGAAAGAGCCGCGACGGAAGCGTCAACAGGTTCCACCCTGAGGCAACGGCTTCGCTAATCAAGATGATGTTTCGCGTCGGTGGACGTCCTGGGCGGGTACGTCCAGGCGCGGCGCCGGGATACGGCGCGTCGTGGTTCCAATCAGCGAGAGCAGCGGCCATGGTCCGCAAAGACCCACCACGATCACAAATAGCGTACAGAGGTCCCGCTCTCGTTCAGTCGCCAACCTCAACTAATCTCGATTCTTTCTGCGGATTGTGCGCAGCCTTTTTGGATTTCTGTTTGGCGTCGGCGACGAGGCGGTCTGAACTGCTCTCAAACTGTTGCGTCAGTGTTTTCATAATTGCGTCGCGCGACTTTTTGCTCGGCGAATACCCCTCAATCGTTGATCGCAAAGATGACCCACAGCGGAAATAGCAGCGCCAATTAAAATCCGCTTTCGAGGGCTGGCGTAGCCCTCCGAAGGCCGGACGTAGGCGCGCCTGTAAAGCCACGATACTCGGGATGAGTAGGCCAGACGACGCGAACCGACCTAGGCGGCCAGCCTCGTCGATTTAGGTTTTTGCATAGGCTCTAGCAGGTAGAAGGCTGACCGAAAGCCGAATTGCATATAGAGCAGGCTAAGGAGAAGAAGTGCAGGAGATTTGAGCGGCATGCGCCGCACCTCAGTCAGCTTCAGGCCTCGCTCTGCCCCAAGTCGCTCGATCATCCCCCGAAACCACATGGGATACTGAATAAGAAGCCGTCCGTCATCGGCGAGATGTTCACCGACCTGCGCGAAAAGAGCGGGCAGGTAACGCACCGAAGTAGCGAACTGCCGTGCGTTATTTTCGAACTCGGCCTCGATATACGGCGGATTCGCCAGGATAAGGTCGAACTTACCGTCGACGCCAGAAAACATGTCGCTTTGCTTGACTACAACATTGCTCAGACCGCTGAGGCGGCAATTCTCTTCCGTATTCTTTACCGCTGACGGGTTGATATCGACCGCGAGCAGTTCGCCCGCTTTGGGCGCGCAGAACACAGCGCCGACACCGCTCCCACAACCAAGGTCCAGCACCTTGTCGCCCTCGCGGCAGTAATCGGCACAAGCGTATTCATTTTCCAGCGGCTTATAAACGTCAGGAAATACGACGAGGCGCTTTCCTTGGACGACTATCGACGGCAAAATCAAATTCAGTATTTTAACGTACCCATACCAGAAAGTCATGAATGCGTGCTTGGCAACTGACCAAATTTTCATAGCCCGAATTCCTTTGTCGATGATCCGCGATCTGAACACGAGTCGGTAAAAATCTCACTAGCCGACTGCCCCTCATGCCGCGTGCCGTTCCCGGCGTTGGTTTGGCTCCCCGAGGCGCTCAAGCTCGTACTCGGCTTGCGCTTTCGCTGCTTTCAATATCTCGACCGCATCTGAGATATTCTGCTCCGAGTGATGGGCCATCACCTGCATGCGAATGCGTGCGGCGTTCTTTGGCACGGCCGGAAATTCAACGAGATTGGCTATCAGCCCGCGCTCGGGCAATTGCCTCGAGACGAGCCGGGCCAGACCTTCCGATCCCATCTTGACGCAAACGATCGCGGACGGATCGCCGTAGTAGTCGAGGCCCGCGTCCTTAAGCTCGCGGCGAAGCGATGCCACGTTTGCAAGCAGTTCGAGGCGTAAAACGCGGCCTTCCATCGCATCAACGATATCGAATGCGCGAAGGACGGTCGCAGCCTGCGCCGGGGAAAGGGCATTGGAGAACGTCGCCGGCGCGCTGTAGAAGCGCAGATATTCCTGCACCGCGCGGCTCTTACAAGCCACGAAACCGCCGTTCGAAGCGAAAGTCTTCGAAAAGCTGCCCATGACGACATCGATTTTGCCGAGCATGTTTTGCATGCCGATATGACCGCGGCCTTCCTTGCCGAGACAACCGAGGTCGTGAGCAACGTCGACGACGAGCGTCGCGTTGAATTCGTGGCAGAGGTCTTGAAGGGCAGCCAGATCAGGCGTGTCCGAGTCCATCGAGAACAAGCCCTCGGTGATCACGAGGATGCCATTTTCCCCGTCCTTTGCCCGGATCTTGGTCAGAATGTTCCGGCAATATTCATTGTCCAGGTGGCGGAACATATGGATGTTGTTGGTTGCTGCATGGGCGCCTTCTTGAAGGCAAGAGTGCGCCAGCATGTCTATCACGACATGGTCCGCGGAACGCACGAGGCCCTTCACCACGCCGAATCCGGCTGCCCATCCGGTGGGATAGAGAACGACGTGTTCCATCCCGACGAAATCAGCGATCTTGCGCTCGAGCGCAACAGAATACGACGTGTTTCCGACCAACGCCGGCGAGCCCGCGCTGTGGACGCCGCAGCGTTCGATCGTCTCAATGGCAGCTGCCTTGACGAGGGGATGTGATGAAAGACTGAGGTAGTCCTGCGAGGCGAAGTTCACGCCTTGCATCTTGAGGCCTCTGTCATCCTGCGCCAGACAAACCGTTTTGGGCCCGTCCTCCGTCGCGCGAGAAAAGGGCCAAAGGCCGTGCTGACGGCGCAAATCCTGCCAGCGGAAAAAGCCACGAGTGCGTGCCAGTAAATCCGCTCCGGCTGGAACGCGAAAGTCACGCATGCTTCCGGTCAAGGCATCAGCCGGAATGCCGGCAAAGCCGTTGTTTGACATGTTTATTCCCCGATCGGCTTTTATGGTTTTATTGCCGACGAAGCTGATGATGCGCACGCTCCATTAATTTATGGTGAGGGCCGCCGCGAATTCGCCCGAATACCGCACGTTCTCGCCGCAAATCGCGAATTTGGTTCACGATCTGCTAACGGATGCAAATCGGAGAGAGCGGAGGAGAACTATGCGACAGCGCTTTGCTGGGCGATAGCAGGCAACAAGGCTCGGATCTTGCCGAGCAGCCGTTGCAGGTCGACCGGTTTTGTATCGAAGTCCGAGCATCCGACTTCGACGCTCTTGGCACGATCACTGGCAAGTGCATGAGCTGTGAGCGCAATTATCGGTATGGTCGATGTTGACGGCCGAGCCTTGATGAGTTGCGTGGCTTCCCATCCGTCCATTGCACCCAGCGCAACGTCCATGAGGATCAGGTCAGGCACTTCGGTTGCCGCCATGGCGACGCCCTCGGCTCCGTCGCAGGCACAACAGACCGAATACCCATGGCGCTGCAGACGACGGGTCAGCATGTCGCGGTTCATCTCGTTGTCTTCTACGAGCAGAATTTTATGCATGGGACATTTCCGAAGCGAAGTTCAGAGCGACGTCGCCACTTTCCGGCACGAGCGTGGCTGCCCCGCAGGCATCCGTCTTGCGCCGGCCAGCGACGACCGGCATCCGAATGGAGAAGCGGCTTCCCGTTCCGAGCTCACTTTCCACGACAATTTCGCCTCCCATTAGCTTGCACAGCTTCTGACTGAGCGCCAAGCCGAGCCCCGCTCCACCGTATTTGCTGGTGCTGGAATCGTCCACAACAGTAAATTTCTCGAAAAGATACGGAATTTGCTCCGGTGCAATGCCGATGCCGCTGTCTAACACGTCGACCACAAGCTGATCGTCGCCATCGGTCACTATTCGATGGGCGAACAGTTCGACTTTTCCGCCACGGGTGAATTTCGCCGCATTGTCGAGCAGTTGAGCAGCCATCTCCTTGAACTTGACGGCATCACAAAGAGCAAAGCCGAGATCCGAAGCGAGCGAGCAAGAAAACTCGCTGTCATTAGCCTCCGCCGCTGGCCTTGCAGCTTCAGCGATCTCCAAGATCAATGCGTACAGGTCGACCTCCTCCAGATCAAGCTCCATCTTCCCGGCCTCGATCTTCGACAGGTTGAGTATCTCGTTGACCATCTTCAGCAGATGCTGACCGGCCTTGTGAATCTTGGTCAAATCGGTGACGCTCCCGGAGTCTCCCTCTTGTTCGGCATCCTCCAACAAAATCTGGCTATAGCCGATCACCGCATTGAGAGGGGTACGCAGTTCGTGGCTCATTTTTGCGAGAAATTCGGCCTTCGCCGCGCCCGCTCGTTCGGCTTCTTCGGTCGCGGCGCGCAGAGCAGATGCGGTTGCCATGTGCTCGCGCATTTCGCTTTCGAGCTCGCCTTGGGAAGCCTGAATCTTTGCGTAATAGAGCGCCATCATTGCGACATAGATAGCGGCAGCCGTCGTTGAAACGAGTCCTAAGCCGTGCATGGCCGCGACCGGCAGACTGTTGGTGACTTTAGAACCAAACACATAGAACGCGCCAAAGATCGCGACGTTGACCGCGAACATGGTCATTACGATCAGGCGAAGCTTGCGCGATGAACCAAGATAAAAGAATGCGAGCAGCGGTATCACAAGGACCCAAGCAAGGGTTGGGGAGGTTACGCCGCCATAAAAATAGCAACTCCACAAAATACAGAAAATCAGGTTCTCGATCGACACAAGCGCGAGGGGATCATACGGAACGCCGGCGCGCAGCACGAAAGGAAATACCCAGAACGCGATGATCGAGATCGCCAGCACTGCTACTTCATAGCTGGGCGATGGATCAAGCAAATAGATCGAAATCGGCACTACACTCCCAATGAAGGGCCCCAGGATGTGACTAACCAGAAAGACGTGAGCACGGTTTCTGGTGTCACGATCTGCGGTAATGCCGGGAGGAATAAAATAGTTGACTAACCAGTCGAGAGCGCCGATCGCCCTTGCGAGTTTCGCCTTCATGAAATGCCCCGTCGCCTTCTGCGAGTAACCCTTATTAATTGTTAGCCTGTCACCATTGCGACAGCGGATCGCGGGCATGGGTCAGAATTGCCCGCATGTAACATTTTCAGCCTCAGATTAAAACCGGGTTAATGCGCGAAACCGTCGGCTAAACCGATTCTTAAAAGCAGCCGCCGTAGAATGCTCAGATAAATTCGAAATGGGGGGCAACAAATGCCGATTTGGCAGCAACTCGTCAGGTTCATTGATTGGTTCGTTCCGGCCGGTGCGAAGCTTGAGCGCTCGGAACGAGGGCTCGCACAGAATTTCGTCTTCACGCACTTGTTTGGCCCGGCGCTTTCACAATCCATCAGCATTTTCCTTTATCTCAGCGACCCTCATCCGGGTTTCGCCTGCTGGACAGTGATCGTCTGCATCTGGCTCTTCTGGTCTCTTCCGTTCGTTTATAAAGCGACGGAAGACCTGCAATTGTCGGCGCTGATTTCCGTGGAGTTGTTGGCGTTCACGTCCTTGTTTGGCGCCTACTATTTTGGCGGCGTCAGCTCGCCCTTCCTTCCCTGGCTGCTGATCAGCCTGCTGCTCGGCTTCTTCTATCTGTCGGAGCGCCCGATCCTCGTTGTTGGACTCTTCACATTCAACATTCTCGGCTTTATGCTCGCCTACCTGCTCTGGGATTTCCCCGATCGCCTTTCCTACGATCAGCTTTCGATGGTAGGTTGGATTTCGATCCTTTCCGCCACGATTTACATGTCGTGGATGGCAATTTACTACGCCAATATGATCACCATGCGTTCCGAGTTGGAGCGGGAGGCGGAACGTCATCGAGAAACCGCGGTACGATTGCGCGCGGCGAAGGACCTGGCGGACAGGGCCAATCGCGCCAAATCCATTTTCCTTGCGAAGATGAGCCACGAACTGCGAACGCCCTTGAACGCGGTTATCGGATTTAGTGAGATCCTGCTCGACGAGGTCGAGTTTGAAGACAAGAACACCCGCAGGAAGGTGGACCTCGAGCGCATCAATTCGGCCGGAAAACACCTACTTTCACTGGTCACCGATGTGCTGGACCTTTCGAAGATCGAGTCCAACCACATCGACATCAAGGTCGCGCCGTTCGACCTCAACGAAATGATCCACGAGGTCGTTGCGACTGCTCAGCCCATGGTGGCCGAGAACAAGAACAAGCTGATCGTCAGAGCTCCGGGAGGCTTGGGCATCGTCTCGACAGATCAGACCAAGCTCCGCCAAGCGTTGCTCAATTTATTGAGCAACGCGGCGAAGTTCACGCGGGAAGGCACGATTACGCTTTCGGCACAGCACCGGATGCGCGAAGCGGGCGACTGGATCGAGATTCAGGTCAAGGATACCGGAATCGGGATCGCCGCATCTGAAATCGAAAAATTGTTCCAGAATTTCGGCCAGGCTAGTCGCTCGACTTCGAGCAAGTATGGCGGCACCGGACTTGGTCTGGCGTTAAGCCAGAAGCTCTGTGCTCTGATGGGCGGCGGGATCTCTGTGTCGAGCGAGGTGGGGCAAGGGTCCTGCTTCACGATACGCGTGCTTGCGGGCATGCCGATGCCCGAAAAACAAGAAGACGATGAAGAATCCGTTAAGCCAGTCCTTATCATTGAGAATCCAGCGGTGGCTTGAAAATGTCCATTTCGAACGTCAATTCCGTCCCGGCGCTTGATGAGAGCGACAACCCGATCAGCAACGAGAGCACGCGTCCTCGCTTGCTTATTGTCGACGACATCAGCGACAATCGCAGCATACTCGTGCGTCGCTTCGAACGGCGTGGCTTCGATGTAGCCGAGGCTGAATCCGGACTCGCCGCGATTGCTCTGATCGAGCGCGAGTCATTTGATGTCGTGCTGCTCGATGTCATGATGCCTGGAATCGACGGCATCGAGACGTTGAAGCGTATTCGTGCGCAGAAGTCGGCTTCCGCACTTCCGGTCATCATGGTTACGGCCAAATCGGAAAGCGCCAATATCGTCGATGCACTCGAACAGGGTGCCAACGACTACGTGACAAAGCCGGTCGACTTCGCCGTCGCGTTGGCGCGGGTAAATACTCAAGTCAGCCGGAAAAGGGCCGAGCAGCAGGTCCTGCTTACGAACGCGCGGCTACAGCGGACGAACGAAGATTTAGAGGGGCGTGTTGCGGAGCGAACCAGTCGGCTGATCGACGCCAACCAACGACTGAAGGAAGAGATCGCCGATCGCGAGGAATTGCAGGCCAGATCGCAGTATCTTGCCTATCACGACTCCCTGACCGGCCTTGGCAATCGCATGCTATTCAAGGAGCAGCTCGACGAGGCGCTGCGAGACGTTTCGGTGGCGCCACATCCGCTTGCCGTGTTGTTCGTGGACCTTGATGGCTTCAAGGCGGTCAACGACACCCTGGGACACTCCATCGGCGATATGCTGCTGAAATCCATTGCGACGAAGATTCGAGACCTGCTGCCGTCGACCGACCGCATCGCGCGATTGGGCGGGGACGAATTCGCTATCCTGCAGATGTCAAGTTCGCAGCCTACGTCTTCGATCTCGCTCGCGGAGAAGATCATCGATGCTGCCGGCCATCCACACAGCATAGAAGGACACGAAGTGATGGTTGGCGCGAGCGTTGGCATCGCGATCGGGCGCGCTGGCGATGTGAATACGGAGAGCCTGCTCAAGAGCGCTGATCTCGCCATGTACACCGCGAAATCTGACGGGCGCGCCACTTATCGAATATTCGATCCTGAGATGGATGCGATCGTGCAGTCGAGGCGCTCGCTGGAGCGAGACATGCGGACGTCGCTCGTGCAGGGGGGATTCACGCTGAATTATCAGCCGCTTGTCAATCTGCGGTCGGGGAAGGTAACCGCCTTTGAGGCCTTAATGCGCTGGAATCATCCGGAACGCGGGCTTGTGTCCCCGGCAGACTTCATCCCGGTCGCCGAGGAAATGGGGTTGATTGTGCCGCTCGGGGAGTGGGCGCTCCGGCAGGCCTGTATGGAAGCTGTCAACTGGCCGGACGACATCCGGGTTTCGGTCAACTTGTCTCCTCTGCAATTCGCGAAGGGCAATCTCGTTGCAACGGTGGTGAATGCATTGGCCTCGTCGGGACTTCCAGCCACACGGCTTGAGCTCGAGATCACTGAGTCAGTTCTGCTCGAAAAATCCGAGCGCAATATCGCCATTCTCAATCAGTTGCGGGAACTTGGTATCCGGATATCGATGGACGATTTCGGCACCGGCTATTCCAGTATCGGCTATCTGCGCAGCTTTCCCTTCGACAAGATTAAGATCGACCAGACATTCGTTCGGGACCTACTGGTCGACGAAGGAAGTCTTGCCATCGTACGAGCGATCGCGAGCCTCGGCATTAGTTTCGGAATGACGACAACGGCCGAAGGCGTCGAGACTGAAGAGCAGATGCGACGCCTGAACCTTGAAGGCTGCGTCGAGGTGCAGGGCTACTTGTACAGCAAGCCGGTTCCCGCAGGTGATCTCAAAGAGCTGCTCGCCCGCCTCTCAGACGCGTCGCAAGGGTGCCTTGGCTAACAACCTTTGCCGGTCAGCGAACCAGGCGACCGCTCACGATCGAGCGACGGGTTAACATTCACCAACGTAGCGCTTCGGCTTGTGGCCCTTCGCAACGGTTTGCGCGGCCGACGGGAAGTCAGGTGTCGGCGGTTAACCGGAAGTCACCCGCCAAGGCTGAAGCCGGCGCTTTTGACCCATTGTATGGTCCGGCCGTGCGTTGAAGGCGGCTTCAGTCCATGCGGGCGGCAATCCGGGATTTGAACCTCCGAAGACGAACCC
>Ga0210387_10002176_pt1 | contig 14892 bp, 16 predicted proteins | sample IncBWC7OmetaG_FD_160108 | JGI IMG/M metagenome (GOLD analysis project Ga0210387, IMG submission 160108) | Forest soil microbial communities from Barre Woods Harvard Forest LTER site, Petersham, Massachusetts, United States - Inc-BW-C-7-O ...
CGAGCTCGGGCTTGCGCTGCAGGGCGAGACACCGGTCGAGGGTGAGTGGGTGGACCGCATCATCGGGCTCCGGGGCGTCCGGGCGCAGATCGCCATGCTGAAGACTCCAGACGGACATGGACAGGTCGAGCTGGCGAAGTTCCACACCCCCTCGACCGAGGTCGGCGACCGGCACGCACCGGCGAACGCTTCGGGCATCCGTCACGTCGCGTTCCTCGTTGAGGACATCGACGACATCCTCGCCCGCCTCAAAGCCCGCGGCGCAGAGCTCATCGGCGAGCTCGGGCGCTACAAGGACATCTACAGACTCTGCTACGTTCGCGGCCCTGCCGGGATCATTGTCGAGCTGGCAGAGCAGATTGACTGACCAGTCCGTCCGCAGCTACGGACGCGTCTTCGATGACGTCGCCGAGGCCTATGACCGTCATCGCCCGACCTACCCCGACGTGCTCATCGACCGGGCGTGCGAGGACGCTGACATCGGCTCCGGCGCCGCGGTGCTCGAGATCGGCTGCGGCACGGGACAGCTGACGCGCAGCCTGCTGGCCCGCGGGCTGCGCGTGACAGCCGTGGAGCCGGGCCCGCATCTGATAGCGCGGGCTCGCGATCAACTGGACGGCATCGGCGATGTGCGGTTCGTCAACGCACGCCTGGAGGACGCTTCGCTATCGCGTGCCCAGTACGCGGCTGTGTTCTCGGCGTCGGCGATCCATTGGATCGATCCGGATGTGAGCTGGCGCAAGGCCGCCGACGCACTGGTGGACGGCGGGAGCCTTGCTCTGGTCTCTTACTTCGGGCTCGACGATCCACGCAGCGCCGACGATCAGCAGGCGCTGCAAGCTGCCATGACGACGATCGCGCCCGAGCTTGCCGCCGATTGGCCTACCTACCGGGACCTCGCCTGCACCCTCGCCGGCATTGCGGCCCGACGCGAGAACGTCTCGCAGGTGTGGGCGTGGCTGGGAAGCCATGAGATCGCCCGCGGGTATGCGGCGGACCTGTTTGATGAGGCGCAGGTAGCCACGGTACCGACGCTACTGGAGCACACTGCTGAGGAGCTCAACGCTCTGCTGGGCACCATGTCGTTCTGGGCAAGAATGTCACCCAGACAGCGCGACGCTCTTGCCGCCGAGAACCAAGCCTTCCACGAGCGGATCGGTCGCCCGATCCGCTCGAGCGCAGTCGCCTGTCTGGTGGTGGCCCGGCGCCGACCCCGCACCTGACCCTCGAAAGCGCGATGAGACGCGGCTGAGCGCCTTGCGGTCTCCGGCCACGCCGGTAGCGGTCGAGCGCGTTGCTGCACCCACTCCGCCTCGGAGGCCGATCGGATCACCGCCTCGATTCAGACGGTAGTGGAGGTGCGCGACACCATGGACGAAACGCCGTTGGTCCAGCAGGTCGAGATGTATGCGTGCATTTCCGGGCAGAGCACACTTTCCTCCTCCCACAACGACCGGGCGAGAGGAACAGGTGGCACTCGTCGACCAAGCCGTCTCCGATCGCCTGGCGGGCAAGCTCGGGGCCCCGATCGAGATGTCGCGGCTGGGCTCCTCATTCATTTGGGCCGAGTTTGGCTGGATCCGTGTTGCCGACCTCCTGCCTTGCGATCGTCGCGAGGGCTTCGATGTCTTCGATGTCGCTCGGCCTGCCGACCGCCTGCTTCATCCGAATGAGGTCGTCGACACCGACGATGTGCGTGGTGATCCCGTCGAGGTCGGTGCTCAACGCGCGTGCGCGCATGTCGGCATAGACGGTGGCGCCGGGGACGTCGTTCAAGATGTGCAGCTCTCCGTGTCGGGTGGCGAGCGGCGGTACGACCGGTGCAAGACGAAGCTGCTCCGCGGTGGGAGTCGGGGCGCTCTGCCCCAGCTCGGCCGGGTGCGCGTCGAGATCCACCAGCGAGGCCGCCAGTCGCGTGAAGTTCTCAAGATCCGGCGCCGGGGTGATGTCGAGATCCTTGGTCGTTCGCCGGCGACCGTGCACCTGTGCGGCGACTCCGCCGATCACCAGATAGTCCACCCCGTGTTCGGCGAGCGTTCGGAGAAGCTCCTGGAGATCCAGCGGGCGTTCGGTGGTGTCGCTCATCATTGCCTGTGGCGCGTCGCGGGATGGCCGATCCTGCGTGCCTGTGCGCCGGCGATCTCCAGCTTGGTCGCGATCAGATTCCATGATGCCGCCTCGTGCAGCCGCTCACGCGCGGTGAGCGGCACAGCATGTCCCTTATCCGGATCGCCCAGCGGCGCAGCATCGAGCTCGAGGCGCTCGCCGAGCACCAGCAGCAGGTTGTCGAGCCGCTCGATCGTCGGCGCCTCCACCCCACGCTCGATGCGACTGATCGCGTCCTGACTGGTTCCCGCTCGCAGCGCAAGCCTTCGCTGACTGATGCCGCTGCGCTTTCTCGCCTTGCGCAGCAATACCGAAGCCTCCACATTACACCGCATACGGTGTCAGAGTAGCAGTCTCTCCGAAAGCAAAACCTCCGCGAGTACGAAGGTTTAGGGTGTCATCCATGAAGGCCCTCTATTACCGCGGCAGCGAGGGCGGGCTGGAGTGGCGAGAGGATCCTGAGCCGGCGATCCTCGCTGCCTCCGATGCGCTGGTGCGTCCACTGGCGGCTTCGACGTGCGATCTCGATCAGGCGATCGTCCATTCGTCGGTTCCCGGAGCGGAGCAGCCGTTCGCGATCGGACACGAGGCGGTCGGCGAGGTGATCGAGGTCGGCCCGGCGGTCACGGAGCTGCGGCCCGGCGATCAGGTGGTCATCCCCTACCACCTCTCGTGCGGCGCCTGTGATCGCTGCTGTGATGAGCTGCCGCTTTTCTGCCGTGAGACCGCCGCAGAGGCGCTCGCGGTGTATGGCGTGCCTGTAGGCGAGGAGTATGGCGGGCTGTTCTCCGAGCTCGTACGCGTGCCCTTTGCCGATCACGGCCTGGTGAAGCTGCCGCCGAGCGTCACGGCGCTTGATGCGGTGTCGGTCGGGGACAACCTCACCGACGCCTACCGTGTGATCGCGCCGCGACTACGCGCGCGCCCGGGCAGCGACGTGTTGATCTGCAGCGCCGGCTCACTCGGGCTCTACGCCGCCGACATCGCGCGCGCGTTCGGGGCGCGCACGGTGCGCTATATCGACGCGAGCGCCGAGCGGTGCGAGCTCGCGATCGAGTTCGGCGCCGAGGCCTCCTCGGCGGAGAACTTCGATCCGAGCGAGCGCGAGTTCGGGATCTCGCTCGTTACCCACGGCAGCGTCGGTGCGCTGCGCACGGCGCTGCTGGCCACCGAACCCGGCGGCGCGGTGGAGAACCTCGGCTTTCACTTCGCCGATGTACCGCTGCCGGTAGCCGCGATGCACTTCAAGTGCCTGACCTTCCGCTCGGCCATGTCGAACGCGCGCCCGCTGATCCCCGAGGTCCTGGCGCTTGTGGCCAGCGGGCGGATCGACCCGCGCCGCGTGCAGACGGCGGTCCTCCCCTTCGAGGACGCCGCCGAGGCGCTGCCGACGGCCGGCTTCAAGCCGGTGTTCGTGCGCGATCCGCTCGACCAGAGATAGATCACGGGCAAGTGCCTGGGGATACACCGACGCGCCCCCTCGTTCCGGCCTTCGGCTTTACATGCACAGACATCTTGCGGGCCTCTGAAGGCTCTCGGTCGCTACCCTGGAACGGGAGATGATCGAGCCGATCGTGGATATGCCCCCGAACACGTTCGGTTTTCGAGGATCGGGCAAGTTCAGTAAAAGCGACTACACCGAGGTCCTGATTCCGCCGCTGCGCGAAGCGATCGAGCGCGGCGAGAAGATGCGCATGCTGTTTCAGATCGGGCCTGGCTTCCATGGTGTCGAGGCGGATGCCGTGTGGACTCAGGCGAAGGCGGATCTCGGCTTGGGGATCAGACATCTCTCGGCCTGGGAGCGCGTTGCGCTTGTAACCGACGAAGACTGGGTGCGGCACGCTGTGGGTCTCGTCGGTTGGCTCTATCCGTGCGAGATGCGGATCTTCTCGCTGGATGAGCTCGACGCGGCCAAGAAGTGGCTGGCCGCTTAGCGCGCCTCCACGCATCGGTGCGATCGACCCGCCCTTCGGATCTCCGCTGCTCTGACGGGCCGTCGTCCTCAGCCGAGCACCAGCCGCACGATCGCGGACACCCCCACGACCACGATCAGCGCGCGCAGCGCATCGGGATGCAGGCGCCGCCCGTAGCGCGCCCCGAGCTGCGCCCCGACGATCGAGGTCACGGCGATGATCGCCGCGGGCGCCCAGTCGATGTGCGCGGCGAACACGAAGTACAGCCCCGCCACGCCGTTGGTGAGACCGGCGAGGACGTTCTTCAGCGCGTTCGTGCGGTGCAGGTCTTGCGTGAGCGCCACACCCAGCACCGCCAGCAGCAGGAGGCCCTGCGCCGCCCCGAAGTAACCGCCGTAGACTCCGATCGCGTAGACCGCAATGGCGGTCGGCAGCGCGCCGTGACGGTCGAGGTCGACCTCGCGCTTGGAAAGCCAGGCGTTCAGACGTGGTTGCAGCAACGTGAGCACGAGCGCGAGTGCGATGAACACCGGGACGATCGCCTTGAAGGCGGCCGCGGGTAGCACCAGCAGCAGGACGGCACCGGTGATCCCGCCAAGCACCGACATCGTCCCCAGGCGGATCGCCCGCGAGCGCTGACCGGCGAGCTCTCGGCGGTAGCCGATCGCGCCCGACACCGAGCCGGGCACGAGGCCGACGGTGTTCGAGACGTTCGCCGTCACCGGCGCGTAGCCGAAGGCGAGCAGCACCGGGAAGGTGATCAGGGTGCCGCTGCCGACAACCGTGTTGATCGTCCCGGCCGCCAGCCCAGCGAGGGCGATCGTGATCACCTCGCCGAGGCTCATAAGCGCCGTCCGATCCTACCCGCCGGGCGCCATCTTGCAGACGTCCAGATCCGTCCAGAAAGATTCAACCATGTCGTATCGATGCGTTAGCCTTTGCATTATGAGCGCGTTTGTCGGTCGCACGGTCCTCGTATGAAGGCGATCGGCTGGCATCTGCCGGGTCACTCTGCGCACGGTGAGGGGGATGCTCACGGCGACTCGCCCTCCACGCACCGATCACGAGCCACGGCGATCTCGGTGAGCGTTCTGCTGATGGTGATCGTCACGGCCGCCGGCGGTGCGGTCGTGCTGACGCGCGATCACAGCGTCGCCAACCTGCTCGGCTCCCACCCGGCGACCGCTTCGGCGGCAGCCGAACCGCTCACACCGACCCGGCTGGTGGCCACGCCGGTTCACGCGATCGCCAACGGCACCGAGCCGCTGACGGTGACGCTGTCGGCGCCGCCCGCCGCCAGCTCGCCCGCTCCCACGCTGCGACCGGCCGTCGCGGGCACGTGGAGCACGGTCGGCAATTCTGTGGTGTTCACGCCCTCATCGACGCTGATGCCCTGCTCTAGCTACACCCTGACCATTTGGGCGAACACGATCGCGACCGGCCATTCGCGCCTGGGCAAGCGCCATACGATCGGCCTGAACGTCGCGTGTCCCTCCACGGCCGCGCTGCAGCAGAGCCTCGCGCGGCTGGGCTACATGGGCGCGAGCTTTCACTCGCTCTACGGGGTGCACATCCCGAACGGTCCCGAGAGTCGCGCAGATGCGGCCGGTCACGCGTTCCACCCGCCCCGCGGCGTGCTGGTGCCCGACCCCTCCGACGCCCCGGCCGTCGAAACGGGCCATCTGGACGAGACCACGCGTGGAGCGCTGACCGTCTACCAGGCTGACCACGGCCTCGAACCGACGGGCGAACCGAGCTATGCGACGTGGGCCTCGCTGCTTGCCGCCGAGAGCGGCTACCACCGCAACCCCCACCCCTACACGTGGGTGACCGTCTCCGAGTCGATCCCCGAGACCTTGGAGGTTCATCGCGGACACCACGTGGTCCTGAGCACACCCGCCAACACGGGCGTGCCCGGCGCGGAAACGGCGCAGGGCATCTTCCCGATCTTCTCGCGGTTCACATCGACCACGATGACCGGTACCAACCCGGACGGCTCCCACTACAGCGATCCGGGCGTACCGTGGGTGAACTACTTCAACGGCGGCGATGCCGTCCACGGCTTTCCGCGGGGCTCCTACGGGACTCCCCAGTCCAACGGCTGCGTGGAGCTGCCGATCGAAACGGCGCACACCGTGTTCGACATGCTGGCGCTGGGCGACATCGTCGTGGTGAGCTAGCGGTGATGGCAGGATCGGCTCGCCGGACCCTCCGCCTGCCTGCGTCGAGCCCAACCCGGAGAGCCTTAGACCGGCGGGCATCACGGTGAGACGGTCCCGCCGACCGCGACCCCGCGGCTGGCTGCGCCATTACGCGGGCCTGCTCTCCCCCGACTCGATGGCGGCCGCGCCGGTCGTGCTCGAACGCGACAGCGCGCGGCGACTGGCGCGGCTGACGGCAACCGCCGCCGATGGCGCTCGCCAGCGGGTCAGGCCCACGCGCGAGCGTATGCGCGCGCTCCTGGCCACTCCGGGGGGACATCTGCGGTGGCGCGAGGTGCCGGCCCCCCCGCCGCCGGGACCGCTCGGCGCGATCGTGCATCCGATCGCCGCCTCCACGTGCGATCTCGACTGCCCGCTCATGCACGGTGCCACACAGCTGCCGCTGCCGCTGCATCTCGGGCACGAATGTGTCGCCGAGGTCCTCGCCGTCGGCGAGCGCGTGGACACCGTCAGGGTCGGTGATCGCGTGGTGGTCCCGTTTCAGATCAACTGCGGCGTTTGTGAGCCGTGCCGCACGGGGCGAACCGGCAGCTGCACGGGCGTGCCGCCGATCTCCATGTACGGCATGGGCCTCGGCGCCGGCCACTGGGGCGGCGCATTCTCCGATCGGCTCGCCGTTCCCTATGCCGACGCGATGCTCGTGGCGCTTCCGGAGTCCATCGACCCCGCCGCTGCGGCCAGCGTCGCCGACAACATCTGCGACGCCTACCGCCACATCGGCCCCCACCTGCCCGACCTGCTCGCGCGCGACCCGAACGCGGAGGTGCTCGTGTTTGCAGCTCACAGCCCCCGCTCCTTGTTCACCCCCAGCTGCCCCCTGTACACGGGCATGATCGCGCTCGCGATGGGCGCGCGCAGCGTCCATTTCGCCGACAGCCGCTCATGGGTGCGCGCGCACGCGGAGCGCTTGGGCATGCACGCGCTGCATCCGCGCGAGCTGCGCCGCCACCCACCGTTCCCGCTCGTCGCCGACGTGAGCGTCGACGGCCTCCCCCACGCCCTTGCCGCGACCGCGCCGGACGGCGTGTGCTCGAGCTCCGGCGGCCTGCACCGCAGCGTGCGGATCCCGCTGCTGCGGATGTACGTGCGCAACGCCACCCTGCACGTCGGACGTACGCACGTGCGCGCGCTGATGCCCGAGGTGCTCGAGCTGATGGCGCGCGGCGGGCTTCAGCCGGAGGCGATCACGACGACCATCGCCCCGCTCGACGTCGCGCCGAGCGTCCTGCGCGAGCACTTCCTCGGCGGTGAGAGCGTCAAGACCGTGCTGACCACGTCCTAGGATCGATTCGGCGCCCGCTCGCGCGCCTGCCGTCCGAGGTGGGCGGGACACTGATCCCGCCCACGATGCCTGGGCTATCGCTGGGTCTGCGGTGACAGGAGCCGAGATGATGCGCACGCTGGAGGAGGTCAGAGGGACGTTGTGGCCCCGCGCCGGGGACAGGCACGGGCCGCTGCCTCCGCTGCTCGTGGCGCTCACCGTCGTCACGGGCCTGGTCGACGCCGCCAGCTACCTGAAGCTCGGGCACGTGTTCGTCGCGAACATGACCGGCAACGTCGTGTTCCTCGGCTTCGCGCTGGCAGGTGCGAGCGGGCTGTCGGCGGGCTCCTCGCTCATCGCGCTGGGCGCGTTCCTGCTCGGGGCACTCGGTGGAGGCTGGCTGGGCGGGCGTAACCCCGAGCATCGCGGACGCACGCTGCGCGCAGCGGGCTTTGCCCAGGCACCGTTGATGGCCGCGGCCCTGCTTGTGGCGGCGCTCGGCGCCACGCCCCCGGACCGCGGCGTGCGCCTGGCGATGATCGCGCTGCTGGCGCTCGCGATGGGCGTGCAGAACGCCGCCGCGCAACGCCTCGCCGTACCAGAGCTGACCACGAGCGTCCTCACGAAAACGCTGACGGGGATCGCCTCGGAGGCCGGCATCCTTGGCGGAGCCGGCTCAAAGCTCGGGCGGCGGGGGATCGCGGTCGCGGCGATGCTCGCCGGAGCGCTGATCGGCGCGGTGCTCGTGCTGCACGTGTCCGTCGCCGCCGACATCGCGGTGGCGCTCGGCCTGGTGTTGCTCGTCGCCCTCGCCGTTCATCTCGCCTCGCGCTCGGACGCGCCCTGGACGCGTCCCTGAAACGCCCGTGATCGCCATCGACGACGCGACCTCTCCGCACTGGGGCGGCTACTCGCTTCGAATGCCCTGTTCCTCTCCATCGGGGTTCTCCCTAGCCGGGGCCGGCGGGTTGGGCTGAGCGGTCGCGACCAGGTGAGCGCCGACCGCGCCAAGCGCCCCGCTGACCAGTGCGGCCAGCGTCCAGCCCGCACCTGAACGCTCCCGGCCGAGCGCGGCATCCAGCGACAGGTCTCCCGGTCCCACCTCGACGAGCGCGAGGGCGGCGGCGATCAGAACGACGTTGTACTCGTAGCCTCCGTCGGTCGCCCAGGGGCCGTTCTTGGCGTGCACTGTGCGGATCGCCGTGATCATCGTCGCGGTCAGCACCGAGGCGGCGAAAGGTGTCGCGAGCCCGGTCGCGAGCAGCGCTCCGCCTCCCGCCTCGGCGGCGCCGGCGGCGATCGCGTTGGGTCGGCCCGGTCGCAGGCCGAGCTGCTCGAACCCCTGAGCGGTCGCATCGAGACCGTTCCCACCGAACCAACCGAACAGCTTCTGCGTTCCGTGCCCGACGAAGAATCCGCCTACCGTCGCGCGCAGCAACAATCGTCCAATCTGCATGTCAGGTCCTTTCTCTCGATCTGCATGAGTGACCCGTCCCGTGCCCTATGGCACGGCGGGAACCACCACGAGCGGCCCGTCGGCGACCAGGAGACCGTCCGTGTCGAACGCGGCCTCCGACAGACGCTCCACATGTGTGGAGCCCTCGAGGAACACATCGGCCGTCTCCAGAAAGCCGATGCGCGGCGTGCGGTAGTGCATCGGCACAACCCACCGCGGCGAGAGGCGCTCGATGAGCGTGCCGGCCTGGTCGGCGCCGATCGTCGGACCGCCGCCGACGGGGATGAACAGCAGATCGATCTCGCCGATCGCCGCGGCCTGCTCGTCGCGCAGCGTCGACTGGCCGAAATCACCGAAGTGACACACTCGCAAGCCGTCGAGCTCGAACACGAAGATGGTGTTCGGTCCCCGTTCGGTGCCGGCCGCCTCGTCGTGCTCGGAGGCGATCGCGACGATCTCACCGATCGGCGACTCCAGCTTGCCCGCGGTCGAGCGTAGGATCGCGGGGTCACCGCCGACGGCATCGATGCCGTTGTGATCCATGTGCTCGTGGGTCACCAACAGCAGATCCGCCTCGATGCCCTCGATCGGCGGATAGTCGAACTGCATCCCGCGACTCGCGGCCATCGCCGACATGTCCGCGAACGGGTCGATCACCACCGTCACATCCGCCGCGCTGAGGCGAAACGCCGACTGTCCATACCACTCAACTTGCATGCTCTTTCCTCTCGGGTGGGGGTCTGAATGATCGTCGTTGTGCTCCATCGGGTGTCCCCGTCCCGTCGCTCGGCACGGTCCCGTTCGCGGCCGAGGCTCCGTTAACGGAAGTACCCGCCAGAACAGGCTCAACGCCCCCGGTGTTCTGCGAGGAGGAGTCGTAGTGATATTGGCCACCGCGCATCAACGAGGCGCCCGCCGCGATCAGGCAGGCGACGATCGCGAACGCGAACGCCTCGTGCAGGCCCGCGCGAAACGGCGCGGAGATCAGGTGCGGGAAGAACGAGTGGCCTACGAGCGTCGCGCGGTTGGCCGGCGAGAGCGCGCTCAGCGCATGGGCGCCGACGAGGTGCTGGATCGGGTTGTAGCCGAGGAACGCGGCGAACAGGATCGACACCGGCGGCAGGTGCGCGACACCGGCGGCGGTCGTGGCCACGACGCCGTGGGCCTTCAGTCCGGCGGTCAGCGCCGATGGCAGGCTGGAGGACAGACCGAAGATCATCAGCGTGAAGAAGATCCCGATCGAGAGCACCTGGGCGGAGTTCTGGAAGGTCTGGTTCATGCCCCCGCCGGCGCCCCGGTCGCCCGCCGGGAGGCTGTTCATCACGGCCGCGCGGTTGGGCGAGGCGAACATGCCCATCGAGACGCCGTTGAGGAACAGGATCGCGGCGAACAGCGGATAGGGGAAGTCGATCGGCAGCAGCGCGAGCAGGAAGAAGCTGAGCGCCGCGCCGAGCATCCCGCCGGTCGCGAACCAGCGCGCGCCGAAGCGGTCGGAGAGGTAGCCGGAGGTCGGGCCCGCGAGGAGCATGCCGACGATCAGCGGCAGCATGTAGATCCCCGCCCACAGCGGCGTTTCGGTGAAGTCGTAGCCGTGCTGGGGCAGCCAGATTCCCTGCAGCCAGATGATCAGCATGAACATCAGCCCGCCGCGGGCGACCGCCGAGAGGAACGTCGAGAGCGTTCCGAACGTGAACGCTCTGATCCGGAACAGCGGCAGCCGGAACATCGGGTCTGCGACCCGCCACTCGATCAGCGCGAACGCCACGAGCGAAACCAGGCCCGCGCCCAGCAGCGCGAGCACCTTCGGACTCGTCCAGCCGGTTGCGTGACCGCCGTAGGGACGGATGCCGTAGGTGACCGAGACCATGATCAGGATCAGGCCGAGCGCGAACGTGAGGTTTCCCCACCAGTCGACCCGCGCGCGTTTTGGCGTGCTGCGCTCCTCGAGCTTGAGATACGCCCACACGGTCCCGAACACGCCGATCGGCACCGAGATCAGGAACACCGCGCGCCAGTCGATCGGCGCCAGCAGGCCGCCGAGCACGAGCCCGATGAAGACGCCGCTGACGCCGACGATGTTGTTGATGCCGAGCGCCATCCCACGCTGGTTGGCGGGAAACGCGTCGGTCAGGATCGCGGCCGAGTTGGCGAGCAGGAAGGCCGCGCCGACGCCCTGCACGATGCGAAAGACGATCAGGTACAGCGCCCCGGCACGCCCGGTCATCCAGTCGATGGTCAAGAACAGCGACGCGATCGTGTATACGAGGAAGCCGAGGTTGTACATCCTCACCCGGCCGTACATGTCCCCGAGCCGCCCGAGGCTGACGATCAGAACGCTCGTGACGACGAGGAAGCCGAGGATCATCCACAGCAGGTAGAAGCTGTTGGCCGGCACCAGCGGGTCGAGGTGGATGCCCCTGAAGATGCTCGGCATCGCGATCAGCACGATCGACCCGTCGAGCACCGCGAGCAGCACGCCCAGCGTCACATTCGAGAGGGCGACCCACTTGTAGCTGTCGTTCGGGTCGCGCGACTGCGTGGGGGCGAGCGGTGCGGTGACGGCAGCCATTCCCCCACGCTAGCAACCTTACGGTCACGTAAGGATCAGTTTGGTGCGGCGCCTCCCCGGCAGCGCCTGTGTGTCGCCGTTACTGCACGGTCAGCGTGCCTTCCATGCCGGCCATGCGGTGGCCGGGAACGGAGCAGAAGAACTTGTACGTGCCCGGTTTAAGGGTCACGGACAGTGTTTTCGAGCCGCCCTGGAACGTCGGGGTCGCGCCGACCTGGGCGCCGGAGGAGGATTCGATCGTGACGTTGTGCGGCAGCGAGGATTTGTTCGTGAAGTCGATCGAGACCTTCCCGGCCTTGGCCGTGAGCGAGGTCTTGTCGTATTTCAGTTCGCCCTGCGGATTGGCTTCCAGGCTGAGCGCCGAGCCGGCCGCACCGCCGCCGGTCGAGGAGGCACCCGAAGAGGTCGTGCTGGGCGTCGTGGCCGGGGTGGCGGGCGTGGACGATGAGCTGGAGGTGGTGCCGCTGCTGGAGGACCCGCAGCCGGTTACGAGCAGCGCGACGAGCGCAAGTCCCAGCAAGGTCGATCGGCGAATCCTCGTTGCGTTCTTCTTGCCCGTTGCCGTCGTGTCGGTCATCGTCGGTCCTCCTCGTGGTCGCTGTCGCCGCCTCGTCTTGTCGGGATCATCGCAGGCTTATGAGTTGTCGAGCTTCTCGCCGCTCGGCTTCATCTCATACCACTCCGCGCCAAAGCTGTCGATTCCCTGACCGTAGGCGTCACCGTCGTCCTTGTCCTTGACGTAGTAGTAGAGCGGATGGCCCTTGTATGTGACCTGCGTGGTTCCATCCGTGCGCTTGATCGTGCCCAGATCGGCGATTTGTGCGGCGCCGTGGGCCACTGGGACGCCGGTGGTCGTGACCGGCGGCCACACCTGCGCGCACTGCCCGGAGCAGGCCGAGGTCGAGCCGTGATCGGCCTCGAAGAGGTAGACGGTGAGCCGCTTGGGACCGGCCGCGAGGATCGTGTCGTCCCCCGCGTGCTTGCTCACGATCAGCACTCCGGGACTTGCGGAGGTCGATGCGGAGCCCGTGGAGCCGGACGTGCTCGCGGCCGGCTGGGTGGGCGTGGTTTCCCCATAGGCCGAGTTGCTCGCCGCGCTCGTGCTTTTCGCGGCGGCGCCGGTGGTTGTGGTGCTGCTGCTGCCACAGCCGGCGAGCAGGGCGAGCGTCGAGACGGTGGCGGCAAGCGCAAAGGGACTTCTCACAGTGGTCTCCTGATCCTCGGGATAGCGACACGACACGGGTGCGTTCAGCCCTCAGACGCCGCGCACCAGAGAACCTTCCCGCGGTTGCAGTGACGCCCGACGTCTCGTCTTCGCCCTAGAACAGGGATTCCTGCGGTGCAGAGCGCGGCACATCCGGCGCGGGCCGCTGGTCATCGTCCCGAATCGGTCCACGCGCTCGCCGACCGAAACCGCCGAGCGGGTTGCGCCCGCGGCGGACGAGCCCGGCCAGGCGCTCGCGTTCCTCGCGCGGGGCGTAGGCGCCGCGCGAGTAGAGCCGCTCGTAGCGCTCGACGAGGTCTGGACGCTGGGCCCTCAGCCAGCCCATGAACACGTCGCGCACCTCCCCGCGCAGATGCAGCGCGACCCCGCCGATGCTCGTGGCGCCGGCGTCGGCGGCCAGCCCCAGCAAGGGCTCGATCTGGTGTGGCGCGTCGTTGATGCCGGGGATCAGCGGCGCGATCAGGACACCGGTGGGGATGCCGGCACGGTTCAGCTCGGCGACCGCCTCCAACCGCGCGCGCGGGTTCGGGGTGTGCGGCTCGGTGGCGCGCCAGGCGCGCTCGTCGAGCGTCGGGATCGACAGGCTCGCGCTGATCTGCGTGCGCTGTGCGATTTCGAGCAGCAGCGGGAGGTCGCGCAGCAGCAGCGGCGACTTCGTCAGCACCGAGCACGGGTTGGCGGCGTCGCGCAGCGCCGCCCAGATGCCCTGCATCAGCTTGTAGCGACCCTCGACCCACTGGTAGGGATCGGTGTTCGTGCCCAGCGCGACGTGCTCGCCCCTCCACGAGGGTCCCGCCAGCTCGACGCGCAGCACCTCGGGCGCGTTGACCTTGACGACGATCTCGCGCTCGAAGTCCCGGCCCGCGTCGAAGTCGAGGTAACGGTGCGTTGGCCTGGCAAAGCAATAGATGCACGCATGCGCGCATCCTCTGTAGGGGTTTATCGTCCAGCGGAACGGCACCCGCGACTTGCCCGGCACGCGGTTGAGCACCGAGCGGGCCCGCACCTCGTAGAAGCGGGTCTCCAGCGCCTCGGGGGCGTCGAAGCGGCGTACCACGGCCTCGTCGCGATATCCCGGCAGCCGGCGCTGCTCATCCTCGCTCAACGTCAGGTTCGACCAGCGCACGAACGTATGTTCGCATGCCGGTCGGCGTAACGCTTGTGCCGCTACCCAACCTGCCCGGACGGGCGAATCAGAAGCTCGTTGACGCTCACGTTCGACGGCTGGCCGATCGCGTAGAGGATGGCGGTGGCGATGTCCTCGGAGGTCAGGCGCTCGACGCCCTCGAAGCGCTTGGCCATCTGGGCGAGGACCTCGGGGCGGTTGTGGCCGGCGAGCTCGGTGGCGACGGCGCCGGGCTCGATCAGGGTCACGCGAACGCCGAGGGGCACGGCCTCCTGGCGCAGAGACTCGGAGAACGCGCCGACGCCGAACTTCGTGAGGTTGTAGACGCCCGAGCCCAAGCGCGCGAAGCGCCCCGCGACCGAGCTGACGTTGACGACGTGCCCCGAGCCCTGCTCGCGCATCAGCGGCAGCGCTGCGTGGGTGCAGTACAGGACACCGAACACGTTCGCGTGGATCATCTGACGCCACTCCTCGGTGGGCGCGTCGGCGATCGGCCCGAGCAGCATCACGCCGGCGTTGTTCACGAGCACGTCCAAGCGACCGAGCTCGGCGTGGGTGTGGCGCACGAACTCGCCCGCCTGCTCCTCCTCCCCCACGTCCGTGGCGATCGCGATCGCGCGCCCGCCCTCGCCGACGATCCGCTCGGCCAGCTCCTGGATGCGATCGACGCGCCGGGCCGCGAGCGCCACGGAGGCGCCTGCGCGAGCGCACTGCAGCGCGGTCGCCTCGCCGATGCCCGAGGACGCGCCCGTGATGGCCACGACCTGGCCGGAAAGGTCAATTGAGCTCATCGAGCGAGAGTGTAGGACCTGTGGCGACCATGCGCGTGTGCGCTTGCCGGCATGCGCACACCTGGCCGACACGTGCAGAGGATCGCGCTCGGACCATCCCGCGCCTCGCCACGATAGCCCGGCGCGGCTCGTCGAGCGGGACGGACGGTAGGAGCGTACGAGATCCGGGTAGGTAGATGGACGAGACTCGGACGGGTCTCGCGGGTTATGGGCTCATGCAGAA
>Ga0210387_10002179_pt1 | contig 14886 bp, 15 predicted proteins | sample IncBWC7OmetaG_FD_160108 | JGI IMG/M metagenome (GOLD analysis project Ga0210387, IMG submission 160108) | Forest soil microbial communities from Barre Woods Harvard Forest LTER site, Petersham, Massachusetts, United States - Inc-BW-C-7-O ...
AGTTCGCCCGTGCGCCCACCGGCTTCATTCCGGAACAGGATCAAGGTTATCTGATCACGGTAGTCCAATTGCCGCCCGGTGCGACGCTCGAACGAACGGAGGCGGTGGTCAAGAAGGCGATCGACATCATCCTGTCGACACCCGGCGTTGAGCACGTGGCGCCGTTTGCCGGCCTCGATGCGACCACTTTCACCGTTGCATCGAATGCCGGGACGATCTTTTCGGGCTTGCCTTCGCTTTATAATCACGAGGTCAAGGGCGTGACGGCGGCGAGCGTGCTGGCCGATCTGCGCAAGCGGCTGTCCGTGATCCAGGAGGCCTACATCCTGACGATTCCGCCGCCGCCCGTGCAAGGCATCGGCAACGCCGGCGGCTTCAAGCTGATGGTGCAGGACCGTGCGGGACTTGGCTCTGAAGCGCTGTCCAAAGCGGCGCAGACACTGGTCGCGGCCGCCAACAAGGACCCGAGCTTCGCGGGTGTCTTCACCCTGTTCGGCACGCGTTCGCCATCGGTCTTTGCTGACATCGACCGCGAGAAGGCCGAGAAGGTCGGGCTCACACCCACGGACGTCTTCAACACGTTGCAGGTTTATCTCGGCTCGCAATATGTCAACGACTTCAACTATCTCGGCCGGACTTACGAAGTGATCGCGCAAGCCGACGGCAACTTCCGTCAGGACTCGCAGGACATTGCGCGGCTGAAAGTGCGCAATTCATCGGGCGAGATGGTGCCGATCGGCACCGTTGCGAGGTTGAAATCGGAGAACGCACCCTACCGCGTGCCGCGCTATGATCTGTTTCCTGCCGCCGAAGTGATGGGTGTCGCGGCGCCGGGCGTCGCGACCGGCAGCGCGTTGCACCGGCTGGAGGAGATTGCCCACGAGGTGCTGCCACCCGGTATCGGCTTCGAATGGACCGAGCTTGCGTTCCAGCAGCAACTGCCGGGCACATCATCGCTACTGGTGTTTGGCGCCGCCGCGCTGTTCGTGTTCCTGGTGCTCGCGGCACAGTATGAAAGCTGGAATCTACCGCTGGCGGTCGTGATGATCGTGCCGATGTGCCTGCTCGCCTCCGTCACCGGACTGTTGATACGCGGCATGTCGATCGACGTGCTGGCGCAGATCGGCTTTGTCGTGCTGGTCGGCCTTGCCGCCAAGAACGCGATCCTGATCGTGGAATTTGCGCGCCAAACCGAAGAAAGCGGTGCTACCCCCGGCGAAGCCGCCGTCACCGCCGCGCGTACGCGGCTGCGGCCGATCCTGATGACATCATTGGCCTTCATCTTTGGTGTCTTCCCGTTGGTGGTCGCGACCGGCGCCGGCTCGGAGATGCGGCAATCGCTCGGCACGGCCGTGTTCGCCGGCATGCTGGGCGTGACCGCCTTCGGCCTGCTGTTCACCCCGGCCTTCTACACCGTTGTGCGAAAGATCGGCCGTGCGAAACTGACAACAACGGATCAAGCAAGGTCGTCCGGCGATACCACACCGCCGAAGAGCCCTCAGCCGGCTGGTCCCTTCGCGGCGGTCAAATGAGCCGACCGCCGACGATCGGAGCGAAGCGAAATCGTGTCGCTGAAGAAGGCGGGCCTAGCCCGCTACGCGGTTGATTGCGCAATCAACGGAGCCGAATATCACTTCGACGTATTGGCGATGCTTTCAAGCAGCTTGATCGCTCTCGATCGCGTGGATGGGCTCTTGATGCTCATGAAGGCGGACAACAGCCTTTGCCCTTCCGGTATGAGCTCAACGTCAAAACCATCAAGCATTGCCGGCCGGCCGTTCCCCCAGGCATCTTCCCCAAAGAAATAAGCCAGTTTCACGTTGAGAGCCGAGGCGATCTGGGTCAGCCGGCTGCAGCTGATCCGGTTGGTGCCCCGCTCATACTTCTGAACTTGCTGGAAGGTCACACCGATTTTCTCAGCGAGCTCACTTTGAGACAGGGACAATTCCAGCCGCCTCATGCGAACCCGCTTGCCGACGAGAACATCAACGGAGTTCTGCACCAAAATGACTCCTTAACTGACGCTTGCAAATGACGGATCAAACCATGTGGCCGGTCTCGCCAACGCAGGCGGATGTCAAGCTAACCTCCGGTAGTTTAGCAGATTTCTAGTATTGAGAGCAATTTAGTATCGTTCCAACTTTCCCGGTTACGCACTGCAAGATTCGACCGGGCCTAGGGTGTTCCCGAGGTCCGGACCACCCCCGCGCACCGTTATCTTGTTGCGGCGCGGAGGGTTCCATGGGCAGTCGTGATATCCGTTTTCATTCTTTTGGCCATATCGCAGCGGAAACTAATAGCGATTTCGAGACGCTGGAAGGGTTTATCCGCGAGATCATCGAAATCTGTTTCACCTCTGATCCCGCCATCGGATCGGCGGTTCACAACCTGCTCGAATTGGATACCGCGCCTGACGAAAACCTCCGGTACGGTCGCTGCGGCGATTTGTCCGTCGCGCTGCAAATGCTTCGCTACGCGTGTGCGGAGGTTGTTGAGGGGTCGTCAGCGCATAACCGTCTGATGGCGGCAGCCAGACTGCTGGTCAATCGGATTCATTTTCTCCAGTAAGAGGCGGTGTGACCTTGGCAAAGCGGGTCAAAAAACATCGAACCGTCATCGCACTGGACTCCATCAAGATGTCGGCCATCGTTCTCGACGGCCACAAGACGCCGGTGCTTCTGCTTCATGGGAATTCGTCGCATGGCGACATTTTCCAGCATCAAGTGGAGGCGTTACGGGCGGAAGGTCACGGGTGCATCGCGCCTGACCTTCCCGGGCACGGTCGATCGGAAGACGCGGCTAATCCCGAAGCCATCTACAGCTTCCCGGGTTATGCCAATATTCTTCGCAAGCTACTGAACACGTTAGGAGTAAGTACCTATCACGTCGTGGGCTGGTCTCTCGGCGGTCACATCGGCATCGAACTCTGGTATTCGGATGCTGGCGCGAGGTCATTGCTGATTACCGGCACGCCGCCGACCCATTTGAGCCCAAGCGGGGCGGCCCGCGCTTTCAACAGCTCCTCGACGATGAACCTCGCCGGGACACGGAACTTCGGGCCAGCGGAGGTCATGAACTACGGTAGCGCGATGACGGGCGTGAGGCTTGACCGCCGCTCCGGACTGGCGCGGGCCATTTCGCGCGCCGATGGCAACGCGCGCCACTGGATGATGAAAAACAGCCTGGCCGGGGTTGGCACCGATCAGGTGAAGGCGGTCAGGGAATGCGAACGCCCACTGGGGATTGTTCAGGGAAAACGGGATCCTTTTGTAAATATTCCCTATTTACAGTCCCTGAAATATAATAACCTCTGGTTGAAGCAACCTAGGTTGGTTGATGCCGGGCACGCGCCACATGTCGAAAAGCCCCAACTATTCAACCAACATTTAAGGGAATTCCTGTCGCAAGTGGATTAAGCTGCCGCCGCGGGGGCACGACCAGACGGGCGAGGTTTGCGAGGTGGCGATTCGTCTTGAGGAATTCATTTCGGAATCGTCGAAAGCCGTTTCCGAAACCGAACTGCTGAATCTGTACCTCAAAACCGTCGAAAATGAGGGATATCAGAACGCCGTCTTCGCCAAGACCCGAGGCAAGCGCCTGGCGGGAATCCCCTGGAATCATTTTCCTGACGGCTACCGGAAGAGCTATCTCGAGAATGAATGGGACAAGATCGACCCCATCGTCCAGCATATCGGCCAAACCACTCGACCGTTTCTGTGGTCACAGGTTTTTGCCAACCCTCGCCTGACCGAACGCCAACGATTGTTCATCGAGGAGTGCCGGGATCTCGGCGTGCATTCCGGCCTCACCATCCCGATGCACGGCCCGGGGTCGGAAGTCGACCTGATCAGCCTCAGCCTGCGTGAACACAAGACGACCGACGCAACCCGGCTTCCACTGGTTCACGCCCTCACGGTGCAATATCGCACCCGGCTGTGCGAATTGCAGGGCGAGCCGATATCCTCCAACGAGGCGCTGACGCACAAAGAGACCGAATGCCTCAGCTGGTGCAAGGAAGGAAAGACGAATTGGGAGATCGGCGAGATCCTCTCAATTTCGGAAAAGACCGTCGAATTCCATCTTTCCAACACCATCAGGAAACTCGGCGTCAGCAATCGGATTACAGCCGTCGTCAAGGCTCTTCAGCTGGGACTTATCAAGCTCTGAATACACTCTGCTTCAGGCAGCCTCTTGCCTTTAGGCAGCCTTGGATTGCAGCGCGTTCGACAGCAATGGAGCGGCATCCTCGAAAGCCGCATCCATGCGCTGCAATCCCTCCTCGAGCACGTCGCAATCGATATTGACCGGCGGCAGCAGTTTCAACACCTCGTCGTGAGGACCGCAACGTTCAATGAGGACGCCGCGCTGCCGCACCTTCTCGGCAACGGCCTGGGCGGCCTCGCTGGAGAAGAATTCAAAACCCGTCATCAGCCCCAGTCCTTTCAGGCGAGAAAGCACATCGGGGAACCTTGCCAGCATTTTTTTCATCCAGGCATCGATGGTCCTAGCGCGAGCGCCGATCAGGATCTGGAATTTTGGATCCTCCCAGAAATCGACGGCTCTTGCGGCAGCCACGAATGCAAGTGCGCTTCCCCGAAAGGTGCCGTTGTGCTCGCCTGGTTTCCAGACGTCACGATCGGGATCGATCAGAAGCATCGACATCGGCAGGCCGAAGCCACTCAACGACTTCGAAAGACACACGAGGTCTGGGACAATGCCGGCGCGCTCGAAGGAAAAGAACGTCCCCGTTCTTCCGCATCCCGCCTGGATATCGTCGACGATCAAAAGCGCCCCGAGCGAAGTGCATATCTCTCGGAGCTTGCGCAGCCAGGCAATGGAAGCGACATTCAAGCCGCCTTCCCCCTGAACGGTTTCCACGATAACGGCGGCAAGCTCATCAATGCCGCCTGAGGGATCGCGCGCCATCTGATGAAAGCGTTCCAGGTCCGCGACGCCAGCGCCGTGGTAGCCGTCATACGGCAGGCGAATGACGCCTTGTAGACCGGCTTCGACCGAACTGCGTGACGCCCTCGATCCCGTGACCGACAACGCGCCCATCGACATCCCGTGAAACGCATTGGTAAAGGCGACGACGGCATACCGTCCGGTACATTTTCGCGCGAGCTTGATCGCCGCCTCGACGCTGTTCGCACCTGTCGGTCCCGTGAAGTGCATCACATAAGGCAGATTTCTCGGCTTGAGCACCACGTCGTGGAAGCGGGTCATGAACCGCAACTTCGCCTCGGTATGGAAGTCGAGCGCGTTCGCCACGCCGTCGCGCAGAACGTAGTCGACGATCGCTTCTTTGAGGTGCGGATGGTTGTGGCCATAATTTAGCGAGCCACATCCCGAAAGGAAATCCACGAACCGCGCTCCCTTGCTATCCCATATCTCGGCGCCCCTGGCGGTAGCGAAGAGGTTTGGCGTTTCCCGGCAATAGGAACGAACCTGCGACTCCAGTTTTGAAAACGTCGCTTCGTGCGCCATTCGGCTTCTCCTTAAATTCTATTTGGTCCCGGCACTGCGTTTTTCGCAGCCGGGCAAACCGGCCTCAGCGCTCCTCGTCAGCCTTTTCCGGATCGCGAGCAATTCGGCGGAGATGCTCTTCATGCCGACTTCGGCCGCAACTCTGCTGAGGTACATCACGGCGTCAGCCATTCGATAGGCGACCTCCGCTTTCGAGGCCGCTTGGTCCTCGTTTGCCGGCTTCATGCCGCATTCCTTCGCTCTTCCACAGCCGCAGCCAGTACCGGACCTGCAATCCCGTATCTTGCGCAGTGATGATCCGGTCTTACGAAACGGGTTGGGACAAAGAACGCCCGCTCCGTCTCGCCCTCGATCGTCGCGGGCTCACCGAGCCACACGATTCCCTGTCGTATGAAATGCGAAAGCAGGTGAGCCCTGGTCACGCCAATCATGCCGATCGAACCCTGATCGACGAAGAACTCCTTTGCCGCTGCCAGCAGTTCAGGAAGAATGGTCTTTCTCAACGTAGGTGCCACCGTCTTGTCGACACAGACGCGTGTCATCTCCCAGACGCCTGCGGTTTCCGGAAGTTGACCGGATGCAACGAGCCAGGGCCAAAAGCTTTTCAACATGTAGGGACGGTCGGTACGCAACAAACGGACGAGACCTCGCACCACCTGCCCCTGATCGCGCCACACCAGATAGACGGCCGATGGGGTATCGAACTCGTCGTACTCGAGACCGCTGTAGTGAGAGTGCGGCAATCCGCGCTGCTCGACAAACACTCTGAAGCGCAACCGAGCCTGCGACGCCAATGCGTCCTGGAAAAGGTGAGCCGTCGCTAAATTGAATGCCTCGATCATTTTTCGAACTTCGCTTGCTGGGTTAGCGTGCGCCAAGCAAAGCAGTTCGCCGGGCACATTCGTACTCGGGACGTCCCTAGGGTAGAAGCTTGAGTTGTTAAGTCTAATCCAGTGCGTGAACCCAAGCCTCGGGGTAAAGCGCGTAGCCCTCACCTCGCCGCGCCAGCCGCGCAAAGGCCGGGAAATGCAGATGCATCCCGGCAACCAGAACGCCGTCCGCGCTGACCCGGTCGAACATGCGTTTGCGTGAAGCTGCGGCCATGGCCAGGTCGGTATCGAAGCCCATGCCGGCATCGGGAAGCGCGGTTTGCACCTCCGGGACGTGGACCGTGTCGCCCCAGATCATCAGTTGATCGTCGCCCGATGCGACCAGATAGGCGGTATGACCCGGCGTATGCCCATGGCTCGGCACGGCGGTCACGCCCGGAAAAACTTCGCCCTGCTTGAACAGCCGCGTCCGGTCCCTGTAGGGCACGACTTGTTCGCGGCCCGCCTGGAAAAACAGCTTCTTCGCCCGCTCGTCCGCCTTCGCCATCGCGCCGTCGTCGAACCAGTGCGGCAGCTCGTTCTCGTGCATAACCAGTTCCGCATTCGAAAACAACAACCGGCCACTCGGCATCTCGGTCAAACCGGCGGAATGATCCGGATGCATATGAGTCAGCAGCACGGTATCGATCGCCTTCGGATCGATACCGGCGGCGGCGAGGTTGCGTTGAACGAAGCCGGCGGTCGGCAGCAGATAATTGCCCGAACCGGTATCGATAATCGCCAGACGGCCTTTCGAATGGATTAGAAAGGTATTGACGCTGGTTCGCCGTGCCGGCCGGAAAGCTTCGCGCAGAATCGCATGCGCCTTGTCGAGATCGACATTGCGCATCACTTCAAGATTGCCGTCCAGGTAACCATCGCTGATGGCGGTGACGACGATATCTCCGATCTTGCGGTGATATACGCCGGGAATCTGCTGTGTCGGTTGAGGCGCCATTCGGGAAGCCCTTGATACGTGGGAAGGTGAAACAGCTATCAGGCGTCGACGGACCTTAGAAAATCGTTGATGCCATTTGCGATCAGATCAGGCGTTTGCACCGCCATATAGTGTCCGGTGCGGACTTCGATATAGCGCGCACCAGGGATTGCTTTGGCTACTTCCTGCGCCATTGGTGGCGGCCGGACGCGATCAAGACTTCCGCCGATCACGAGCGCGGGGCACCGCACCTCGCTCAGTGCTTTTTGCATGTCAGCGTTCGCCAGCATTCGCCAGATCGTTGCATAGCTTGAGGGATCGTTGCCGAGCCAGCGTGCCCGGAATCGTTCAAAGCGCTCGGTATCACCGCGCAATTCCGGAGTATAGCCATTTTGCATCGCGTCTTCGACGGCAAACGCCATCCCGCCGGCCTCGATCCTGGCCAGGCGTTCGAGCGCCGCGGCCCGGCGGGCCGGCGCGATGCCGGTGGCCGGACTGCCGACGATGACAGCGCTTGCCCGCTCGGGATACTGGGCGGCGAATTGAAGTGCGATCGCGCCACCGACGGCAACGCCCACAAGCGCTACCTTGCCGGCAATTCCGAGCGCGTCGAGCAGCGCGGCAATATCCGCGGCCATCGTCTCAAAGGCGAGTTCGCCCCGGACTTTTTGTGACAGGCCGGCACCGCGGGTATCATATCGCAAAACGCGGCGCGAACCCGCAAAATGCGGAACGACCTCGTCCCAGCTTTCGAGCGAGCCGCCCATTTCGTGCACAAGCACCAATGTGCGATCACCCTTGCCGCTCAGCTCGTAGCGGAGCGCAATGCCATTGAGTTCGATAAAGTGCATTTGGCGTTCCAGCCTCCCTCCGCCGTCATCGTCCTTGAGGTAGACGATTGCTTTCCAGCGGCAGTCCGACACGATGACGGGCTCACGCTGAAGCGGCAAGGTGGCCATCCTCATGGCAGCGGCCTGACCTATGCAATGCGGCGTCTTTGTTGTGGGAGGCTGGCAGCTAGCCGTCCCGGACGTCCTTCAGGAAACCGCTAACACCGCGCCCCCGATGAGTTCGAAGGACGAGCGGCCGTCTTTTGGGATGCGCCTTCGTAACGGCAGGCCGGTGGTCGGCTTGACCAGTGAGCGAAATCAGAGGAAAAACTCCAATGATTTCTGATCGGAGTGGCGAGATTCGAACCCGAGACCCCGTACGTCCCTAACGTAAATAGCGAATGAGAAAATCAACAAAACCAATGATGTTGGTTCGCGACTGATGATCTTTACCCCAGGATGACCAAGCAGACGAGGCCATGGATCCCCTTGACGGCACCAATTCCAAGGCAAACGCTCGTCTGACGGCGCGGTCATCGTCGAAAGGAATTGCGGCCGATCTTATTGCCGTGCTGGTGGCGGTCACCTCCGGCGAGCCTCGTGTTTTAACGATCCAGGATCAGCGCGCCCTGCCCTCCGGGCCTTTCGAACTGGCGCATCGTTCGCTGCAATCGGGACTACGTGCGTGGGTCGAACGGCAGACACAACTGCCGCTGGGTTATGTCGAACAGCTCTACACCTTTGCCGATCGTGATCGCGCTGGTGCTGCCGCCCAGCACGCCATCTCTATAAGCTATCTTGGCCTGGCGCGAGAGCAACCGGCATTCGGTGCGCACGAGGTAAAGTGGCGCTGCTGGTATGATTATTTCCCCTGGGAAGATCATCGCGCCGGCCTGCCGCCGCTTATTCGAGAAACCCTGCAGCCAGGACTCAAGGCGTGGGTTTCCACAGCATCCGATCGAGCGATACAACGCACTCGCCGACAGCGCGCGGCGATGCTTTTCGGCTTCGAAGAGCACGATTGGAACGAAGAATTGGTATTGCAGCGCTACGAACTATTATACGAGGCAAGACTGATCCCCGAGGCGCTAGGCGGAAACGCCTCGACATCGAAGCCGGCCAGCGCGACGTCAGACCTGCTTGGGCAATCCATGATCCTGGATCATCGCCGGATTCTGGCTACGGCGATTGCTCGGCTCAGGGCCAAGATCAAATACCATCCGGTGGTGTTCGAATTGCTGCCGGACACATTCACCCTGCTGCAATTGCAACGCTGTGTTGAGGCGCTGGCAGGACGACAGGTGCACAAACCCAATTTTCGTCGCCTGATCGAACAACAGGAACTCGTTGAGGAGACTGGCGAAACCAGTCAGGACACCGGCGGACGTCCGGCCAAACTGTTCCGTTTCCGCCGCGCTGTATTTGCCGAACGCGCCATCGCTGGAACCAAACTTCCGATTTCCGGGGCTTGAATCTACTTATACTCGATCGTAGCATAACATATGCTCGTTAGGAGTATAATAGATGACGCCGACATCTGAACTGCTGCCTTCGCAACATCTCTATGAGAAAGTACGGCACGCGATCCCCGCGATCGAGTGGCCGATGCTGTCAAACGACATCGAGGCGATCGCGGCGCTGAAGAAATCGCGCAATGCGGTCATCCTCGCCCATAACTATCAGACACCGGAAATATTCCACTGCGTGGCGGACATTGTCGGCGACAGCCTCGCTCTGGCCCGCGAGGCGATGCAGGTAGATGCCGACGTGATCGTTCTCGCCGGCGTTCACTTCATGGCCGAAACCGCCAAATTACTGAACCCGTCGAAGACCGTGCTGATCCCCGATCGCGCGGCCGGCTGTTCGCTTGCCGATTCGATCACGCCAGAGGACGTGCGGCTTTTGCGGCGAAGCTATCCCGGCGTCCCGATCGTCACTTACGTGAATACGTCGGCTGCGGTGAAGGCCGAGTCTGATATCTGCTGCACCTCCGGCAATGCCAAGGCGATCGTCGAGTCGCTCGGCGTTGAACGCGTGATCATGCTGCCGGACGAATATCTGGCGAAGAACATTGCCGCCGAGACCAAGGTCAAGATCATCACCTGGACCGGCCATTGCGAGGTGCACGAACGCTTCAGCGCCGACGAAGTGCGGCAATTGCGCGAGAACCACCCGGGTGTCGTCGTGCTGGCGCATCCGGAATGCCCGCCGGACGTCGTGGCGGAGGCCGATTTCGCGGGCTCGACCGCCGCGATGTCTTCCTACGTCGCCACCAAACGACCACCGCGCGTCGTGCTTCTGACTGAATGCTCGATGAGCGACAACGTCGCCATCCAATACCCGGATCTGGAATTCATCCGTCCCTGCAATCTCTGCCCGCACATGAAGACGATCACGCTCGGCAAGATTCGCCGCGCGCTGGAGACGATGCAGCACCAGGTCACGATCGACGAAACTGTCGCCGCGCGCGCACGCCTCGCGGTCGAGCGAATGCTGGCGGTAAAATGACCGCGGTCGCCGCGGAACCGGTAGCCCAACCCAAGGAAACGCCATGACGCCCTCTTCACTCCCAACCATCATGATTGAGCCTTTGGTCCGCATGGCGCTGCTCGAGGACCTCGGCCGTGCCGGCGATCTGACGACTGACGCGATAGTGCCGATCGATCGCCGTACCACGACGCTTCTGGTGGCCCGCCAACCCGGCGTGGTCGCCGGCATCGATCTGGCTCGGCTTGCCTTCCAACTGATCGATCCGGCTATCGAGATGCGGACCGAGCGTGTCGATGGCGCGGCTGTGGCGCCTGGCGCGGTGATCGCCACCATCACTGGCCCAGCGCGGGGTATTTTGACCGCCGAACGGGTCGCGCTGAATTTCCTGTGCCGCCTTAGTGGAATCGCCACGGCGACAGCATCGGTGGTTGCGGCTGTCCGGGACTTCAAGACGAAGATTGTCTGCACTCGCAAGACGACGCCTGGCCTGCGCGTGATCGAAAAATACGCTGTCCGTGTCGGCGGGGGCAGCAACCATCGCTTCGGCCTCGACGATGCCGTGCTCATCAAAGACAATCATGTCGCCATCGCCGGCAGCATCACCGAGGCATTAAAGCGGACGCGAGACGGCGTCGGCCATCTGGTCAAGATCGAAATCGAGGTTGATACGCTCGATCAGTTGCGCGAGGCGCTGGATTGCGGCGTCGACGCCGTGCTGCTCGACAATATGGATCCAGCTACCCTCACCAAAGGCGTCGCAATGGTCGCGGGCCGCGCGGTCACCGAAGCTTCCGGCCGCATCACGCCTGCGACCGCGCCGCAGATTGCCGCCACCGGCGTCAACCTGATCTCGATCGGCTGGCTTACCCATAGCGTCGGCGTTCTCGACATCGGACTCGATTTCAGGACCTGAGCGGAAACTCGGCTAGTCCAGGTTTTCAGGCTCGCGCAGACGGCTTCACGCAGGCCGGGCTACCGAGTGCAACTCGTCGACAAGCACGCGCATGTTTTCGCTGTAGTCGACGGGCGCCACAACGAGATGCACGCCGCCTTCCCTGAAAGCTGCTTCCAGCATCATCGAGAGTTCAGAGACCTTGCCGACCCGGGCGCCCTTGGCGCCGTATGACTTCGCATAGGCGACGAAATCAGGATTACCGAAGTCGAGTCCGAACTCGGAAAACCCGTCGACTTCCTGTTTCCATCGGATCATGCCATAGGCGCGATCCTCCAGTATCAGCACGACGAGGTTCAGCTTGAGCCGCACGGCCGTCTCGAGCTCCTGCGAGTTCATCATGAAGCCACCGTCGCCACAGACGGCGAGCACGCGTTTGTCAGGATGGATCAGCGACGCCGCGATTGCCGAAGGAAGACCCGCGCCCATGGTCGCCAGCGCATTGTCGAGCAGCAGCGTATTGGCGACGCTGGTGCGATAGTTGCGGGCGAACCAGATCTTGTACATGCCGTTGTCGAGGGCAACGATGCCGTCCGGCGGGATGACCTGACGAACGTCGTGCACGATGCGCTGAGGTGTCAGCGGAAATCGATCCTCGGTCGAACGCTCGGCAAGGCGGACAAGAATCCCCTCGCGCAGACCCAGCAATGCCGAGGCATTGGGAAGTTTGCCTTCCAGGCGATCGGCCAGGCCGGCAAGGCTGGCGCCAACGTCTCCGACGATCTCCGCCTGCGGGAAGTAGACCTGCTCCACCGTGGCCGGCGTGGCGCCGACATGGATCACCTGCGGTCCATCATGGCCCATCAGAAAAGGCGGCTTTTCGACGGTGTCATGGCCGATCGAAATAATCAGATCGGCCTGGTCGATTGCCTCGTGAACCCAATCCCGCTCCGACAGCGCGGCGGTGCCCATATAGAGATTGGAGCCCGCATTGACGCTCCCCTTCCCCATCTGGGTATTGAAGAATGGAATCTTGCATCGCCGCACGAACGCCGATAACGGCTCGGCGAGCCGCGGGCGGCTTGCCGCGGCGCCCAGCATGACGAGAGGTCTGCTGGCGCCCAGGATCATGGTTGCGGCGCGCTCGATCGCATCCGCCGGTGCAACCGGAAGCTCGACGACATGCGGCGGAATGATCTCCGCAGCGGCTTCATCGGCCGCAATATCCTCGGGGAGTTCGAGATGCACCGGTCCCGGCCGCTCCTGCTGTGCGACCCGAAAGGCGTCGCGAACCAGCGTCGGAATACTCTGTGCGGAGACGATCTGCGTCGCCATCTTGGTGAGCGGTCGCATGGTTGCGACGATGTCGACGATCTGGAAGCGCGCCTGACGGCTGCTCCGGATCGCCTTCTGTCCGGTGATCATGACCATCGGCATCGCACCCAAATGCGCGTAAGCCGCAGCCGTCGTCAGATTGAGCGCACCGGGACCCAGTGTTGTTAGGCAAACGCCGGCACGTCCGGTGAGACGCCCGTAGGTGGCCGCCATGAAACCGGCGGCCTGCTCGTGTCGTGTCAGTACAAGCTTGATCTTCGAGCGCCGCAACGAATCCAGCACGTCGAGATTCTCCTCGCCCGGAATGGCGAAGATATATTCGACGCCCTCGTTCTCGAGGGCGGCCACCAAGAGATCGGAGCCTTTCGTCACGCTGCCGAAACTCCGCTCGCCCTAGACTCGGCCTTCTCCGCCCGGCGGGGTAGCACCCAGTCCGGCCGAACGAAGTGACAGGTGTAGCCGTCCGGATATTTCTCCAGATAATCCTGATGCTCGGGCTCGGCCTCCCAGAACGGTCCGGCGGGCGCGACCTCGGTGACGACCTTGCCCGGCCAAAGGCCGGAAGCATCGACATCGGCGATGGTGTCTTCCGCGATCCGCTTCTGCTCGTCGCTGGTATAGAAGATGGCTGATCGGTAGCTCGCTCCCCGGTCGTTACCCTGGCGGTTCAACGTCGAGGGATCATGGATCTGGAAAAAGAATTCCAGCAGCTTTCGATAGCTGATGGTCTGCGGATCGAAGGTGATCTCGATGGCTTCCGCATGGTTGCCATGGTTGCGGTAGGTGGCATTCGGCACCTCACCGCCGGTGTACCCCACCCTCGTTGAAATCACGCCTGGATATCGGCGCACCAGATCCTGCACACCCCAAAAGCAGCCGCCGGCAAGGATTGCTCGTTCCGCCGAAACTGTCATGCCTGTCCTCCTTCGGTTCGCCGCGGGCATCGTTCCCGAAGCTCTATCAAGATAGATAGTGAGGCTGGACGGTGGCTGCCAGACCGCCTGGTTTCGTCGTTTCACGATATACCAACACCTGACGGAATGGTGTCCAGTAGATCGTGATTTGATGTTCCGGTTGCAGCGCAAGATTGCCATTTGGTCCCGGCGGGAGGATGCTGGTCGCACGCGGGCACCATGGAGAGCAGCATGAGCAAGGCCGGTCTCGACAATCGCCACCGCAACCACGACGGCGAAATCAGCCACAAGCACGGCAACACCCTTATTGGCAGTTTGCGCAAGATTTACGGACAAAGTTTTGCCGCCGGTTATCCCGCGACCGAGAAGCTCAGCGATGTCCTGCATCAGCTGAACGAGACGTCGCTGAGCCAGCTCCGCCGCGATCATGAGACCGGCCATTTGGAGCACAAGATCGCCAAGGCTTCAAAGTAAGGCTTCGCAATAAAGCTCAAACGGCGCTCGTCGTTCACGGCAGAACGTCTTCGCATCTTCCGCGGCTGCCGGCTTTGCGGCGCAAAACGGGTTCATGTCGGACGTCCCGCAGAACACCTATAGACACCATCAGCCCGACTATCCTATTTCTCGACCTCCAGCTAATATGAAGTAGCCACCTTAGGCCTTCATAAAAATAGCAAGCGCGCGAGAGGCCGGCCGTGATCGTAGACATTTACACCCACATCTTGCCGCATCGCTTCTTCCAGGAGTTGGAGCGTGGCTCGCCCAAACTTGGCAGCATCGGTATGCGACTGCGGACCGTGAAAAAGCTGTTCGATCTCGATCTGCGTTTTCGGGACATGGACGAGATCGGCGACTACCGGCAGATCATCTCTCTACCCAATCCACCGATCGAGGACATCGCCGAAGGCGAGGTGGCGAAGAACCTAGCCAGTGTCGCCAATGACGCCATGGCGGAGCTATGCACCAAGTACCCTGACCGCTTCCCGGGGTTTGCCGCCGCGGTCTCGATGCAGGATGTCGATGCCGCCATCGCCGAGGTCGACCGCGCCATCAAGATGGGCGCGCGCGGGGTCCAGACCTTCACCAACATTGCCGGCCATCCGCTGGACGAGCCGCGCTTCCGTCCGTTTTT
>Ga0210387_10002182_pt1 | contig 14863 bp, 11 predicted proteins | sample IncBWC7OmetaG_FD_160108 | JGI IMG/M metagenome (GOLD analysis project Ga0210387, IMG submission 160108) | Forest soil microbial communities from Barre Woods Harvard Forest LTER site, Petersham, Massachusetts, United States - Inc-BW-C-7-O ...
CTGCCCCGCAACGGTGACTGTTCCATTTTCACGGTCGGAATAAACCTGCCGCACGATGACGGAATCGAGCGGCCTCAGCGCCACTTTCTCAAAATCGCTGCCTTTTCCTTTATAGCCGTTGCGCACGGTATGTGAGACGCCGGATAGCGCATCGACATTGGTCGATGTGACTTCAACGAACGAAAGATCGGCCTGCAGGGCAGGGCCGCCCGCTGCATTCAGCATCGTGCCGAGCGATGTGCCGTTCTGCGCGAGATAGGCGCCCGGATCGTGCACTTCGCCCTGCACCCAGATGAGATAATCGCTTGCGAGATTAACGAGTGCGGCAGGCGTCAAACCCAATTCCGTCGCCATGTCGTTTGGATTTGTGTCGGTGGGCGGCGCGCCGAAACCGCTCGGCAGGGCCGGACCGCTGGTGGGCTGCTGCGGATTCTGCGCCTGCAACAAGGCCACGGTTGCGGGCGAGACCTGGCTTTCGGCCGCGAGCAGGCGCGGATCGACATTCGAAGTGGTCTGCGTCTGCTGTGTTGTCGTCGTTGTCGGTGCGCTGGAAAGCGTGCCGGAGGGACCACCGACAAGCGAAGTCGTCGCCGATGTTGTCGTTCCGGAAGTCGATCCGGCGAGCGGAATGCCTAGAGCAGATGCAATCGTGGACGCGGTGCTGCTCGGGGCTGCGGCCGTCGTTGTCGTGCCCGATGTTGTCGATGAAGCGGGCGCAGCACTCGTGCTCGTCGTGGTCGAGGTGCTCGTCGTTTGTCCTGTCAGAACCGACGGCGGCACGTTTGCGCTTTGCGCGGCTATTTGCAGCTGCGCGGTTGCGGCGTTTGCAAGCGCGCGGACCTGATCGGTCGTGAAGACGTAAACGACATCGTCATTGGAAAGCGTGAGGTCGGTGCTGCCTTCAAACACTTCCTTCAACGAGAAAGGTTTCGCCGTGCGGAAATTCGTCGCCGGATCGCGGCGCACCACGACGGCGAACGGCGTGTAAGCCTGAGGCAGCAACGCGCTTGTGTCATGCAGCACCTGCGCGAGCGTCGGCGCTGTGCTGAGCGGAACCGTGCCCGGTACCTGCACCGCGCCTGCAATCGTCACGCGGCCTCCAAATCCGCTCGCCGACTGATCGACGGAAAGAATTTCGCCGTTGTGCACGACGCCGCCATGGCCCATCGCAACAAGTTGCGTTGTGCCGTCGCTTTGCAGCGCAATCTTGGAAAGCCTCACAGAGCCCGCGATTTCGAGACCGCCTGCAAGCCCGATCAGCGTGGACGCATCCATGACATCGCTGCCTGCCGCGAGTTCGTAAATGCCCGGACGCTTCACAAGGCCCATGATCGCAACCGTCGCATGCAGCGTCGGCACGATAATGTGGTCGCCATCCGTGAGATTGCCGACAGTCGTGTCCGCGCCGCCATTGGCGATCATCGCGTAAAGATCGATCACTTTGCGCGTCGAACCGCGTTGCAGGATGATGTTGCGAAGACTGCCGGTCTTCTTCACGCCGCCGGAAAGAAGCAACGCGTCGACGACCGTGTTGAGGCCGCTCAGCGTGCGTATGCCCGGTGCATAGACTTCGCCCGTCACGAGAACGCCGATCTGCCTGATCGATGCGAGCGAGATGTAGGACTTCGTCGAAAGCGCGTCTTTGGAAATCAGTTTCTGCAATTGCTCGCGCACTTCGCCGAATGTGCGTCCGCCTGCCTGCACGGGATCGTAGCCCGGAACGATCAAGCGTCCGTCGCGATCGACAGGCACGATATAGGAATTGCTGTCATGGCCGCGATTGACGATCGATATCTGATCGCCGGCGCCGAGAATGTAATTGTCCTGAACACCGCCGACTTGTGCGACCGTCACCGAATTCGGCACACCGAAAATGTCGTAGCCGAATTGCTGCAGCGGCTGACCCGAGCGCTGCGAATAAAGAAGCTCAAGCCGCGAAATGGGAAGTTGCCCCGTCACGGGTGTCGCAGGCGTTAAGATTTGTGTCGAAGGCGTGACGGCAGGCGGCGCGGTGATCGGCGCGGTGGATGTGGTCGGTGTCGATGATGTCGCACCGACGCTTTGCAGCACGGACTGGATCTGGCTCGAAAGCGATTGCGCGTGGGCATCGCCCAAATTCCACGTCACCATGCCGAGCGCAGCCACGACAAGCGCGCGCACGGCGCGGGAACGAGCCAATTTAAACCGCATGCGTTTTCATCTCGCCCTTGAAGGACGCCCCTAGCCGAGGTGCCTGAACCGAGCAGGGCTTTTACTCTCACCCCCGCCGCAGGCGCAAGTTGGTAGCCCTTGGCAGGACCGCTCGTTAAGTTTAGAGCAAGTTCGGGCCGCGGGCGAGTACAGCCCTTGAGGGTTGCGTTGCGCCTCGACGTCAATTTGCTCGGGACATCACGTTGGCGCGAAACGCTCTATATATATACGGCTCTACATATCGCGGCGCGATTGCCGCGGTTGCGGCGATATTTGCGCTTCTTTCGCCTGCCTATGCGCAGCTCGAACAAGAATCGCCGATCCTGCCCACCGCATCGAATTTCGGCGGCATGGGTCTTCTGGACATGCACAATGCGCGCTTCATGCCGGACGGCTATGTCGGCATCAATGTCGATGTGAAGCAGCCCGACGATCGCATTGCGCTCACATTTCAGGCGCTGCCCTGGCTTGAAGCCACATTTCGCTATTCGATCAATTACGCGCTGAAACCCGAAGGACAACGCGCGCTCTATGACCGCAGTTTCGATCTCAAATTCCGGCTGTTCGAAGAAGGCCAGTACATGCCGCAAATCGCGCTCGGCTTTCAGGACGTGGTCGGTACGGGCGTTTATTCGGCGGAATATCTTGTCGCATCGAAAGAATGGGGTCCGGTCGATTTCACGCTCGGCATGGGCTGGGGCAGGGATGCGACGCGGGCTGCGTTCCCCAATCCTTTGCGTCTCATCAGTTCGAAATTCGCGACGCGCCCCGGCGACGCCACGGGCGTAGGCGGCACGCCGCTGATCACCAGTTTCTTCCGCGGTCCCAATGTGGGCCTGTTCGGCGGCGCCGAATATCACACGCCTATTCAAAATCTCACATTGAAGGTCGAATATTCGAGCGACGATTATTACCGCGAGACATTTCGCACGGGCAAGGATTACGGCGCGTTTCCGGTGAACGCGGGCTTGTCCTATCGCTTCTGGTCGAATGTCGATGTCGGTCTGGCTTATATCCAGGGGCGCGAGATTTCGCTCGATGTCACCGTCGCCTTCGATGCGGCGAAGAACAATTGGCCCATGCGCATCGATCCGCTGCCGCCGGTCACCGTCCGCTCCGAAGAGGAGGTGGAAGCCGTCGCGGCCGCCCTGCAAATGCAGAACGGCGATTTCGACAAGGAGCCCTGGCGCGCGCATTTCACCGACATGACAGCTGCGGACAATGCGCAAGGCGCAAAGCCGACAGATGCAGGCAATGTCCCGCCTGTAAAAGTCGCTATTCCCACGCGCGAAGACGTCATCGCCGCGATGCGCAAATCGATCGAGGATCAGAACATCACGGTCGAAGGCATCACGATCGACAAGCTCATCGTGAAAGTGGAGATTTCGAATATCTCCTATTTGCGCGACGCCGAAGCGATCAGCCGCACGCTGCGCGCACTTTCGGGCTCGGCGCCGCCGGCGATTGCGGCGTTTGAAATCACCACAAGCGTTGAGGGCATGCCGGAAACGACGGTCATGATCCCGCGCACGGAAGTCGACGCGCTTGGACGCCATTCCGCGACGCCGGCCGAATTGTGGATCTCGACGATTCTCGCCGATGCCGATCCCAGGACGGATTATCCCGATGGCGAATCCTATCCGCGCTTTCAATGGTCGATTTTCCCGTCGCTGTCGGAGGATTTGTTCGATCCCGACAATCCGACTTATTTCGGCGTCGGCTTGAGCGGCTCGACGCATGTCGAGCTTCTGCCGGGACTTGCCCTCGACGATGAAGCGACATGGGAGTTTTATAACGGCTTCAAAGCCATCAGGCGTACAAGCAACAGCCTTTTGCCGCGTGTGCGCACCGACAACGCGCTTTATCTGAAGCAAGGTTCTACGGGCATCACCGACCTGACGCTGACCTATTACAAGAAGCTCATGTCGGAAATTTATTCGCGCGTCACGGCGGGCTACATCGAAAATATGTTCGGCGGCGTGGGCGGTGAAGTGCTCTATCGTCCTACCGGTCAGCGTTGGGCAGTCGATGCCGATCTGTTCCAGGTCTATCAGCGCGATTTCAACGACCTGTTCGGGTTTCAGGATTATCACATCCTGACGGGCCATGTTTCGCTCTACTACCAAACGCCGTTCTACGATCTGACGGCGGTGCTGCGCGGCGGGCGCTATCTCGCGGGCGATTACGGCGGAACGTTCGAACTCTATCGCCGCTTCAAGACGGGCATTCTCATCGGCGCGTGGTTCACGCTGACGAATGTGCCGTTCCACAAATTCGGTGAAGGCAGTTTCGACAAAGGCATCCGCATCGTCATCCCGCTGGAATGGGGCGTGCCGTTCGGAACGGCGACGACCGAGGAGCTTGATCTCAGGCCCATCCTGCGCGACGGCGGTCAGCCGCTCGACAATGACGCAGTCCTTTACGATATGACGCAGACCTCTTCCGCAGGAGATCTCGACCGGCAATGGTCGGATGTGATGCGATGATGAAGCGCTTCGGTATTCTCGCGATGCTGCCGCTCGCGCTGGGGCTGGCGTCCTGCCAGTCCGGCAGCGATTCCGACACGGTGCGTATCGGCAGGCTTATCTATGCCCAGATCAGCGGGAAATTCGGCGACGACGCCATTTCGCGCGAACGCGTGGTCTCGATCCCCTATGCGACGCTTGGTGTCAGGCTTGGGGGCAGCATGGAAGGGCTGTTTGTCCTGACGGGTGTTTCCGGGGACGATCTGCAATGGCTGGGCGGCCAGATCAGCCTTTCGACCCGTGACGGCCGGGTCACGCGCACGGTGGGGCTGCCCCACAATCTCGACGGCTTTCAGGGCCCCTTCCCCGACCGGCCCAAGCCGGACTCCGGCAATAGCACCTATCACTATGTCTACGATCTGATCGACCGGAACGCCTATGGCGTCGTCGTGCGCTGCAGTCAGTCCGACGCGGGCCCCGAGACCATCACGATCATCGGCCTCAAACACAGCACGCGACATATCGTCGAGCGTTGCGAGGCGCAGCAGATCAAATGGAGCTTCCAGAATGATTTCTGGGTCGACGCCGCAACGGGCGCCGTCTGGAAGAGCGTTCAGTATGTGAATCCTGATTTAGATAGCCTTACTATTCAAACCTTACGGCCCGCTAAAGGTTAACGGCAGGTCGCGCTGACGCCGTTAGGAAGCCTTTCCGTTTGATTCCTTTCGACTTTCGTCGATAATCAATCGTTACGTGCGAAAGAGCGGGATCCATATTTCCGTTATAGAGTTTGTATAATTGGTCTCCGGTCGTTACGGTTCTGAGAAGCCGCGGCTTTGAGGAGCCGTTCTTTGGTGGGGCGTATCGCATATGAGTGGCGTCGTAGGTCTGATTGCGGGACGGACCCCGACTGTTGCGGCAGTGGGCTGCGGCTATTGGGGCAAGAACGTCGTCCGCAATTTCGCCGAGCTTGGCGCGCTGCGTGCGGTATCCGACGCCGATCCCGATGTCGCCGAGCGTATGTCCAGGCAATACAATGTCCCTGCGCGCTCGCTTCCCGAAATTATCAACGATGCGCAGTATGACGGCATCGCCTTCGCGTCGCCCGCGCGGCTGCATGTGGAGCATGCCGGCGCCGCGCTGTCGGCGGGCAAGCATGTGCTTGTCGAAAAGCCGATGGCGCTCAGTCTGCCGGAAGGGCGCGCGCTTGCGCGTCTTGCGAAGCAGCGCGGCCGCATCCTCATGGTCGGCCATCTGCTGCATTACCATCCCGTTGTCCTGAAGCTGCTTGAGATTGTGCGCAGCGGCAGGCTCGGCGAGATCAGGCATATCCATTCCAACCGGCTCAATCTCGGCAAGATTCGCACGCGCGAGGATGTCATCTGGTCCTTCGCGCTGCATGATCTGTCGGTGATCCTTGCGATCCTCAACGAAATGCCGTCGCGCGTTTCGGTGGAGGCAGAAGCGATCCTCAATCCCGCGATCTCCGATATCGCCGATATCCATCTGAAATTCCCGCAAGGCGCGACCGCGCGCGTGCATGTGTCATGGCTCAATCCCTACAAGGAACAGCGCATGAGCGTGATCGGTTCGAAGGCGCATGCCGTCTTCGACGACATCGCAAAATGGGAAAACAAGCTCCAGATCTTCGATTACAAGGTCGAGGAACGGAACGGCCGTCCTGAAGCCACTAAGGCGCCCGCCATCTTCGTGCCCGTCGAGCAACGCGAGCCGCTCAGGGAGGAATGTGCGCATTTCCTGCATTCGATCGCGGAGGGCACTGTGCCGCGCACCGATACGCGGGAGGCGTTACGTGTTCTTTCCGTGCTCGAAGCCGCATCCACCTCGCTCAAGCGGGGCATGCCCGTCTCTCCCGTCATTGCCGACGCCTGAGCTGCGGGCCCAGTTGCGCCGCGGCACCCCATGAAAATCTGCATGCTCGTCTACAACAGCGTGACCCGCGACAGCCGTGTCATGCGCGAAGCCTCGACGCTTCAGGCAGCGGGCCACGAAGTGACGGTCGTGGGTGTGCCGGACAGCCAAGCCGACGCGCCGTTCGAGACAGCCGAAGAAGGCGTCGCCATCCATCGCGTCCATTGGCAGGAAGACGCCGTGGCGAGGGTTAGCCGCTCCGCGCCTCTGCGCATTGTGCCGTCGATTATCCTGTTCGGATTGGTGCTGTGGGGCCTTGTCGCGCTGTCATGGACCGGCCGGGCTGTGCTTGCGGGGCTGTTGCTTGTGGGCCTGCTCTACATCCGCTGGCGCGTGCACCAGACCCGGGTGCCGAGCGAGGCCGTACTCAAGCGCTGGGCAGAGGCGTTGTTCGCAGGAACCGCCAGGCATGGCGATTTCCCACCACCCCGCTCGCTATTCCCGGCCTGGATACCGGAAATCTTTCTCGAGCTGGCATTGGAGCCAGTCGATCAATTGCGCGGGCCGCTCGACCGGTTCGTGCGCTATCGCTACCGGGCTCAGGCCGTGGCGGCGCACGCCATCGCGCTCAAGCCGGACGTGATCCATGCCCATGACTGCACGACGCTGCCCGCAGCCGTGTTGGTGAAGAAGGCGCTCGGTATCCCGCTCATCTATGACGCGCATGAGATTTATGAAGCTTCGGCGGGCAAGCGCCTCGGCGCGGTCGATTACTACATCCGCATCCATCAGCGCTTTCTGCGGGAGGTAGACCACTTCATCACGATCAATCGCTGTGCGGCGACCTTTTATCGCGACGCCTATCCATTCCTGCCGCCGGCAGTGATCCTGCGCAACGCAGCGCTTCGCGAAGAGCCGTTCGATTATGACGGCAGGCTGCATGCGGCGGCCGGTCTGCCGCGCGCCGAGAAAATCCTGCTCTATCAGGGCAGTTATACCCAGGATCGCGGGCTTCAGACGCTGGTCCGCGCGGGCGATCTGCTGCCCGATGGCTGGACGCTTGTGATGATGGGCTGGGGGCCTATCGAACAGGAATTGCGGGCGATTGCAGGCACTTCGTCCAAAGTGCGCTTCATCCCTGCGGCTCCGCGCCTCGAACTCGCGCACTGGACGGCGGGTGCATCGGCGGGAATCATTCCCTATGAAGGCACCGTGCTCAATCACTGGATCTGCACGCCGAACAAATTGTGGGAATATCCAAATGTCGGAGTGCCGTTGATCGTGCAGCCCTTCCCGGAACTCAAGGATGTCGTGGAGACCTATGGCTGTGGCTGGGTCATGCCCGATGAAGAAACGCCGGAGAGCATTGCGGCTTTCGTCGAATCCCTGACCGGCGAAATGCTCGCACGCGCCCATGAGGCCTGCCGCCGCTTCATCGGCGCCGATAGCTGGGAAGCCGCCTATCGCCGGAAGCTCATCGATCTCTACGCCTCCATCCCAACCGCAAGGGCTGCTGCATGAGCTATTTCGTTCACGAGACGGCTGCCGTGGATGCGGGCGCTGTGATCGGCGACGGCACGAAAATCTGGCATTTCTCCCATATCCTGGCGGGCAGCGTCATCGGCGCTCATTGCGTGCTGGGCCAGAACGTCATGGTCGGGCCGGATGTGCGCATCGGCGATGGCTGCAAAATCCAGAACAATGTCTCGATCTACAAAGGCGTGACGCTGGAGGACGACGTGTTCATCGGTCCCAGCGCCGTGTTCACGAATGTCCTGAATCCGCGCGCCTTTGTGGAGCGGAAGGATGAGTTCCGTCCCACCCTGATCCGCCAGGGCGCGAGCATCGGGGCTAACGCCACGATCATCTGCGGCAATACGGTCGGCGAATACGCCATGGTGGGGGCCGGGACCGTGGTAACCAAGGATATTCCCGCTTTTGCCCTGATTGTGGACATCCCGGCCCGTTTCCTCGGTTGGGTCAGCCGGACGGGCGAGCGGCTGGGGGAAGATTTGGTTTGTCCCCGCACCGGCGAACGCTACATTTTGGAGCAGGGTGCCTTGAAATTGGCCTGAAATAGGCTTGCCGAAAAATTCGGCAGTAATAATGATTTCAAGCGCTTAGGTGTGGCAATTGGGCGCGCGATGTGCTTAGAAGGGACGGCACGTTAGATGCAGTTTTGTCTTGGGCGCGATCCATAGTTGTTACGAGTCGCGTTTGTGGCAAAGAGTGGGGTGAACATGGCGCTCGACTATTCTGAAGTCCGGTCGCATGTCGGCGCGATTGATGTCGCGCAACTCGCGCGTCGCATCGAAACACGCAACGCACTCATCGGTGTCATCGGCCTCGGTTATGTCGGTCAGCCGCTCGCTATCGCCGCGCATGCCAAGGGTTTCCGCGTCCTCGGTTTCGACATCGATCCCGACCGCGTGGCCGCACTGAACGACGGCCGCTCGTCGATCCGCACGATTCCCGACGAGAAGATCGCGACAATGCGTCAGGGCAACCGCTTTCAGGCGACAAGCGATGTGGCGGAATTGTCGAAGCCGGATGTCATCGTCATCTGCGTGCCGACGCCGCTCAACAAATATCGCGAACCGGACATGTCCTTCGTCCAGAGCACGGCCGAAGACATTGGCCGCGCGCTGCGGCCCGGCCAGCTTATCTGCCTGGAATCCACGACCTATCCCGGCACGACGACGGAGCTTCTGAAGCCCGTCCTCGAAGCGGGCGAATACAAGGTCGGCCGCGACGTGTTCCTCGCCTTCTCGCCGGAGCGTGAAGATCCCGGCAACGCGAATTTCGGCACGGCGAATATCCCGAAGGTTGTAGGCGCCGACGATGATGCAAGCCGCAAACTCGCCGAAACGTTCTATCGCGGCCTCGTGGACAAGATCGTGCCCGTCAGCTCAAGCGCGACTGCCGAAGCGGTGAAGCTGACAGAGAACATCTTCCGCTGCGTGAACATCGCGCTCGTCAACGAGCTCAAGCATGTCTATCGCCATATGGGCATCAATGTCTGGGAAGTGATCGATGCGGCAGCGACGAAGCCGTTCGGCTTCATGCCGTTCTATCCGGGCCCCGGCCTTGGCGGCCACTGCATCCCGATCGATCCGTTCTATCTGTCGTGGAAGGCGCGGGAACATGAGGTGCCGACGCGCTTCATAGAACTCGCGGGCGAGATCAACACGACCGAGCCCAAGCAGGTTGTCGCAGCGCTCGCCCATGCTTTGTCCGAACGCAAACGCAAGAGCCTCAACGGCGCGCGCGTTCTCCTGCTCGGCCTCGCATATAAAAAGAATGTAGATGACATGCGCGAAAGCCCCGCGCTCGCCATCATGCGCCTGCTGGAAGCGCAAGGCTGCCGCATCGCCTATTACGATCCGTGGATACCGGAGATCCCTGAAACCCGTGAACATATCGAATTCGCGGGCCGCAGGAGCATTCCGTGGGAAGCCGAGCGCTTTGCCGAGCGTTTCGACGCAGCCCTTGTGGTGACCGACCACGATGTCGTGGATTATGAAGAGCTTGTCTCCGTCCTCGATCTCGTCGTGGACACGCGCAACGCCACGCGCAGGGTCCTCAATGGACGCGAACGCATTGTGATGGCATAACCCGGGCGTCCGCAACGGAAAGCGGCATCTGGGGAGACAAATGTACCGGTCCTGGAAAGCCCAGCTCAGAGTCCTGACCGCCCTTACGCTTCGCGAAATCCAGTCTCAGAATTCGTCGCTGGAATACGGCTATGCTTGGGCGCTGATCGACGTTTGCATTTCCATTGCGGTGCTCACGGTCCTGAAAGTCTTCATCAGGGCGTTATCGCCGGCAGGCATGCCGCCCATTCTTTTTCTTGTGACGGGGATCCTGCCCTGGCTCACCTTCAGCAGCACCGCGACGGCGATGGAAGGTGCTATCGCAAAGAACAAGCGGCTTCTTCTTTTGCCCGGCTTGACGCCGCTGGATTTTGCTTTTGCGAAAGCACTGCAAATTCTTTGCACGTACGGCTCCGTCTTCGTTGCGGTTGCAGTCGCCGCTTCCTATTTCGAGCAAGCGCCTCCCCCGCGTTCGCTGATAGGCGCGATCATGATGTATCTCAGCAGCTGGGTTCTGGGCATTGCATATGGGCTCATCACCATGCCGCTCACGCGTGTGCTGCCGCCCATCGCAAAGGTCATCGGAATCGTGTGGCGTTTCGGGCTGTTGTTCTCAGGTGTGTTTTTCACCATCACGATGTTTCCGGAATGGACCTGGCCTTACCTCACCTGGAATCCGATGATCCATGTCGAGGAACTTATGCGCACTTACTGGTTCACTACGTATCAGACCCCCGTCGGCAGTCCGCTCTACGTAGGAGAGTGTATTCTGGGAATGGCGTTTCTTGGCTTGTCGCTTGAACGTTATGTCCGTCGCAGGGTACCGGCATGAGCGTAACTTTGCGCAATATCACCAAGCACATCGGCGGCGGCCAGCATTTCCTCTACGACCATTTGGATTTACACATCGAGAAAGGCGAACGCGTCGGCATTCTCGGTCAACCCAAATCGGGCAAATCGACCCTGTTGCGCATCATATGCGGCACCGAACCCGTCTATGACGGGCAGGTGGAACGCAGTTCGACCGTATCCTGGCCCATTCCGTTCGGTGAATTTCTTGTGGGGTCGTCAACCATAGCCACGAATATTCGTTTTATAGGCAGGCTTTATGGCCACCGGAGCAACGATTACGTGCGCAGAATTGCCGCTCTTGCCGATGCGACCGAGTTTCTTAACGAAGAACTGGCGAAGTGCCTGCCCGCCGTCCGTCAGCGGCTGATATTCGCTCTTGGCGCGGGAACGGAATTCGACATCTATCTGTTTGATGAAAATATCGTGATGGGCGAAAAAACCTTCAGGGAAAAGGCCACGCAATACGTCCAGAGTTTGGTGCCCGCGCATGGCTTTGTGTTTGCGACCAGCAATCACAAGGAAGTTTCCGCCAATTGCGACGTGGTCTTTGTGCTCGATGGCGGCCGTGTTACACGGTATGAAGATGTGGCGCAGGGCGTAAAGCATTTTAACTCTCTTGCCAAAACCCAGGCTGCGGATGTCGCCGAGCCCCGGGAACGCAGCGAACCCGCGCCGGTGGAGATCGAAAGTGTTCTTGGCATTTGAACCAATGCAGTTTAAAGCCTTCCCGCCAGCCTGCCGGGCGGCAAAGGCTCCCAAACGAGCAATTGCCATGCGCAAGGAGCGCCTGAAACTTTGCCTGATATCTTGAGCAAACCGTCCTTACGCGACGCCAGCGAAATTGAGCAGCCGGAAGCCGCGACGGCCCCAAGCGGCGATGGGGCGGACTCGTCCGCCGCCGGCGGCTTTTTCTCGCGATTGCAGGTTGCGGGCGAATGGCTGTCGGAGAGAGCTTCGTTCTGGACGATTGTGCCGCTCGTCGGGCTATTGGGTTTTGCGTATCTCTTTCTCTTCGCGGATTCGTTTTACGATTCCGAAACAATTTTCAATCTGCAGAACGCATCTTCGGTGAGCTCCACGCTGGGCTCGCTCAGCAGCAGTTTGCTTGGCAGCAGCGGCAGTTCGAATGAGAGCGGCGCGGTTGTCGCCTATATCGAATCGCATGAAATGCTGCAGCTGCTCGATAAGAAATTTCACTTGCGCAAGATTTATTCCGATCCCTCGCGCAATCCGTTCTGGCGGCTTGCGTCGAATGCAAGCGATGCCGATTTTCTTGCGTTCTATCAAGGCATGGTGACGGTCACGACGGACCAGACGACCGGCCTCATCACGATAGACGTGCTGGATTACGATTCGCCGCGCGCGCACGCCATTAACCAAGCCATTCTCCAAGGCGCGCAGGATTTCGTGAACAACATGTCATCGGACATGCGCGTCGCGACAATCAAATACGCACAGAGCCAGCTCATTTCCGCCACCAAAGCGGTAGAGACGGCTCAGCCTTACGAGCGTTCGGTTGCCGAAGCCGAGTTGTCCGCCGCGCAACAGGCGATGGCCGCCGCACAGGGGCTCGCAAACCAGCAGCAGGTTTTCTTGATCCGCGTCTCCGATCCGACGTTACCGACGGATACAAGCCTGCCGGACCGGATTCTGGATGAAGCAGCGATCCTGCTCGCGGCATCCGTGCTCTATATGATCGGTCACCTCCTGATCGCGAATGTGAGAGACCACCGCAACATTTGATCCATATCGAAACGGCTTGAGTTGAGACGTACATATAAATTTGATGTTGTGACAATGCGTGGCAGTCTGGGTCTGCTTGACGCGTCGGGGGCGGTCGTAGAAAATAAAATTGTGCTAAAAGCGCGGTTTTCTGTATCTCAAACGTAGTTTCAACAACCTCGGAGTGAACACAATGGCGACTGAGAAAAAAGATGTCGGTAAAGAGAAACGGGCCATCAATCAGCTCGAAGAAAGCGTAAAATATCTGGAACTGGAAGCGCGTGAATTGGAAGCGAAGCTGCGCATTCGTGACGCTCGCGCAAAGCTCAAAAGCGCTGCCTAGTCTGTATAGCGGATAGATTTTTCATGTTACTTCTTGCCCGCGCGCGTTACGACGCGGGCAAGAATGTTGAGAATGCGTTGTGCGGCATTTCCGTTGCCGTATTCCCTTATGCTTCGCCGCGGCCGATATCTTTTCGTCGTCCAAAGACGGTTCCAGCCGCAATTGATGGTTTCGACCCATTCGGTTTCCGTGCGCAGCGTCACGCATGGCACGCGGTGGAAATAGGCTTCCTTCTGCAATCCGCCGGAATCCGTCAGCACGATTTCGGCTGAATGCAACAACCGGCACATATCGAGATAGCCGAGCGGGTCGATTATTTTAATGTCGCCGCCGGCGAAATCGAATCCTGCTGCATCCATGGCGCGGCGCGTGCGCGGATGAAGCGGCAATATGATGGGCCGTTTGCGCGATTGCGCGCGCAGAAAATCGGCGACTTCCGATAGCCTCGCGTGATCGTCGGTATTTTCCGCGCGATGGACCGTCGCAACGCCGTAGGTTTTCGGCTTGAGATCGAGACGTTTGAGAATTTTCGAATGACGCTTGGCCAACGGCACGGACAACAGTGTCGCGTCATACATGATGTCGCCGACCCTATGGACGCCTTTGGTAATGCCTTCGCGCTGTAAGTTCTCAACGGCCTTTTTCGTCGGGCACAACAGCACAGAGCTTAAGTGATCCGCGACCACACGGTTCAGTTCTTCAGGCATGCGCCGATTGAACGAGCGCAAACCCGCCTCCACATGCACGACCTTTATGTGAAGCTTCGCCGCCGCCAGCGCGCCCGCGATCGTCGAATTCGTGTCTCCGTAAACGATCACCGCGGACGGCTTTTCCGCGAGAAGCACATCCTCGATGGCGCCGAGCATGCGGCCCGTCATGGCTCCATGGCCGCCGCCATTGACGTTGAGGTGGTAGCGCGGCCGTTCGATCTTGAGTTCGCTGAAGAAGATGTCCGACATATTGTTGTCGAAATGCTGGCCCGTATGGACCATCACTTCCTCGAATTCTCCATGCGCCTTCACGGCGCGGGAAAAGGGGAGGGCCTTGATGAATTGCGGCCGCGCCCCCACGATGCTGACAAGGCGATGCTTGGTTTTGCGGCCGGGCATTCTCTGTTTGTTCCAAATCGCTTATAAGTCAGCGTGCATCGCCGCGCCGCGCGCTACAATGTGAATCTGATCTGCCGGAGGATAGTTTTCGGGAAAATCCATGGCGTTGCGTGATCTCGGCCTCGTGCCCGCCAGGGCTTGGTTTCATCTGCACGGACGCGTGATCGATCGTCTGCGCCCGCATGATGACCGCACAGATTATTGGGGACGGGCCGTGCGGCGCTTTCCGCGCGAGCGGGCGTTCCTGCGCAAAAAAGTGCACGCGGCTTTGAGGGCGGACAGGGCCGCGGATGCCGAAGCGGGACTCGATCTGTTGCTGGCGCTTCACCGCCCCGCCGAACGCGACTGCAATCTCGTCACGGGCATGGCCAATCTGTATCAGCGCGAAGGCAATCCGGCCGCGATACGCGATCTTGTCAGGCGGTTTTTGAAAAGACTCACCGGTACGCGCACCTACCGGATCGCTGCGTTGCGATTGAGCCGTCTTATCTTCGCGCATTTTCCGCGCGCGCCAATCGACGGACATTTCGCGGAGCATTTCTTGCGGATGCTCGATCACGCGCCGGCGGAAGAAAAACCAAAACAATTACTGTCGCGTGTCGTTGCGATCGAAGAAAAACTTGCGGCCCAATTTCCACCTGCGCTGTTCGACACGCATATCTCGCCCGCGCAATGCCGGATGTTTATCGAAATCGTACGTGCGCGTCTCGCAACGAA
>Ga0210387_10002183_pt1 | contig 14861 bp, 12 predicted proteins | sample IncBWC7OmetaG_FD_160108 | JGI IMG/M metagenome (GOLD analysis project Ga0210387, IMG submission 160108) | Forest soil microbial communities from Barre Woods Harvard Forest LTER site, Petersham, Massachusetts, United States - Inc-BW-C-7-O ...
CTATCCCCATGAACAGGATGTCATTCACCGCGATAGCAAGCTTCGGGATGCTGCTCTCGGGCAGTTTGGCCCTGGCAGGGCCGCCGGCAGGCCGGCCGCCCCTGCAAAATCTCGCACAGCGTTCGACCGCCGCGCCGCGCTTGGACGCGCAACGCCTGGATCTGCGGGCGCCTTCGCCGGGCCTTGGGGAATCGTCGAGCGCTTCGGCAAACTTCCCGTCGGCCCATCGGCAAATTGCCGGGTCGGATACCATGCGGTTGCCGGCACTGGGCAACACGCTGCAATCCCGCAATACCATGGAAGACCTCGCCCGGCGCGTGCGCCATGAAGGATTGCCCGTCGCCCGTATCTTCGAAGGAAAATCCTCGCTGGTGCACTTGGGCTTCAATCAAAAGGGCAAACCGGGCCTTTGGCTGGTGCAAAAAACCCATTAACGATTGACGTGCGAATTCTCTATGTCGAAGACAATCCCATCGTGCGGGAAGTGACGGCCGAGTTGCTCGAGCAGCCGCAGCGGCAAATCGTCGCGTTCGGTACGGCGGAAGAAGCATTGAATCTATTTCGCAGCGAGGCCTTCGATATCGTCATCACGGATGTGAGCCTGCCTGTGATGTCGGGCATGGATTTGACCAGAAGCATTCTGCGCGAACGGCCGCAATTCCCCGTCATCATCGCATCGGGATATACGCTCGACTTTGCCGTCGAAAACTGGGCTGCCAATGTGCGCTCCATCATCAAGCCTTTCACGGCCGAGGACATCGACGCCCTGATCGGTCAGTTGCTCAAGGTGTAGCGGCGCCGCGCGGTATGCGGGCGTGAAACGAGGTGACATCGCCCTCGCCCGTCTTGACCTCGACCTCGCCTTCATGCGCCTGAACGATTTGCGCGACGATGTACAAGCCCAGACCCAAGCCCTCGCCGCGCCCCGACTGGCGTTGACCGCCCCGAAACGGATCGAACAGATGCGCCAGGATGTCCGGTGCAATCGTGCCGCTGTTCTTGACGGCGAGCGTGACGCAATCGCGCCTCGTCCCATCGAGCTGCACATACACCGCCGCCGCCGCATCACCGTGCTTCAACGCGTTGCCTATCAAGTTCGATGCCACCTGCGCGATTCGCTCGGGATCCCATTGGCCGCCGAAGTCCCCGACGAAACTCGTCTCGATACGTCGATTTGGGGCTGCCGCCTGATGCTCGCGCAGCACACGCTCCACCAAAGCCCTGAAATCCGCAGCTTCCCGTTTGACGATGATCCCGCCTCCAAGTCTGGCGCGCGCCAAGTCGAGCATGTCCTCGATCATTCGTGCCATGCGATTACCGCTGGCAACTATGCGCGCAGCAGTCTCCTGAGCGGCGGTATCCGCGGTGCGCCGCTGCAGCAGGTGCGCGGAGGCCAGGATCGCGCTCAATGGGCTGCGTAAATCGTGCGCGAGCAACGCACTGAACATTTCGTTCAATCGCAAGGTTTCCGTTCGGTCGTTGAGCTCGAGCGCCAGCAGCTGGCGCTGGCGATACAGCTCAAAAAACACGTCGGCCTTGTTCTTGAGAATGTGCGGTTCGATGGGCTTGTAGATGAAATCCACGGCGCCCGTATCGTAGCCCTTGAACAAGCGATGCTTTTCGCGTGCGCCGGCCGTGACGAAAATAAGCGGTATGTGCCGCGTGCGCTCGCTGCCGCGCAGCAGCTCTGCGAGCTCAAAGCCGTCCATCTCCGGCATTTGCACGTCTAAAAACGCCAGCGCCACATCATGCACGAGCAGCAACTCGAGCGCCGCCGGCCCGGAACTGGCTGTCAGCACCTCGACGTCATCCCGCGCCAATAGAGCCGACAGCGCCAGAAGGTTCTCCTCCATGTCGTCGACGATCAGGCATTTTATCGGCGGTAGCACAAATGCATCCATGGTTTTCAATTCACCGTCGCGAGCAGCTGCGCGATTTCATCGAGAGAAAGCACCCAATCCGCGGGACGCAACTTCAGAGCCGAGCGCGCCATGTGGGGCGCTCGGGCCGATTCCGGATTCTGGACCACCGTGACGCCGCCGGCGTCATGCACCGCGGCCAAACCGGCGGCGCCGTCCTCGTTCGCGCCGGTGAGTATGATGCCCAGCAGCCGTTCCCTATAGAGGTCCGCCGCGGATTCGAACAGTACATCCACGGAGGGACGCGAGTGATGCACCGGATCATCCGCCGACAGCGAGAGCTGCGGGCCCTGATCCAACAATAGATGATAATTGTTGGGCGCGAAGTAAACCGTGCCCGAGGCCACGGCCTCCTTGTCTTGCGCCTCCCGCACGGGGACGGCGCACTTGCGCGAGAATATCTCGGGCAGCACGCTGCCTTTATCCCGTGGCAGATGAACGACGATGAATACCGGCGCGCGCAGCCCTGGCGAGAGCGCGGGCAACACCACGGAAAGGGCTTCTATGCCTCCAGCGGATGCGCCAATCACCACGGCATCGACGCGGCCGGCGACGTTCACGGCCGAGCCCGCTTCTGGAAGATGCGTTCCTCGGGCACAAAATCCACGAAGCCGTCCGCGAGCGCGGAGAAGCGTATGGACTCTTTGGCGCCGATGCCCAGAAAGCCTTGGCGGCACAGCGATTCATGAAACAGCCCCAACGCGCGGTCCTGCAGCGTTCGATTGAAGTAAATGAGCACATTGCGGCAGGAAATGAGCTGCGCTTCCGCGAATACGCTGTCGGTGGCGAGGCTATGGTCTGAAAAGACGATGTGATCCTTCAAGGATTTGTTGAAAACCGCGCGCCCGTACGCAGCGCTATAGTAATCGGAAAGCGAGGAGCGGGCCCCAGATTTGTGATGATTGGCAGTAAAGCCCGCGATACGCTCCAAACCGAAGACACCCGCCGCCGCCTTCTGCAAAGTGGTGGGGTTGATATCGGTCGCATAAATGATGGTCTTCGATAGCAAGCCTTCTTCATGCAGCAATATGGCAAGTGAGTATGCCTCTTCCCCTGCACTGCAGCCTGCCACCCATACCTTGAGCGACGGATAGGTCCGCAATAGCGGCACGACGTTCTCGCGCAATGCGCGAAAGTAGCCAGGATCGCGGAACATTTCGCTAACTTGCACCGTGAGGAAATCCAACAGCGCGGGAAACACCGCCGGATCATGCATGACCTTGTCTTGCAGCTGCGACAACGTGCGGCAATCAAAGCGCAGCATCGCAGTCCTCAGGCGCCGCCGCAGCGAGGCCGGCGCATACCCACGAAAGTCATAGTGGTACATGTGATAGATCGCATCGATCAACAGCTTGAATTCGATGTCGAATTCCCTGCCGACAGCGCCGCGCGGAATTGCTACTTCGGCATCCATACGCGCACCAACGAAAGCAGCCTCTCCACATCCAAGGGCTTGGCGATATAGTCGTTCGCGCCTGCCGCAAGACACTTGGCATGATCGTCCGCCATGGCCTTCGCCGTCAGCGCAATGATCGGCAGATTCTTCCATTCACTGCGTTTGCGAATCTCCCGCATGGCAGTAAATCCGTCCATTTCAGGCATCATGATGTCCATGAGCACGAGGTCGATGGGCTTCGATTCCCCTTCCGCAGCGGCGGCGAGCGTGGCAAGCGCCTCGCGCCCGTTGCGAGCGATGATCACCGTTATCCCTTTGGGCTCGAGGACGCTGGCCAGTGCGAATATGTTGCGCACATCGTCTTCCACGACGAGTACGCGGCGGCCCTCGAGAACGCTTTCGCGATTACGCGCAGTTTTCAGCATCTGCCGGCGTTCCGGCGGCAACTTCGCCTCGACCTGGTGCAAAAATAGGGTGACTTCATCCAGCAGGCGCTCCGGCGAGCGCGCATCCTTGATGATGATGGACTTCGAGTAACGGCGCAGTCGTTGCTCTTCCTCCCGGGTCAGGGCGCGTCCGGTGTAGATGATGACGGGCGGAAACGCCACATCATCCTGCTGCGACATTTTCTCGAGCAAGTCATAGCCGCTCAAATCCGGCAAATTGAAGTCCACCACCATGCAATCGAATGTGATGGCCTTGAGGCGCTCCAACGCCTCGCCGGCAGTCGCCACCGCGGTGATTTCCACGTCGCCGTTGCTGAGCAGCTGGCGGATGCTTTCGCGCTGGCGGGCATCGTCTTCCACAACCAAGACATGGCGCATGCCTTGCGAGAATTTGGCTTCCAAGCGCCGCAGCGCCTCGATCAACTCTTCTCGCTTGGCAGGCTTCAATGCATAGCCGACCGCGCCCAACTCAAGTGCTTCGCGTTTGTAGTCGGCCACCGAAATCATGTGAACGGGAATGTGCCGCGTCGAGGGATCGCGCTTCAGCCGGTCGAGCACGCCGAGCCCCGAATGATCGGGAAGATTGACGTCCAATAGGATGGCGCTCGGCGGGAATTGCGCTGCAGCCGCAAGACCGTCGCCGGCGGTTGTCGTGACGATGCATTGGAAGCCCATTTCGTGCACCAGATCGCGCAGAATCATTGCAAAGGACGGATCGTCCTCGACCACCAGTATGACGCGCTCACCCGGCGTCACGACATTTCTATCGTCCGCCGGCGGCGCGGGAGCATTCACTGCAGGCGGTGATTGAACGAGCGGCGCTTGCGCCGAGACCACGGGTGCTACCGCGGCGCTTTGAGTGGTCGGCAGCGTTAGCGTGAATATGCTGCCGGCGCCGAGTTCGCTTTGCACCGCAATCGAGCCGCCGAGAAGCCCGGCGAGATCGCGCGATATCGAGAGGCCTAAACCGGTTCCGCCGAATTTTCGGTGGATGCTGCCGTCGGCCTGGCGAAACGCCTCGAAAATGACGTCTTGCTGATGCGGTGCGATCCCGACGCCCGTGTCGCGCACCGCGAATGCAATGAGTCCCGGTCCCGGCGCAAAGACGCGCAATGCCACTTCGCCATGTTCCGTGAACTTGAAGGCATTTGAGAGCAGGTTCTTGAGAATCTGGCCCAGCCGTTGCGGATCGGTTTCGATGCGCTCGGGCACGCCCGGCTCCACGCTCCACGAATAACTCACGCGATTTTGATCCGCGCTGGGTTGAAATGTTTTGGCGAGGGACTCGACAATGCTCGCCACGGACACCTCGTCGATGACCAGCTCCACCTTGCCGGCTTCGATTCGCGACAAATCCAGCACGTCGTTGATGAGCGTGAGCAAATCGTTGCCAGCCGAGGTAATCGTCTGAGCGAACTTCACTTGCTTATCGGTAAGGTTGCCCTCCTTGTTGTCGGCCAGCAATTTAGCGAGTATCAGCGTGGAATTGAGCGGTGTGCGCAGCTCGTGGCTCATGTTTGCCAGGAACTCGCTCTTGTATTCATTGGCGCGCTGCAGCTCATTCGACCTTTCGGTCAGCACACCGTGCGCCTTGGCGAGCGCATCTTTCTGATGTTCGAGCAATTGCGTCTGCTCTTCGAGCTGCGAATTGGTTTGCTCGAGCTCTGCCTGCTGCGACTCGAGATTGGCCTGCGACTCCTTGAGCGCGCGCCCTTGCTCTTCGAGTTCTTCGTTGCTGACGCGTAGCTCTTCTTGACCCGACTGCAGTTCCTCGGCGAGTTGCTGAGTTTCCTGCAGCAGCTCCTCGAGGCGTTGCCGGTCCTTCGCCGCGCGCACCGCGACGGCAATGGCCGTCGCCGCGCGCGACATAAGTTCGCGCGCTACCGCCTCTGTCTTGCCGAAGAAGCCGAGCTCGAGCACGGCGTGCACCACCCCGTCGGTGCTTGCCGGAACCACCAATAGCTCGCTGGGTGTGCCTTTGCCTGTACCTGAGGAAATCGGCAGATAACCCGCGGGAACATCCTGCACTCGAAGCTCGCGGTTATCCTTCACGGCTTGTCCAACGAGGCCGTCACCCGGCCGCACCACATCGAGTTGATTCTCGCCGGGAATGGCGTAGCCTGCGAATCGCCGATAATGCCCGGCCTCGGCAATGTAGATGGCGCCCACCCGGGCCCCGACATAAGCCGCCAAAAATCCCAGCACGTTGGCGCCGAGCTTGTCGAGCGGCTGGTCGCCTTGCATTTGCTCGCTGAGACCCATTTGCCCGGATCGAATCCACGCCTGTGCTTGCCGGAGGCGAAATTCACGCGAAGCGATGAGCATGGAGGCCGCGATCAAGAACAACAGCACTGCCGATCCGCCCCATGTGACGCCCAGCGCAATCGCAGCGTTGTTCCTCGACCCCTGCGCACGCTGCGCGATCACCTGCCGCTCGACCATCTCCATCTCGCCGACGGCAGCCCGAATGCGGTCCATGTAAGTCTTACCGGCGTCCGTCAGCACGATCGCCATCGCCTTGTCGCGATCTCCCGATTGATGCGCATCGATGGTCGATTGCAGCTCCGCTATTTTGAGGTTGGCGATTTCCTCGAGGGCGACAAGCCGCCGCGCCTGTTCGGGCCGGGTGACGAGCACAGTTCGCAACGCTTTGAATTCAGCGGGCAACGCCGTCTTGGCATTCGTGTAGGGCTCGAGATAGGACTCTTTTCCCGTGAGCAAGTAGCCCCGTTGGCCGGTTTCGGCATCCTTGAGGCCGGACAAAAGCCCTTCCAACTGACCCAGCACTTCGACGGATTGGGTGAGACTTTGCGCCGACTCGGTGGTCGCCTGCAGCGACACATACGACAGCAGCGCAATGACCACCACCGCCGCGACGGCCGATCCGAATCCGATGAGCGTCTTGGGAGGTAGCGGTAGCCTGGATATTCTTGTTTGATTCATAGGGTGCTTAAGATACGCAACCCCAGAAATTCTACGTGAGAACCCCTCTGCTGCCTGTAGGACGAGGCTGACACAGGAGCGGCGCTGTACGCCGCTCCGACAGGGCCCCGCTAGTGGGAGGCGTAGAAGCGACCCGCCATCGACGGCCAATGATGCTTGTCGAACCCCGGCGCGTCCTTGAGGGTTTCTTTCGGCACATCCAGTACGAAGCGATGCGATGCGGAGTCAAGCCGCAATGATTCCCAGGGAACTGCGAACAAACGGTCGCCGAGTCCTAAGAATCCGCCGAAGGAGAGCACTGCATAAGAAATCCTGCCGCTGTCCAATTCGATCATGAATTCTTTGATGATGCCCAATTTTTCTCCCGATGCGTTGTAGACATCGTTGCCGAGCAGCGTATCCGCACCCATGAGGAAGGGGCCATTGCTGTCGCGCGAGACAGTGTCGCGGGAGACGTAATTAACATCCATAACAGGTCCTCCTATTAAGTATGTTTAATCAGCCTAGGAGCGCTCACGCGCCGGCGATGTCGTCTAAGCACGCACATCCCGGTAGGCGCTCTCTGACGGCCGCTGTGGGCGCTGCAGCGATAGCAGAAGAAATGCGGCGGCAAGCGCAAAATACGCAGCGCAAAACTGGGCGGCCACGCTGCGCGCCATCCCGTGCAATTGCCACAGCGCATACGCACTGCCGTCCAGGCGCACCGAGTGGATGATTCCAAAAAAGCACAATATACCGCCCGCCGCGAGGTAAGCGGCGGCGCGGCGCAGCCGATGATCGGTCATTTCGACCACGAATGCCGCCCATATCGTCGCGGTAATGATGAAGCCATTGCCGAGCGCCACGATCACACTCAGGGCAGGCAGGCCATACTCGGGCGTTGCCATCACTTGTGCGAAGCGCGCGGGGGCGACGAATTTCGGATCGCTCAACTCGATGGTCAACAAACGCGCCAGGGAAGGGAAAAAGCTCATGGCGATTGCGGGCGCATGACGCACAGGAACGGCGCTGAATGCTTGTACCGTGATATTGAGCGACAGGAAAATCAACACGGGGGCCAACACACTCAACGGGATCAATTCGATCAAGTTGGCCAGGAATCCGAGCATGCCGCCGACGCCGACGAAGATTCCGGTGAGCAGGGTGTAGCCGGAGCGAGCGCCCATTTCTTTGAAGGCAGGATGCCCTATATAAGGTGTGGTCTGCGCAACGCCGCCGGCGATGCCTGCCAACACGGTGGCCGCGCCTTCCGCGAGCAGGATACTGCGCACATCGTAATCGTCGCCTGCGACGCGCGCACTTTCCGTGTTATTGACGCCGCCCACCACCGTCAACAAGGCAAATGGAATGATGAGCGGCAAATAATCTCCCAGGCTTGCGAAGCCACGCAAGATGCCGATGTCGGGATGCGGAAATGCAAGACGCAAAGTGGGTAGGACGGGAGCAGGAATGTTGATGGTTCCCCAAAACCCAAGACCGTAGTACAGCACCGTGCCGACGAGCACCGCAAACAGCACACCCGGCATGCGGAAGGGTATCGATCCTTTGGCCACCAACGCATACAACACCAGACCCAAGGTCACAAAGCCGACGATGGGGAACTGCAGCAAGTCGATCATCGGGAAAAATCCGATGAGCATCAGCGCGATTCCGGCCAATGACCCGAGCAGCCCCGCCGTGGGGATGAGTCGCCGCACGGCGCGGCCCGCGAAAGACAGCAGCAATTTCATCCCGCCCATGGCCGCCGTCGCCGCCATCCCTAAGTACCAGGTCTCGAGGCCTGCGGCGGTGGGATCCAAGCCTGCGGCCCTGAATTTGGCGAATGCCGGCCCCAGCACCAAAAGCGTCATGCCGATGGTGGACGGAGTATCCAAACCGAACGGCATGGCCGTGACATCGCCGCGGCCGCTGCGCCGCGCCAGCCTCACGGCCAACCAGGTATAGAGCAAATCTCCAACCAGCACACCGAGTGCGGTGCCGGGAAACATTCGCCCAAATACAATATCCGCGGGTACGCCGTAGCCGCCGATCAGCACCGCGGAGAGCAAGCCGAGCACGGAAAGGTTATCGACGACGAGCCCGAGAAAGCCGTTGATGTCGCCTGGAACCAGGCGAAAGAACGCCTTAATTGCCAAGATTGAGCAGCGCAGCGTTGCCGCCCGTCGCCGTCGTATTGACCGTGAGCGTCCGCTCATTCGCGAATCGCGTCAAATAGTGCGGACCTCCGGCCTTGGGTCCAGTACCGGATAATCCAGTGCCGCCGAAAGGCTGCACGCCGACCACCGCGCCGATCATGTTGCGATTGACATACGTGTTGCCGATGGCGGTGTCCGCGAACACCTGCCGCCAAAACGATTCCAGCCGCGTCTGTACGCCCAACGTCAACCCATATTCACTGTCCCGAATCGATTTCAAAACTTCTTGTATGGCGGTGGATTTATAGCGCACCACGTGCAGAACGGGTCCGAATTCCTCGCGCGTCAATTGAGCCGCGTTCTTGAGCTCGATGAGATGCGGCGCGAAGAAGCTGCCGTGCGTATGCGCCTCCGGCAGCTCGCATACCTTGATGATGCGTGCCTCTTTACGCATGCGATTCACATGTTGCATGAGACTGTCCGCGGCCGTCGCATTGATGACCGGGCCGACGTCGGTCTCGAATTTCGATGGATCGCCGATGCAGAGTTCATCCATGGCGCCGGCGATCATTTGCAACACGGTGTCGGCAATTTCCTCCTGCAGGAACAATAAGCGCAACGCGGAGCAGCGTTGCCCCGCGCTCATGAAGGCTGAGCTCACCACATCATCCACCACTTGTTCGGGCAGTGCCGTCGAATCCACGATCATGGCGTTCAATCCGCCGGTCTCGGCAATCAGCGGCACGATGCTGCCGCCGCGCGCCGCCATGGCACGATTGATGGTTTGTGCGGTCGCGGTCGAGCCGGTCATCGCAACGCCTGCCAGCGCGGGGTGCGCGAACGCCACTTCGCCGAACAGGCGTCCCGGCGTCGGCACCAGATGTAGGGCCTGCGGCGGAACGCCCGCTTCGTGCAGCAACCGGACGAAGCGCGCCGCAATCAATGGGGTGGGTTCCGCCGGCTTTGCCACCACAGTGTTCCCGGCGGCGAGTGCCGCCATGACTTGTCCCCCGAAAATCGCCAGCGGAAAATTCCACGGGCTGATGCAGGCGAACACACCGCGGCCCTGCAAAGAAAGTTCGTTGTCCTCTCCGGTGGGACCTTCGAGGCGCTGCGGAGACGCGAACTGCTTGCGCGCTCGCAATGCATAGTAGCGGCAGTAATCCACGGCCTCGCGCACCTCGGCGATGGCATCGGGCATGGACTTGCCGGCTTCGCGCACCAACAGATCGTGAAAATCCGCGCTCGCGGCCTCGAGAATATCCGAGGCTTTTTCCAGGCACGCCGCACGCGCATCTCCCCCGCTGCCGTTCCACGCCGCATATGCACCGGCACTTGCCGCGAATGCCATTTTGACTTCTTCCGCGGTGGCATCTCGCGACACGCCCACCTGCTGCCGCCGATCGGCGGGATTGGTGATGGGATGCGTACTTCCCGGCCGCAACACGCCATTGATGATGGGGCCGGCGGTCGCTGACTCGCCCAGGGCGGCGGCGCGCCGCGCGGCTAATTCATCGCGCAATAGCGTAAGTTCCTGCGGATTTCCCAAATCGAATCCGCGCGAATTGCGCCGATCGGAATACAACGCCGCGGGTGTGCGCAGGAGGGGATGGGCGAATGTGTCCAGCCGCTCGAGTTCGGAAATGGGATCGCGGACAATGTCGGCCACCGGCACCTGCTCATCCATGAAACGGTTCACGAATGAGGTATTGGCGCCGTTCTCCAACAGCCGTCGCACCAGGTATGCCAGCAAATCCTTATGCTCGCCCACCGGGGCATAGACGCGCACCGGCGGGAAGTCCGGCACCTGGCGCGCCGCTTCCGCATACAGCAGCCGCCCCATACCGTGAAGGCGCTGGAACTCAAAATTCGATTTCCCCGACCCCAGCTCCAATATGGACGCGATGCTATGCGCGTTATGCGTGGCGAACTGCGAATAGATGACATCGTTATACTTGAACAGGCGCCCCGCGCAGGCCAGGTAAGAGACGTCGGTGGTGACTTTGCGCGTGTACACGGGATAGCCGTCGAGACCGCGCTCTTGGGCGCGCTTGATCTCCGAATCCCAATAGGCGCCCTTCACCAACCGTACCGTCATGCGCCTGCCGGTCTGACGAGCGGTGGCGGCCACCCAATCGATCACGTCGAGGGCGCGCTTGCCGTACGCCTGCACGGCCAGTCCCAATCCCGCCCAATCTCGCGTGGCCGCATCGTTGGCCAGCGCCTCGATCACATCGAGCGATAAATCGAGCCGATCGGCCTCTTCCGCATCAATGGTGAGCTGAATATTCAAGCCCGCCGCTTGGCGCGCAAGCGCCTGCACCCGCGGCACCAGGCGGCGCATTACCCGCTCCTTCTGCAGCAGCGTGTAGCGCGGTTCCAAGGCCGACAGCTTGATGGAAATGCTCGAGCTTGCGTGCGCCGGACGTCCCGCCGCCGCCGCACCGATCACGCCGATGGCATGTTGGTAGGATTGCAAATAGCGCTCCGCATCCTCGAGTGTGCGTGCGCCCTCACCCAACATGTCGAACGAGCACAAACCCACTTCGGGCTCGCGCGCGCTGCGCTCCAGCGCTTCTTCGATGGTGCGGCCCACGACGAATTCGCCGCCGATGATCCGCATGGCACGACGCACCGCCAGGCGTACCAAGGGTTCGCCGGCCTTGCGGGTGAGCCGGCGCATCCATCCGGTCGCGTCCGTCTTGATCGACGGCTCCAGATCCAGAATTCCCCCCGTCAGCATCAACCCCCAGGTCGACGCATTGACGAACAGCGACTCCGATTGTCCGGCGTGAGCCGACCAATCACCGGTCGCGAGTTTTTCGGCGATGAGCCGATCCGCCGTCGCATCATCGGGAATGCGCAGCAGCGCCTCGGCTATGCACATGAGTGCGATGCCTTCCTGATTCGACAGGCCGAATTCCTGCAGGAACGCATCCAAAAACGGCCGCTCATCGCGCCGCGCACGCGCGCCGTCCACCAATGCCATGCCGAGGGCGACCGCGCGATGCCGCGCGCCGCCGGTGAGTTCCAGGGTATGCAGCAGGCGCGTGACCGCCTGATCTTCGGACCATTTGCCGTGGTCTCTTATCGCTTCGCGTATTTCGTTCATGTCAATCACTTATGGTCGCAAAAAATACCGCGCGTGGCGCGGCTGAATCGCCGGCGCTCATCTGCCTGAGACGGGCAGCGCCGCCTGACAGGATCGCGAGATCCCAGGGTTCGAGCTTTGTGATCTCTCCCGCATCGCTTTCGATCATCAGAGGACCCTCAATACTGAAAATTAAAGTTGATTCGGTTGGCGCTGCGCGCACGACATGCGCAGCCCGCTTGGTGTCCACGCGCTCCACCCGCGCCGCTGAGCGCGTCGAGTTGGCCACCATGAGATTCAGATCCACGCACGGACCACCCAGCAAATCGCAATGCGCGGACGCGGCACCGTCGAACTCCGCCATTTCGCCCACTTGCCGTAGAACTTGTCTTCCCGCATTGGCGATGCTGAGCGCGAGTCCCTCGCCTTTTAGCAGCACCATTTTGCGGCTGTATCCCGCAAAATCCGAAAAAGGACCGGATGCATCGATCTGCGCCACGCTCACTCGCCAGCGAAATGCATCGCCGGTTGGCGGCACACGTATGGCTTCAAGTGTGGTCCCGCCGCCGTTTTTCCACGGTGTCACGGTAAATGAGGACTGGCGGATGATCTGCAAGGTGCCGGAATGATACAGCTAGCGTGCGCGCTGTCGGCGGGTAAACATCAGAATGCGTTCGGCAAGGGTGTGCCGCTTCGCCAGCACCGGACGAGACCGGAGAAAGCGCCTGACATCGGCCGCCAGTTCGGTGGCCGATGGGTACCTGTGCGCAGGATCGCGTTGCATCGCTTTGGCAATGACGGCATCGAGATCGCCGCGCACCCAGCGCTTGGTTGATCCCGGCTCGATTGATTCGGATGCCAAATCCGCATCGTCCGTCAATACCGCACGAATCAATTGAGTCGGCGTTGAAAAGTTCGGGGCGTACGGATGGAGGCCGGTGATCAGCACGTGCAGCAAAATACCCAGTGCATATACGTCGCTCGCCGGCGTGATCGCCTCGCCGCGGATCTGCTCCGGCGCCGCATAACCCGGGGTCATGCCCAAGATCTCATGCTGCGACAGCGCCACTTCCACCGGCATGGAGTTGGAAATCAAAGACGCCACGCCGAAGTCCAGCAGCTTTGCAATCCCCTCGGAAGTCACGAGAATGTTCGACGGCTTCAGATCCCGATGCACGATCTGCCGGGCATGCGCGTGTGCCACGGCCTCTATGATCGGCAGCAACAATTGCACGCGCGCGGGCAGCGACAGTTTTCTGCTGCGGCAATATTCATCGATGCGCTGGCCCTCAACGTATTCCAGAATCAGGAACGGTTGTCCATCCGTGCCAAACCCGGCATCAAACAACCGCGCAATGTGAGGATGCGACTGGCGGGCCAGCAAGCTGGCCTCGCGCCGGATTTGTTCGGCGCCCTGGCCGCCAAGTCCCCGATGATCGAGAATCTTGATGGCCACTTTCGCCTCGAAGTGCCCGTCGCTGCGCCTCGCCAGCCACACTGACCCCGTGCCGCCGCTTCCCAGCATCGATTCCAACGTGTACGCCCCTATCTGTTGACCCGCAATCGGCGGAGCACCGGGAGCCAATGGGGAGCGCTCGAGAAATTCCGCGGCGCTGTTGTGTTGCTGCGTTGCCAGCAGCTCGCGCAGCTGCTGTGCCAGTGCCGGATCCGAGGCATCCAGTTCATTCAGCCAGCTCTCGCGCGCATGCGAGTCAAGGTCCAATGCCTTATCGAGATGCGGCGAGATCTCGCCCCATTTTTCCGCGCTCCATCGTGCCACGCCGGCCCCTGTTGTTCTTCAGACTTCCGTCAGTTCGTGCTGCAGAAGTATTCGCGCCTTTTCCCAATCGCGTTTGATCGTGCGCTCCGACGTCCCCAAGGCAGCGCCAATTTCCGCAAACGTCATGCCACAAAAAAATTTCAAATCCACCACCTGCGCGAGCCGCGGTTCGATGACGCCGAGTGCGTCCATGGCCTCGCTCAGCTTATCCAATTGAATATCCGGTTCCTTGGCGTCGACTACTTCGCTTTTCAATACCGTGATCTGAAAGCCGCCGCCGCGCTTTTGCGCGGCGCGGCTCCGAAAATAATCGATGATCAAGCCACGCATGGCTCGAGAGGCGTAGGCCAGGAAACGGGCCCTGTCGGGGAAGGTGCCCGCCCCGCGGCTCGACATGTCCAGATAGGTCTCATGCAGCAAAGTCGTCGGGCTCAAGGTGAGGGCGGAATTTCGCCGCAATTGGCGCTGCGCGAGGCTATGCAACTCCCCGTACAGGACGGTAAATAGCTGTTCACGCGCCTTGGTATTGCCCCCATCCGATGAGCGAATGAGAAATTCCAGGTCGGTATCCGACATGCGCGGCAAGCCTCCCAAAAGAAGCTAAAAACCTAAGATAATCAAACGCTAAGCATACCATTCCGCAGCTGACCGGCGCGCCTCACCGGTGTAGAATACTGGGTATATAACCAGCTTACGAGCCGCCGATGGACACCACCGCCAAGCTATCACTTACCCAGCTCGAAGAGCAGATGCTCGACCCGGAAACCGCCGCCCCGCGCTGCGGCGGCGAGCGTATGAACTATGCAATTGGCGTCCAAGTGCTCATGGAACAGGCTGCAAAGGGCAGCGACGTTCCCGCGGAAACGCTTCGTGATTGACCTGGTCATTTTCGATTGCGACGGGGTTCTGGTTGACAGCGAGATGATCACCAACCGAATTTTTGCGCAAATGCTGAACGACCTAGGCATTCCCGTTTCCATCGACGACATGTTCCAAAAGTTCGTGGGTCGATCCATGCCCCAGTGCCTGGAAATGATCGCCGGCATGCTCGGACGTGATGTGCCGGCCGGCTTCGTTGAGGAATATAGATCTCGTACCGAGGCGGCGCTGCGCGCGAATCTCAAGCCCATGCCCGGAATCGAGTCGGTCCT
>Ga0210387_10002186_pt1 | contig 14859 bp, 12 predicted proteins | sample IncBWC7OmetaG_FD_160108 | JGI IMG/M metagenome (GOLD analysis project Ga0210387, IMG submission 160108) | Forest soil microbial communities from Barre Woods Harvard Forest LTER site, Petersham, Massachusetts, United States - Inc-BW-C-7-O ...
TATAAACGCGGACAAGTACACGCCGGTGGATTCGACGCTGATTCCTACGGGCGAACCCGCGAGCGTGGTGGGCACACCGCTGGATTTCCTGAAACCGACGGAGATTGGTGCGCGTATCGCAGAGATTAAGGAAATCGGTGGATACGACCACAATTACGTGTTGAATGGGAAGGCCGGGACACTGCGGGTGGCTGCGAGGGTCACGGATCCCGAGTCGGGGAGAGAGATGGAAGTTTTGACGACGGAGCCGGGAGTGCAGTTCTATTCGTCGATTGGTCTGAACGGAAGCATTAAGGGCAAAGGCGGAGTCGGGTACGAGAAATACGGGGCCATTTGTCTGGAGACGCAGCACTTTCCGGATTCGCCGAACCGGCCTAATTTCCCGTCGACGGAGTTGAAGCCTGGGACAAAATTTCACTCGGAAACGATTTACAAGTTCTCGGCAAAGTGACGATTCGCAGGAGTTGAATTGTTGATAGCCGGGACATTTATGGTTGTCTGGAGTTGTAAGACGCTCGCAGAGGAGAAGCGATTCGGCACTCTATGACTATTCCTTACGCGCTTATCGTTCCCGCTCGCCTCGTTCATCTTTCGGCTGTTGACGTCGTCATCGTTGTTTTTTATTTCGCGCTGGTGCTGGCCATCGGCTTCTACCTGCGCGGGCGCGCGAACACTGGCGAAGATTTTTTCATGGCCGGTCGGGAAATGACCGCTTGGGTGGCTGGACTTAGTTTTCTCTCCGCCAATCTTGGCGCTCTGGAACTGATGGGCTGGGCAGGTTCGGCGTATCAGTACGGCATTCTGGCGACACATTGGTACTGGATAGGCGCTATTCCGGCGATGCTGTTCCTCGCGCTGGTGATGATGCCGTTCTACTACATTTCAAAGACCCACTCCGTTCCGGGTTATTTGAAATTGCGCTTTGGAGAACCGGCGCGTGCAGTATCTGCGGTTTCGTTCGCATTCATGACCGTGCTGATGAGCGGCGTAAATATGTTCGCCATGGCTAAGGTCATGCAAATTGTCTTGGGATGGGACATCAACTTCAGCATTTGGGTGTCTTCGCTGACGGTGGCGGTTTATGTGACGTTGGGCGGCTTACGGTCGGCCATTTTTAACGAAGTGCTGCAGTTCTTTTTGATTTGGGCCGGGGCGCTGCTGATTCCCATTCTTGGCCTTTATGAAGCGGGCGGCTGGAGCAATCTGAAACTACAAATTGCCCAGAGAGCTTCCGATCAATACGTCCATTTGTGGTCCGGATTGGGTTCCTTCACGGACAACCCGATGGGCATCAACTGGATTGGCATTGTGTTCGGGTTGGCTGCGGTCATCTCCATGGGCTACTGGACGACGGATTTTCTTGTCGTGCAACGCATCCTCGCTGCGAAGGATATTCGCAGCGCGGAGATGGCCCCCATCATCGGAGCGGGATTCAAGATGTTTGTTCCGCTCATCGTCATTTTGCCGGGGCTTCTTGGCTTGGCCGTGCTTCCGATGAAACTCGTGCCGGAATCCGTGGCCGCCGCCACTGGAATGCACAGCTACAACGACGTGCTTCCGTTAATGCTGGCGCGCTACTGCGGACCTGGCTTGCTTGGCCTCGGGATTACTGCGCTGATCGCAGGTTTCATGTCTGGCATGGCGGGAAATGTGAGCGCGTTCACCACCGTTTGGACGTATGACATCTACCGGCCGCTGATCAATAGCAAGGGCACGGACCACCATTACGTCAATATGGGCCGGTGGACAACCGTGATCGGAGTGTTGATTAGCGTCGGCACCGCGTACCTGGTGATGCAGTTCGCCAGCATCATGGATTATGTACAGGCGCTGTTCAGTTTCTTCATCGCCCCGCTGTTCGGTACTGTGATTCTCGGAATGCTTTGGAAGCGAGCGACAGGCCCGGGCGGTTTCTTGGGTTTGCTGTGCGGCACTTTATCTTCCATCGGCATGTGGGCTTGGGTGAAAGCAGATCCATCGGCGCTACGTTATGTGGCGCTCTCGCCGCACGCTAAGGCTCTGGCACAGGATATGTTTCAGGCACTGTGGTCTTTTCTCGTTTGCGTGATCGTCACTGTTGTGGTGAGTTTGGCAACCAAACCAAAAACTGATGCGGAATTGACCGGCCTGGTTTACGGGTTGACCACAGTTCCGTCCGTCGGAGATATTCCCGTCTACCAGAAGCCGATTTTCTGGGCCGGTGTGGTTGCTCTCGTCTTCGTGATTTTGAACATCATTTTCTGGTAGTTGCAGCCGGAGGTAGGAAGCATGGTTTCCATCTGGTTTTTTATCGGGATTTCGTTGCTTGTGAATGGAGTGTTGATCTTGGGCGCTGGACTGTACGAGTATTGGCATCCTCCGGCGCAACAAGTCGTGCTCTATAATTTGCACGCGAGCGTGTGGTGGGGCGCGCTGATGACGGTGATCGGAGCGTGGTACTCCTACCACTTCAAGCCGGGGCAGAAAAAAGCTTGAGGATGGATGGGTACCGCGTTTGTTTCGGCTGAGAGTTGAGATTGTTTGAATTCGCTGCTCAGTCAGCCAATCTAGATTCATTTTCCGCGAAGATGGAGTATAACGCCGGATAGATCCGGCGGTAGGTTTGATAGCCGCGCTGCATGGCGGTGCTGTCCTCTTTGTTCGCGCTAACGCGCTTTGCGACACGCACCGTGGCGTCGCACGCTTCATCGACACTCTTCCAGCATCCTGCACCCACGCCAGCGAGAATCGCCGCTCCGTAGGCTGCGCCTTCTTCCGCTTTCAAGATTTCGACTTCGTGTGCGTAAACGTCTGCTTGGATTTGCCGCCAGAGCTGCGAGCGAGCGCCTCCACCGCCGAGGCGGATGCGTTCGACGGGAACCTGAATCTCGTCAAAGATCGTGAACGAGTCCTTCAAGCTGTATGCAACGCCTTCCAGTACCGCGCGAATCAGATGGGCGCGGGTGTGAGAGGCGGATAATCCGACAAATGCGGCGCGGGCGAATGGATCGAGATGCGGAGTGCGTTCACCCATCAGGTAAGGCGCCCAGAATGCGCCTTCCGAACCGGCTGAAGCTGTTGCGGCTTCGGCGGACAAGCGCTCATAGGGATCGCGGCCGTCATCGGGTCCAGCGCCAAAGCGATCGCGGAACCAACGCAGAGAAAGTCCGGCGGATTGGGTCACACCCATAACGTGCCAACGGCCGGGGATGGCATGACAGAAAGTGTGCAAACGGCCTTTGGGATCCAGCGAAGGGCGATCCGTGGCGGCAAAAACTACGCCGGAGGTTCCGATAGTGGCGCTGACCACTCCGGCGCGCGTGATGCCCATGCCAACTGCTCCAGCAGCTTGATCTCCGGCGCCTGCTACCACCGGAGTTCCAAGGCGGAGACCGGTTGCGTCTGCCCCGGCTTGCGAAAGCTTTCCGCAGATATCCTGCGATTCGTAAAGCTTCGGTAGCAGCTTCACGTCAATACCTGTCTTGCTTAGAACTTCGCTCGACCACGTGCGGTGCGCGACGTCGAGCATCAATGTTCCGGAAGCGTCCGCGACGTCAATGGCGGATTCGCCCGCCAGGCGCAGGCGCACGTAGTCTTTCGGCAGCATGATTTTGTGGACGCGTTCCCAGTTCTTTGGTTCGTGCTCGCGGACCCAGAGAAGCTTGGTGAGCGTGAAATTCGTCAGGGGGGGATTGCAAGTCAACTGGATGAGGCGGTCGAGGCCAATGGTACGCTCAAGTTCTTTGGATTGCGCTTCGGTGCGCTGGTCGCACCAAATCAAGGCTGGACGAATGACCTCGTTGTTTTCGTCAAGTAGAACGGCGCCGTGCATCTGGCCGGAAAATCCCACGGCGGCGATGGATTCAGCGGAGAGGCCTGAAGCTTGCAGGGCCTTGCGAACGGCTAGCGCGGCGGCGCGCCACCAGTCGCGTGGGTCTTGTTCCGCCCAACCAGGTTGCGGACTGGCGAAATTTGCGTGCTCTTCCGTGCCCGAGGCGAGGATCGCCCCGTGATCATCGAGGATTACGGCACGGGTTCCACTGGTTCCGACATCGATGCCGAGGTTTGGAATACAGCCTCCTTCTAAAGCCAGAATTGCGCGAGACGTACCCGAGATGCAATTTCCGACACCCTCTGAGTTAGGGACGGGATTACTTTGGGAAACAATGCAATGCAGCACGCTAGCAGGCTTCGTTAACGTTCACGGAGGACATTTAAGACCACTAGCCTGGGCTTGTCAACGCGTCGCCGAGGAGAATATCGACCGCCTCGCGGTGTGATTGACAAGCCGTGGAGTCGCACACACAATGCCTGCGCCGAAATTTTCTTGGGATTGAGGAGACGGACGTGGCAGGAGACCGAAAATGAGCGACATGGAAGAAACAATCGATCGCAGAAAATTTCTAGGCAAATCTGCGGCGTTAATTGCCGGAGGCGCGGCGCTGCCGAGCACTGCGCTTTCGTACGAGAGGATCGCGGGCGCTAACGATCGCATTTCGCTGGCCCATATTGGAACGGGAAGCCGTGGAAGTGATTTGGCCTGGATTGCGGCGCAGCTGAAGACGAGCCAAAACGCAGAAATAACTGTGGTCTGCGATCTATGGAAGCTGAATCGGGAGAAGGCTGCGGCGACAAACGCGAAATATTACGGCCGAGCGCCCCGATCGTTTCAGTATTTAGAGGATGTGCTTGTGCTGAAAGATGTGGACGGAGTGATTATCTCCACGCCGGAACATGCACACTCGCTGATTCTCAAAATGGCGGTCGAGGCAGGTAAGGACGCTTACGTTGAAAAGCCGATGGGTAATGTGTTGGCGGAAGTAAAAGCGGCGCGCGACATTGTATTAAAGAGCGACCGGATCGTGCAGGTCGGGACGCAGCATCGCAGCGAGCCGTATCAAATCGCTGCGCACGATCTGGTGCAGACGGGCGTACTTGGTGATGTGAGCAAAATCGAAATCGTTTGGAATTACCACGGGCCGCGATGGCGTGGACGCGAGGAAACAAAACTGATCCGCGAAGGGGATACCGATTGGCGCAAATGGCTACTGACGAAGCCGTACAGGCCATTCGATCCAAAAGTGTATTGCGAGTTTCGTTTGTACAAAGAGTTTTCCGGCGGGATCCCGGACCAGTGGATGAGCCACGCGATCGATCTCGTGCACTGGTTTATGAAGGACAGCTTCCCCCGCTCGGCGATGGCACACGGCGGGATTTTTGCCTGGCACGATGGAAGGGAGAACGCGGACACGTTTCAGGCCCTGTTCGAATACCCGAAGGGTTTTCTCGTGAGCTATGCGACGAGCTTTGGAAACGACGCTCCTTCTTCTACGCGCTACATGGGAAAGAAAGCTACGCTTACGAATATCGGCGGTGAAGGAAGCCCGCGCTATCAACTGGTCGACGAGAAGGGCAATCACGAAGATGATGCGAACATCGACAAGAAACGGCCGGCGAAATATATCCTGCCGCCAGGTGAAACGAAGCTTCCGCCGCTGGGCATCGATGACAGAACACTGGAGCACATGGCGAATTGGTTTGAATGTATGCGTTCGCGGCAACAGCCGCATTGCACCGTGCGGGATGGATTCGCGCACTCGGTTGCGAACATGATGGCAACGGAGTCTTACTGGACTGGCAAGAAGCAGTATTGGGATGCGACTAGCGAAACCTGTAGCGATGGGCGCCAGCGATTTGAGTGAAACGGGTGCGGGCGGGAATGATTCAGGGGGCTAAGCGCAATCAAGAGAGATATTTGATGGTCTGTTCGATCAGCTTCGCAGTTGGAGCATAGGGATCGCCGGGGGCGTCGAACTCCATCGAACAATAGCCGCGAAAGTCGCTGGCCTTCAGAATATCGAACGATTTCTTTAAATCCACGTTGAATTGCTTGTCGTCATCATTTGTCTCGCCGTCTTTCACATGGCAAATATTGTAGGCATGCTGAAACATCGCTTGCAGGGCGCGGTAATTGAAATCGGCGTCGCCGCTCAGCATGGAATTTGCAAAATCGGGCAGGGCGCGAAGGTAGGGATTGTTGACGGACTCGATCACCTTGACGAGGAAGAACGCGTCCTCACTCACCAAATCGTCGTTCTCAAGCGTGACGACAATATTCTTGTCCGCGGCATATTCGGTTACTTCGCGCAGGCTTCCCGAGGTGAGCTCAACATTCGGGGAAGAATTTCTCGCGGCGGCTATGTGCGTGCGTATTCCGGGAGAGCCGATACGCGAAGCGACATCCACCCATTTTTTCGCAAAGGTGACGGCCTTATCCCGGGCGGAGCCGTCGGGGTCATAGAAACTGTTTACCGTGCTGACGGCGATATTTACGACGCGCACTTTTGTCTTCAGCAAAATCTGCCGGAAATCATCGAGATAGTCTGGCTGCAAGGATGTGAAATGGCGGCTGTGCGGCTCAATGTTGTGAATGTTGAATTTTGCGACGACGTGGGCCGGGAATTCGAGAAGATTCATTCCAGGAAGGGTGGTATCGCGATCGCGATTGTCCGGGCTCAGGATGTAAGCGCGAAACGGATACGACGCGATGGAGATGCGCTCGCGAGGGTGGGTGGAGAAAATAATGTGCGGTTCGAGATCGGTATTTGGCGGGGCACCCCCGGCGTCAGCTGTCGCAAGGACACCAGCCGTCAGGACAGAGATTTTCTCTAGGAACGCGCGTCGAGTTAGTGAATCTATTTTCTGCATGTATCCTGCAAGGCAATTATCTGCGCGGAGCAGCATATCACCCTGAGTCAGACGCTTGGCGCTTCGCTGGCGTTACGAGCATTCCAATTCGGCGCTATGAGGGGAACATGGGCGCAAAAATGTTCCTCCGCCTGGCTCGCTTGACGCAAGGGGCGAAGGTGAATAGCCTGTCGCAGGACGGCACAATCGGATGAAGCATGACTGACCGAATTACAAACCGCGTGGCAAATACCGAAACGGAGGGGCCTGCCCTCCGCGAAGGCGAACTGCTGTGGACGCCGAGTGCTGCGCAAGTGGAAGACGCAAACCTGACTCGGTTCGCTGAGTGGCTGGCGCGCGAGCGTGATTTGCACTTCAGCAGTTACGACGCCCTGTGGCAATGCGTGGAGCAAGCCGCCAACCGCAACGCCATGGCCAATCCCGATTCGCTCGATTTTTTCGTGAATTACGCGAAGACCCAGAATGATTATTCGCTCGTCACCGACCAGGTTAGCGTCGGCGAAAAAGCCGAAGCTCGTACTGTGGAGAAAACCAAAGGGCGCTGACGGCAAAAGCCCGTAGTTTTACTCTGCCTTCCCAACTTGCCGATGTGCCGGGGAGGTAAAGCCTGATGCGGACGCGGTGCTGGTTGGCTGGTTCCGCGAGTTCACCATGAGCGCGCTCGAAGCGGCGTGCCACGTCGCCTGGAACGGCGCGAAGGTATACAGTTGTTCGCAGTCGCTCTATTTTGCTATCGCTCCAGGAAAGGCACTCGGCACTTCCCGCGCGATCTCCGCGATGATTAAAGACCTCACCGGTGCGCGCATTCACGTCATAGGCAAACCATCGCTCGAAGCATTGCGCTGCGCGGCCCGGCAGCTTGGCGTTCGAACAAAGGAACTCACTGTGGTGGGCGTCGACCCCTCGCTGGAAGTTCCGATGGCGCATCGTGGCGGTGCGTTTGCCTTGGCCGTCAATACCGGCGTCGGCACAGCCGATTCCTTCGCGCATTTGCCCAAGAAACAGCATCCACATCTTACCGTCCACGATGTGGGCGAGCCAGCGCGGTTGAGGCCGATTGCTTCGATGCTCACACGCACCTCTCCAGCGCCCGGCTCTCCGACCTCCAGCGATTCGAATCGCAGAACTTCCCGCCCGCCAAATTCCTGGAATTTCACCACTTTCGTCTTCATTTCCGCTTATCTCCCGCTTCGATCCTTTCTCGCGCTTCTCGTATTCATGGATTGTGTCCCTCTGCATTATCGGCGAGGCGGCTTCAAAACTATTACAGACTCTTCGGAGGAGCAAGCCCCCTGAGAGAAGCGCCTCAAGCGAGCAACTCGTTTTTCTTGGAAAGTGCGAACGCGAAGTATATATAGGTAGCCACAGAATACACCGACAGGTTCGAACTATGTCAAAGGCTCAGATGCCGTAGCATTTCGTCAACCGGACGTCGCCAGGAGTTTTCATGCAGCGAAAAATGCTTCGTTGTCTCACGCTCGGCGTAACGTTTCTGAATATCGCGGGATGCCACTCGAATAAGGCAAGCGGCGGACAGGCCGGAGTGGCGCTATCTCCGGCCAACGTGGACGAATCACGGTTGCTGCACGCGGATCAGGAACCAGGGAACTGGATGAGTTACGGACGGACCTACAACGAGCAACGCTTTAGTCCGTTGAAACAAATCAACGATCAAAACGTCGGCCAGCTCGGGCTCGCCTGGTATGTGGATCTGGACGTGCGGCGCGGACAGGAAGCAACCCCTATCGCCGTCGACGGAGTGATGTACTTCTCAACGGCGTGGAGCAAAGTCTTCGCGGTGAACGCGGCGACAGGCGAGAAACTCTGGTCCTACGATCCGAAGGTGCCGCCAGAGTGGGCTGTCAACGCTTGCTGCGACGTCGTCAATCGTGGCGTTGCAGTTTGGCGCGGAAAAGTTTTCATCGGCGCACTCGACGGCCGCCTCATCGCACTCGACGCTGCCTCAGGAAAGCCCGTCTGGGAAACTCTCACCATCGATCCCAAGTATCGCTACACCATCACCGGCGCTCCGCGGGTCGTCAAAGGCAAAGTGCTGATCGGCAACGGCGGCGCGGAAATGGACGTGCGCGGCTACGTCTCCGCATACTACGCTGAGACGGGCAAGCTCGCGTGGCGCTTCTACACCGTTCCCGGTGATCCCTCGAAACCCTTCGAAAGCCCGGTCCTTGAGAAAGCCGCGAATACCTGGAGCGGCGAATGGTGGAAGCTCGGTGGCGGCGGCACTGTTTGGGACTCCATCGTTTACGACCCCGAGCTCGATTTGCTCTTCATCGGAACGGGCAACGGAACCCCGTGGAACCGCCGAGCGCGCAGCCCGCAGGGGAAAGACAATTTGTTCACAAGTTCGATCGTGGCGCTGAAGCCCGATACCGGCGAGTACGTTTGGCACTACCAGGAAGTTCCGGGCGATGCATGGGACTACGATGCGGCCGCCCCGATCATCCTCGCCGACGTCACCCTTGAAGGCGCTCCGCGAAAAGTTCTCTTTCAAGCTCCAAAGGACGGATTCTTTTACGTGCTCGATCGCGCTACGGGACAAGTCATTTCCGCAAAGCCGTATACCACGGTCACCTGGGCGACGGGGATCGATCCGGCGACCGGCCGTCCAATCGAAAGCATCAGCGCGCGATACGAAGCCACTGGCAAAGGCGCGCCGCTTACTCCCGGTCCGCTCGGCGGTCACACCTGGCACTCCATGTCTTACAGCCCGCAAACGGGATTGGTCTACATTCCTGTGGAGGAGGCCGGGTTCCTCTACAAGTCGGAAGAACATTTTGAGGCAAGAAATCTGGCGTACAACACTGCCATCGACTTCGCAGCCGCGGGCATGCCACAAAAACCGGATGTGAAGAAAGCCGTTCTCGATAGCATCAAAGGGCATTTGTCCGCATGGGATCCCATCCAACAAAAAGAAGTCTGGCGAATCGATCGCACCAGCCCGGTTAACGGCGGAATTCTATCGACCGCCGGGAATCTTCTCTTTGAAGGCACAGCGCAAGGAAATATGGAAGCGTATCAAGCCGATAAGGGTAAGAAATTGTGGTCCGCCGAGGCGCAAAGCGGCGTTGTCGCAGCTCCCATCACCTACACAGTCGGCAAAGAACAGTACGTCGCCGTCGTAGTTGGTTGGGGTGGCGCATTCCCTCTCGCCACGGGAGAAATCGCGCTGAAAGTGGGCAGGCCCCAGAATATTAGCCGTGTGCTCGCATTTAAATTGGGCGGCAACGCGAGCTTGCCGCCGCTCCCACAAATAACGCAACCTCAATTGAAGCCGCCCCCACCGACGGCCAGCGCCGCAACAGTGCAAAAGGGCGAAGGGCTCTTCCAGAATTACTGCTCCACTTGCCATGGAGATGTCGCCGTAAGCGGTGGTGTCCTTCCGGACCTGCGCTATTCCGGCACCCTAGAGAACTCAGCATGGACCGATGTGGTTCTCGGTGGTTCGCTTAAAGCCTATGGAATGGTTTCTTATTCGAAAGAACTCTCGAAGGAAAATGTCGAAGCCATCCGCGCCTACGTGATCTTTCGCGCCAACCAATCCCTCCCTGCGTCCTCCCCACCGGCCAGTCACTAAAAACCGCTCCGCGATCAATTTTCAGCCGTGTCTCCCTAAGAATCGCCTTGCTTCCTCCGAAATTCTATTGTTTTATATTGCAAAATGTAGTTTCACATTGTGACTACTTATCCGAACGCCATGTCGCCGCGCGCCACATCACATCGCTCTCCGGGCTCCAGCAAATCGCTGCAAAAGGCCATGCGCATCCTCATTCGCCTGGGAGAGCAAGGCCCCGAAATCAGCCTCGCTCAGCTCTCTTCCGGCCTCGCGCTCAACAAGTCCACCGTCCATCGTCTCCTCGCCGCCATGCAAAAATTCCATCTCATCGAGCGGAACCCTCTAAACGAAAAATATCGTCTCGGCATCAAATTTCACGAACTCGGCAGCGGCGCTCTCCACGCGCGCTCCCTGCAGTTTGAAGCACGCCCCTTTCTCCTCGAACTCGCCCGGCGCTCCAACGAAAGCGTCAGCCTCCGCCTCCGCCGTTCCCGGCGCCGGCGGTATCATCTGTCTCGACCGCGTCGATTCCCCCACTTCCATCATCACTGTCCGCACACTCATCGGCGAACGCTTTCCCGCGCACTGCACCGCGCCAGCCAAAGCTATCCTCGCGTGGCTCCCTGAACGTGAGGCCTACAACATCCTCTTCCGCAATGGCATGAAATTGTACACGCCGCTCACGATCCCAAGTCTCAGGAAACTCAAGGTTGCTCTCGACCTCACTCGCCGTCAGGGCTATGCTACCGACCACGAAGAATTGGAAAAGGGATTGAGCGGTATTGCCGCTCCGGTTCTTTACAAAGGGGGTCGCGTCATTGCGGCTCTCGGCATGGCTGGGCCCACGCTGAGATTAGTTGGCCCGGATCTCGCCAAAAAGATCCCTTTGCTTCTAGATTTCGCGGCGAGGCTTTCCAAAACGCTCAGCCGCGGCCCGGCCAACTTCGGCACCGTCATGGAGCCGCTGGCCGGCTCCAGCTTGGGAGAGAGGTCCAAACCATCATGGCGAACCCCCTTCGCGCTGACCAGATAGGCAGTCTTCTGAGACCACCCGACTTGCTCGCGGCCAGAAGCCACGCCGGTAGCGCCGAGAAACTTCGCGCCATCGAAGATCAGAACATCCTGCGCGTGCTCGCCAAACAGAAAGATCTAGGCTTCGAGATTTTTACCGATGGCGAGTTGCGCCGTAGAAACTTCATGAGCGACTTCACGGATGCCGTCGAAGGCTTCGATTTCGGCGACGCCGTGGCCAGAAACTGGAACGCTGGCGATAAAGGAGAGGCTCCCGTAAGCAGCATCGCCGGAATCGTCACAAAGAAGCTGCGCCAGGTTCGGCCGCTCACTGGCCACGAGTTGCCATTCTTGAAAGCGCACAGCCCCGGCGACATAAAAATGACCCTCCCGAGCGCAACTCAGTTTCCCGCAATTTCCTTCAAGCGCGGCGTAACCGATCCTATTTACAAAAACCACTCTGAACTTTTATGGGCCGTGGTCGAAATTATGAAGACCGATCTTGCGGCGCTCTCCGGTGACGGCGTGAAATACATTCAGATAGACGCGCCGCGCTACAGCTACTACATGGATCCCAAATGGCGCGAGTGGATTCGCACTGAAATCGGCCTAGATCCCGACGCCGCGCTCGACGAAGCCATCAAAGCCGACAATGCCTGTTTCCGCGCCGCTCGCCGACCGGGCGTGACGCTTGCCATTCACCTCTGCCGCGGAAACAATCGCAGCCATTGGTACGCCGAAGGCGGTTACGACGCCATAGCCGAAAAATTGTTCGGCACTCTCGACGTGGACCGCTTTCTTCTCGAATATGATGACGATCGCTCCGGCACGTTCGAACCGCTGCGCTTCGTCCCGAAGGCCAAAACAGTTGTTCTCGGACTCATCAGCTCCAAGCTCCCCCGCATGGAAGATCCTGCCGATCTCGCCAATCGCATCGAAGAAGCCTCCCGCTACGTTCCCATGGAAAACCTTGCCCTCAGCCCGCAGTGCGGCTTCGCTTCCACTGCGGAAGGAAACCTCATCACCGAAGACCGCGAATGGGCCAAACTGAAACTGGTTGTAGACACCGCCCGTCGCGTCTGGGGCTGATTCGACTTTCAGAAGGAAAACGAAGGAGGAGGCGCTAAATCATGCTGCAAGATCTTCGCTTCGCTCTCCGCCAGCTTTTGAGAAGCCCCGGCTTCAGCCTCGTCGCGATCCTGACACTCGCTTTGGCGATCGGAGCGAGCACCGCGATTTTTTCCGCTATCGATGCGGTGCTCTTGCATCCCCTGCCTTATCCTGATCCCGATCGGCTCCTCATTGTTCAGGAGACTCTGCCTCGCTATTCGTTGCACGGCATCGCACCAACGGCTGCGGACTACACGGAATTCCGCCGCCAAGATAAATGCTTCAGCCAGATCGCGGCAGTGACGGGTGCCGTGGCGACTTTGACCGGTGACGGGCAGCCAGAGGATGTCCCGGCACTGCGGCTCACTTCCAGCGCATTTCCCATGCTCGGTGTCGTCCCGATTCTCGGTGGCCTCTTCACCGCCGATGACGATCAGCCCGGCAGGGATCACGTCGTCATCCTCTCTGAAGGATTGTGGACGCGCCGCTACGGCCGCGATCGATCGATTGTCGGGAAGAACATTCAGATCAATCGCGAAAGCTACCGCATTGCTGGCGTGATTCGGCCGATTCTCGACTATCGTGTTGCCGCCAATTTATGGATGCCCCTCGCCTTCAGTCCTTCGGAAACCGCGCCGGGCACACGAGGTCCGCATAACATTGACGTAATCGGGCGGCTCAAGGCCGGCGAAACCATCCAAATAGCGCGCGATGAATTTCGCCGCATCGGCGCCGGCATCGTCGAACAGTATCCGAACCAGGCCGCCATGGATCGCGGATTTTCCATTGACCTGAAGCCGCTCGCGGAAAAGCAGGCAGGCGATTTGAAGTCGCCATTGCTCATGCTATTCGCGGCGGTGAGTGCGCTGATGTTGATAGCCTGCGCTAACGTTTCGAATCTTCTGCTGGCCCGTGCGATGGCGCGCCGCAGGGAGATCGGCATTCGTTCGGCGGTGGGCGCGTCGCGCGGCCGCGTGATACGGCAGTTGTTGACGGAAACTCTGCTGCTTGGCTCCGTTGCCGGCGCTGCCGGGGCTCTTCTCGCGCTCTATGGACTTCATCTTTACGCACAGTTCGGTCCCGTTGGTTTGATTCGCGGAGCTTCCCCTTCCCTCAACGCGTGGGTCATGGGGTTTTCCGTATCCGTATCAATTGTCGCGAGCACGCTGTTTGGCCTCGCGCCCGCTCTGGAGACCTCGCGAGTCGATATTGTCGAAACGCTGAAAGAGGGCGCAAGGGGATCGGCTGGCGGACGTAAGCTTTTGCGAGAGTCGATGGTCGCGTTCGAAGTCTGCATTTCTCTGGTTCTGTTGATCGGCGCCGGCCTACTGGTGAGGAGCTTTGTTCGCTTGCAGCACACCAGCCCCGGTTTTCAGTCAGAAAATGTTCTGACCGCGTTCGTCTCCTTACCGGTCGCGCAGTACAAGGAGCCCGCGCAAAGGGCCGCCTTCGGACGATCGCTGCTCGAACGCGTCCGCTCGATTCCGGGCGTGCGCTCTGCCGCAACGGTCGATTTCCTCCCATACAGTGGCGGCCCGGGAAGCGGTGGCGTCGAGATCGCAGGCCATCCCAGAAATCCAAACGAACCCCAGCGAATCATTTGGCAAACTCGAGCTTCGCCCGGGTTCTTCGCAACTCTCGGAATCCCGCTCTTGCGTGGCCGCGATGTCGCTCCTTCTGACGAGCAGGGCTCACCTGGAGCGGCGGTCATCGATGAGCTAGTCGCCAAGGAATTATTTCCGAACGTCGATCCGCTTGGTGAACAGATCAAGGTCCCGCTGGCAGGAGGCACATTCACAGTCGTCGGCGTGGTTGCCGCGACGAAATCTTTCAGCCCGTCGGCCCCGCCCGAGCCCCGAATCTACTATTTCGGGCCACAAGTTCCATTCGGCTCGCTGGCCATCGTAATGAAGACGGTGTATGACCCTCTCGCTTTGGTCTCAGCGGTGCGGCGCGAAGTTACCACGCTCGATTCCAGTTTGCCGGTCGATCTCTCGAGCATGGATCAGATCCTGGCCGATTCGCTCGTCCGCCAGCGATTTTCAATCCAGCTGATGGCCGTGTTCGCCTTGCTGGCAGGCCTCCTCGCGGCCATCGGCATCTATGGCGTGATGGCCTACCTAATCCATCAGCGGCGGCGCGAATTCGGAATTCGAGTCGCTCTTGGCGCGCGGTCCGCCGACGTGCTCGCGCTGGTCTTGGGGCAGGGAGTGATTCCAGTAGCTGCTGGCCTGATCGCCGGAATTGCAGGTGCTCTCGGATTGACGCGCCTGCTGAAGAGCCTGCTCTTTGAAGTCAGCCCGACAGATCCTCTGATCTTTAGTGCGGTTTCGATCGGACTAACGGCCGTCGCTCTCGCGGCCATGGTCATTCCGGCACGACGTGCCACTCGTGTGGACCCGCTGGATGCCCTGCGTCACGAATGAGCGCTTCTGGTGCGTTCTCCTGCCATTTGAGGCCGCGTTTGACTTTCGGGA
>Ga0210387_10002187_pt1 | contig 14857 bp, 14 predicted proteins | sample IncBWC7OmetaG_FD_160108 | JGI IMG/M metagenome (GOLD analysis project Ga0210387, IMG submission 160108) | Forest soil microbial communities from Barre Woods Harvard Forest LTER site, Petersham, Massachusetts, United States - Inc-BW-C-7-O ...
GGGGGGGGGGGGGGAGGAGCAGGGGGACGTGATGAAGGTCCAGAGGAGGACGGCCGGTAGCTATCTAGTCGGCGAACGTGGTCGTAATTGCGGTCATAGTGTTCTCGATCATCCAATCTACTCCTGCGGTCGTACGAGTCGTCCCGCCGGGTCCAATCGCGAATTTCTGCTCCTCCGTGACGGTGGTCGTGATGTGGATCTGCCGGTCGCCAGTGACGATCCCCGCTATCTGCGTGTGATTCCTGTGCCCATTCTCGCGGATAATATCGGCTGTCGATGTAGTGGTCACCGTCGTCATCGTCGCGGTATCGTCTCTCTCTATCCCTCTCTCTGTCCCAGGTACCACCCCGCTCCCGTTCACGATCACGTATCCTATCCACACCATAGTCCCTTCGAGGTGGGCTAAAGCTCGGTTCTGGGGACCGAGGAGCTGGTAACCTATGCTTTTCGCGGTGACTGGATGGTAGAGGAGACGATGGCGAGCGAGAATGGGTCGGAGAGTGGGATGACGGTGACGACCTGGCACGGTCTCGGTGGTGATCTCTCTCTCCGCGACTAGGCACGGAAGGGTAATCCCAATCTGACCTTCTGTCGTGATCGCGAGGCACGTAGTGTCTAGCTGACGCGTTTACGGGCCTTTCCACTCTGCCGTAGCTAGGTTCCCAGTGATCAGCAGTGGCAGCTTTCATTGGGCGGGCATGTTTCCGCTTGAGGTCAGCCTCACGAATCCTCCTGTCGTCCTCCTCCGACCGTTCATACACTACCGGTAGCACCTTCTCCTTCGGCTCTGGAATTTTTGTAACACCCGTAGTTATACCATTCCTGGTTGGCTCAGCCTTCTTTTTGAACGGAAAAGGAACTTTTGCCTTGCTTTGGGTGGAGGGTTTCGCAGGCAGAGACTGTGGCGCCAAGAGTGGGGAAGCATCGTCTAGCTCCCCTTCCTCTGGAGAGGAAGTTGCAGCTCGTTTAGAAGGCCGTGCACCATCTGGGGACCTCGAAGCATGTCTTTTCGTCGGTGTTTGGACCATTAGCTGGCCTGCAAACAGTGGAATTTGCGCAGAGTCAGTCGCGCAAGGCTGCCAGGAGAGAAATGTGAATCTGACGTAAGCCGCTGTGCGGCGTCAAACTTATGCCTCATTCGGATGTCCAAAATTCCTTCATTGTCAAGGTATATATAAATACACGTGCTTGGAAGCCTTTCTAAGTTCATCTCCACTGTTGCTCCACTCTGGAGGGGTCCCAAATTTCTGTAACCGGTCAAGCCATCATTCGGGGAAAGTATTACTTCATCAATTCCTTTACAATTCCTTCTCGAGGTTCACCGTTGGCGCCTGAAATCTTAAATGAGTGCGCATTACGAAGACAGAACCACGTAGAAAGTACGCACTGTCCCCATTTAGCACCAAGGAATTGAGTGAAGTCTAATATCACTGGACTCAGATGATTCAGAAAGGTCACCTCCGGAAGGTTGACACATCGTGAGTCCTTAGCGGCTTAGCCATCCAAGGGAACGGGCCTCATGGTAGAATACAAAGGTCTAGGCGCCCCAAATCGCCATGTGCTGGCCACAGTGTTGGGTATGACCTCGAGTTCTACGGGTTTGAAGTCTCCTAGAGTGAATGTCTTTGATAACCGAAGCTTAGCATGGGTATAGAGGACGATGAATGTGGCAAATTCTTAATGCGACTTTGAAATGTGTATTCTCGGATATAGCCGACTGAAGGGTTTGATGGCAACAATAGGGTCAATTGTCGTCAAGGAAGGACTCATTAGGTTAGGACAAAACGTAGATGCGTGGAAAGAAGTGCGCACAGCCTTGGGATGCAAACAAAATGAGGGATTTTTGCAATCGTGGAACCGCACCAAAAATATCGCGTAAAGACTCTCAGCTATCAACGTCCAAAGACTTTGCAAAGACTTGCCAAAGACAGGGCAGTCCAAGTTGCTGGTGGCGACCAACACAGGATATGGATAGTGTGGAAGTACAGAGCAGGCTGGAAAGACCTAGCGGGAAACGCTACCGGTCTTCGGACATACGTTTGATCCCTGAACCCCGGTTAGCACTGAACCAAAACTCAATCCTTATTTACGACTATTGCTTAGCGCACTGATGGTCTAACTTGGCCAAACAAATTAAATAAAGTACATCGCATATTCAACCCATTAATTAATATTACAGTCATGGTTACGCTTCTACCTCCCGGTCTCGAAGGAGACCTGACAAAGGTCACCAGTGGCGGCGACGACACTCAATGGATGACTTTTGACCAAACGAAATTCTATACAAACGCGTTCATTATCCAAAATGGAAAGGTTGGCTCTTTTTCACAAGTACGCGTCAGTTTCGATAAACCCATGTACACAGCTACTCCTGGGGTACAAAAAGCGAGGTTTTGGGAAAAATAAGTGCGAATTTGGTTACGCTTTACGTGTTTTGCCTAATTAGCTTCATTGTAGGTACAATGGCTTCGGTCCGCCTTTCTTCCATTCTACAGCGCGGGGACGCGTTGGAGGGTACTAAATAAATCTCAATTCTTCAGGTGGCAAGGTGGAACCTGGAGAGACGTCTTTAGAAGCAGCTGTACGCGAACTCAAGGTAAGGCCAGTAATTTACATCATCTGACTGAGCATATTCATTTCTTACTCTTTGGTTTCTAAAGGAAGAAGCTGGAATAGAGGCGCCTCTGGAACACGCCGGAACACTCCTTTTTCTTACTGAAGGTGCCGAGTGGGCATTTCACATCGACATATATCGCGCAGAGGAATACACGGGTGTTATCACAGAGTGAGTCCGACAGTTGCTTCTGCGATGGTAGATAACTGCTCACGCCCTTCCTAGAACTGAAGAGATGCGACCACAGTGGTTCACCCTCTCACCCGATGATAGTTCTCTTACTACAACCGAAGATCCTGACGCATCTTCCATTCCGTTTGACAGCATGTGGGCTGACGATCGTTTTTGGATGCCGTTCCTTCTCTCGAAGCGCCATTTCGCTGGACGCACGGACTTCTACAGTCACGGAGAGACTGCTTCCCTGCAAAAATGGTGGTTTGGTGTCGATTCGAATTCAACTGGCTAAATTTCGTGGTCCTTCGAGGATAGGATACATCTACTGTTAATCATTTGATCGTGATGGCTGCTATAGACCAATTTGATACAATTCCATCTTCGATACAATGAGATTACAGAACCCTGACCGATCGGTTACAGTTCCGCAAACGCGCCTTCCAAGAGCTCCAAGGCCATCGAAGCTGAACCCCAGGATGACTGAAATCCATACCCTCCATGCCTACCACAATGCACTTCAGCAAGTATACTGTGCCAAGCACCCAGCATCGACTCACCCGTAATTGAAAACAACAGGCACTTTGGCTTGACCTCCGAGTCTCGCGACTTCCGACCACTGCACCTCTAACCTGATCCCACCTTTCCTTGCAGGTCTCAGCCCACATCCTTCCTCTATTACGATGGGAAGGACATCTTCAAGCTTAGGTTCCCGTTCTGCGCGAATCTCTGGCGGCGCGAGTTCGGGACAGAGAGACAAACCACGTTTCAGGATATCAAGAGTCGTCTCAGGGCGGGTAGTTGGATACCTGCGAACAAGGTAAGGCGTAATCTCGGCAGGATCACAAAACAAGAAGACGAACCAATCATCAGCAACCCTCGTCCCACCTATGATCACCTGCAACCACAAATTATAACGACCATCAGGTATGCCTGAACGAATTTGAAACCACGTACGTCGCCGCTCCTCCTTGGAATTATGTAGGTCCAGAGCCCATCCTTAGTGTTCATGGTCTTCCCGAACCGAATCCAGGGTGCCCTCACCAGCACGGTCTGCCCTCTCAATGGATACATATCTTTATCCTCCACTCCACCCAACATCCGTGAACCAATCCCCGTACATACCACAACTGCATCAACGACAGGCGAATTCTTTGCACCGGAGAAGACATGTGCCCCGCCTTCTATCACCTGATCGAGATGCTGTACTGAACCACGAACGATTGAGCCGCCGCTGGCAAGGAAGCGGGAGAGGAGGTAATTGAGGTAGATCGGTGTATCGATTGTGATGGTGCTGAATGATATCCCAGATACGGTACCCGGGATAAGGGAGCTTTGTGGAAGGTATTTGAACTTGACGATGGTCAATGAGTTTGGAACCATGCAGTAGATCGGGAAAGGACTTACATCTGGCATCAGATCTAGGGGATGGGGCTTTGCGATTTCCTCGCAATAGTATTCAGTCTGTGGGATACGCAGGAAGCAGCCTTCTGCTGTGCCTCCAGGAGCGGAAAGCTCCCACATTGTTTTGAAAGTCTCCTGGTCCATCTCTGCAAGTCCGGATGAACCAGTAAGATCGTTAGGAGATCTAGTTGATGTGGCTATCACCCACTTTGTTGTCTCAAATCATTTCCAGCAACACTTACATGATGTGCACCCTGCCGTAAGGTGATCAGATATCGTCACGATCGTCAAAGAGCATCACTCACCGCCCAATGACTGGTATATTTGATATTTTTGGAATCGCTGGGAAGGATCTCGGCAATGATGGTGACTTTATATCCCCCTCGTTCTTGAATCCTCACGGCGGCTGTGAGTCCCACGACACCTACCACAAACTAATCAGTGTGTCTGATATGTTGCAACTATTCCGTCAGTCTCACCGGCGCCAATAACAATGACATGTTTGAGCTGCTCAACGGTGGGTGTCGACATCTTCAGCAAAAAAGGTTGCGGTTCAGGTTCAAGTTTGTGTAAACGGACACAGGTCCTAGAGTCATTCCGAAGTAATTCCGAAGCTCGGGCCGGTAAAAGATATATGTTTGACACTATTTGACTGCGGCATCGGAAGTAAAGTTTGTAGGTACATAAGGTATTTAGCGCTCCATGATGTAGAAGGGAATCACAACAGCCAATTATATCCTGAATCCAAAAAGCCTATTCGCTTTTATCGGAATCTGAGATTTCGTCCACTGTTGCATCCGAGATTTTGTCCACATCCACTGTTACACCAGGAGCCTTCCCTTGGACAAACTTCAAGTTGCTCAACCTCTTTGCCCTAGCAAACATGCCAACCTCCCTATCCCTAATGAAATTGATCGTCACCATAGGCCAGGAGGGGTGCGAAGGGATAGTGTCATAAAACTCTGGCGCGAGGGCACGGAGCGCGGGGAGACGCGTCCACGGGATCGAGGGGAAGTCGTGGTGCTCGTTGTGATAACCAACCTGGGTATGTCGTTGATTCAGCCAAATTAATCAGAAGAGGAAAAAGAAAGGAAGACTTGCATTGTAAGCCAATAGATTCAACCACCCATAATAACTATACGTTTCTTGCGCCATTCCGTCCCAGAGGTAATGCTCCGCGATGAAGTGCCCTGCACAAGGATGGAGGCTTCCAGCGAAGAAGCTGCTTGCGATGAAATAGATTAGGGGGCGGGACCCGAATAAGGAGACAAGGATGAGGTCGAAGAGGACCTGGGTGACAAGGTTAAGAAGGTGCCAGGAAGTTAGGCGTTGGGTTCTGATGAATGCTGGGCGGAGGGCGTAGAATAGAATTTGGAAAGTTCTGTGACAGACAATTAGTTAGCAGGGAGGCAAAGGAAGGGCTGATAAGGGAAGGGCTGACGCGAAGAAGACTTTGCCGAGAACATTGTTGAGGCAAAGGAGTTCGAGGCGGGAAGGGAGGTCGGTGTCGATACCATCCTGGCCGAGAAATTTATGGTGCTCTATGTGATATTTCTGTGAACGCAGAGGAGAATCCTATCATTGTTAACATTGATTTTCCTCTCCATAACTCAAACACACCTTGAATGCGGCAGAGTACGGAATCCCGATGGGCAAGTTTGCGAATATCGCAAGCAACTTGTTCGCAGATACCCCGCGAAACGCGAGGTTGTGTGTGATCTCGTGAATGGCAAGGAAAAGGTTGTGATTTGCGGTTCCCCCGATGGAGTAGGCGCAGAATAGGAATACTGGGGAGAGGGGGTGGGTGTTTCGGAGGGCGATCGCAAGGGTTAGTTGGAGGAGAACAACAGAAAGAACGACATATTTCGTGAGCGGTTCGTAGCCCATTAGTTTCGTTACCTGAGTAGGCATAGTTCAGTGCATTTAGAAAGAGAGAGCGAAGGTATGTGCACCTCTGGATGAGCTTTCAAGATTTCCATGCGCCGTGTGCGATGCGGCTCCTCAGTCATCAACCATAAAAAATCGGAAGGGTCTTGTGGTGGCGCTGGGTATAGCTTTCCATCATCTTGAGATGTTGGTCGTGGAACAACTGTCCGTCGTGGTGAGCGTATCTTGCCCTCCCAGAGAGATTCTGCACCACCAAACAGGCTGAAATCTTAGACAGCGTTAGTAACTACGCGCAAATCGCGGGAGTAATAGGACCGGCGCTGACCGACATTTGAGCCTGCAGCAGACATGAGCAGAGAAACCTGAACTTGGAACTTAGATGAGTCCGATACGGTTGCCTTTTGGGGCACCACAGCTGATCATTACATAACCCACGTGGGTCGAGTGGTTCGACTCACAGCAAGAGTTTAAATATTGAAACTCCTGCTGTGACTATGTCTCGGCTCAAATCGATTACACCCGGCTTGATTTTTCTTCTGAATCATGCAGCCTATCAGCGTGACTTGTTGTCCATCAGAGGTTCGCAGAAAACCTCTCCAATTTCGTTGCAATTTCGATCTTTAAATTTCGCTGTAACAATTCACTCTCGTTGGTCGAATCGACTATTAGAATCCCATCAATGCCATCATCGTGCTGAGCCCTAACGAGGCTCAGTTTTTCGCGACGACAATGAATCCAGTCCGTGCCCGAAAACATGGAGCTGGCCGTGGATATCACCGTCGGCAATGACAGCTTGATCACGTTCAAGTCTGGCGAGGAGGTCAACAACGCCATTGAAATTGATGCGTCATTCTCTGCCTCTCACATGGATGCCACGGTCTCTGGCTCTGCAGGCTATTGCCATAAATCCCAATATACACACGACATGCAATAAGCATTTCAAAGCTCGAGCATGACTGCGCAACCACTTTTTCCAATAAGACCCACTTCTTGAATCCAAGCGTGCACGCCGCCGCTATCGCCCCCGGAATGGACCAATAATGATGCTGTGTGTCAAGCTTATTTCGATTTTTCAGGTAAGCCTTTCAACACCGCGAGATTTGTATAGTAAACGAATGTATTTGTTTCGCATCGGGAATATGTACACGCTCACACTCGGATTCCCGTACCGAGGGTAGACTGTTACGACTTCTCTTAACGACCTCTGTGGGAATGCAGTTCATCGCTATGGAATGTAAGCCAGGTCGGCATTTCTATCAACTTGGGACAATCTGACAATGGCAAATTGCGAGTGTGCTGGGCCAGTGCAGCTGACATTTACGGAGATCGGATCACTGCAGAAGAATTTTAACAGTCCTCTCCTGCCTGTGGGCAATCACGCTGGCGGTGTCAATTGGGTTATTTCGCTGAGCGACCGTTCACGCCCTCATTCGAGTATCTTACTTTCTTTATCAAGGCGAAACTTTGTCATCACACAGACATTGGAGAAGATGTTGATTCGCTCCTGTCACATGTTAGAAGAATACTCCAGGAATACAGCGTCCAGCATGCCTGTTCGAGTGGCATCCATCCTCCCTGTCGACTGCGTCCAAATCATGCCGACTTCGATGGACAAACCATGCTGTCCACAAACCCTAGACTCACGAATGGTGACCCGCCTGGTATCATTGATTGCGAGCATGCCCACACCGTTCCATCATACTTCCCTTATGAATACCCCATATTTATCCAAGATAATGAAGAGTGCCTATACCACGAATGCTATCCTTCGACCTTACTTCATCCGAGAGCTGTATACGCAGTTTCCCGTGGAGCTCGGAGGCATCTATGCAGGTGAGAGAGTGCATGAGCTTGAGGGCCAAGTGTTCAACCCTGACTACTTTCAGGATATTTTCACGCTTGGTGAGCTAGAATGAAGATGCTAAAATGGTCCATACTAGGATATATGCAGCAGAAAGAGAAGGGGACCGAAAACGCTTAACGTGGTCGGGCCGATTAGGCTGCCAGATCCTGGGTTGGGGGGCCGAGGAAGACAAAGTCCGTGCGAAGTTCAAGTAAATCCTCGCGAGGTGGCTGGCAACACCCCATCCCCCTGATGTATTCACCACGGCTGACAGGAAGATATTAAAAGACACGAGCGTCACTGCTTTCAGCAATGGATGTAAAAATAGAGTTCCTCGAAGAAATCCAGGGGGCAGACAAACTAAGAAAACAGCTGTGCCCATTGTCACACAGATCTTCATATATTTGTGTCAACGCTTCAGCCGCAGCGCTCAGGCCAAGTCCTTCACCTCGACTGCGATGATGGTCTGAGATCACATGCCGATGCTCCATCCATAGGCCCTGCATCGGACCCGCATCATACCTGTATCGTCAAATCTATGCAAACCAACATACATTCATTACCTGGAACCGACGCCACTATCCGGGAAGAAAACAAAAAACAGAAGAGAAGATAGCAAGACAGAGCAGCCTTAGAATACGTATTAGATGCTACGGGAAGGTCCTGGTCCGTGGAAGCACGACGAGAGGCGATGGTGGACATTGCTACAAGATCATGTGGTTACGCGGGTCATCAATCCTATCGTAGTAGAGTGACTAGAGGTCCGTAGAAGCACGATGAATTGGTATAGGATTATGAACGTCTACAACAGTATACCCTGGTGCAATACCAGTTATACCCAGCGACCGCTATGAGCAACGTAGGGACCCCCAACGCAAGTGAAATTATATCCCCTGTCGTCAGCTTGCCATTTGAATTAGTGTTACTCAGCGATTTTCCAGGACTTGAGTTCGGGGCAGGGCAGTCAGGGAGGTCGATCCCTTTGAGCGTCCGACTGGAAACCAGGTTAAAACACAGGTCTTGATTGGAGGTTGAAGGCTCACTTCGAGTAGAACAAACCCCACCACCCCTGACACTTAAGGTGACTAAACGCCACAAAAGTAGGAACGATGCCGGCTTACCGCTGTGCCTCCAAATTTGTCATTCTAAAGAACACAGTGAGCTTCAGTAGTGCTATGTATTGATGAGAACACACACCATCCACGGCTCGTCAGCAAACTTTGAACGATAAGGCCTTTGATGAGTACGATGCTGTACTAACTGAATATTGAATAGACCGCTAACCTGTGAGTAGAAGTAGCCGGTCCCGTTTGCATTCACTGGACATAGGAAAGTATTGAGAAATTCCTGAGAGTCAACTTTGTTGAGCGGACAGCTGAAAGCGAACTCAGAATGAATCTGACCTGGAGATTAGGCTCCGAGGGGGCGTACCGACTACTATGGTTGCGGGGGCTGGCATCTGAAGATTTCTGTAAGGATATATAAATACAAATTCATAACCAACATCAATGAGGACATACTGTTGGCCAACCAATGTCTGCCATGAACATCTGGGGGTCATTGAGGAGCGAATCCAAAGCCTGCACACTGTTATTATTGAAAAAGTGTATAGTCCAATTCGCGGCCAATCCGATAGAGATGTTCGCAAACCATGCAGGAACGCTCCACATCTATGAATAATATGAGTACAGAATGCTCCAGAAGCTAAACAATGACACTAGCCCCATAGTCAACTTCTTTCAGAATCAAACTATTTAAGTAGCTAACGGAATCGGCGGTGCCGACCTGAATGAGTTGCCCTGTGTCGAGTTCGGCGAGCATGTTCCTGGTGTCTTGAATGGCTGAGACGAGGCGAGCCGCGGCTGCATAATTCACGACTCGGAGATCAACCTCAGCAATTCCTCACGAAGACAGCAAAGTACCTGCATTCGCGACGTCGCTGTTTGGATCCGTGACATGGATCTGTTCCAGATAGCTAGATAACGGGATAGATCAATCAGAACTGCAAGCCGATATGGATGAGAAAAATAGGGATGAAGTACTTGCGCATAAAGTCGCGTCCCACGGTGACACCAGCGACGTGTTGTGATCCATAGTTCTGGATGGCAGACTTGATCAGGTCCCGTTGGGTGGAGATTGTTGTATTGTCGTCCATGAAAACTGCGTCAATTCCGAGATATACAGTCATATTGACATTTGTCTGTTTGATAGCTTCGAGCTGCCGAGATGGGTTAGTGCTAAGGAAAGTACCTGGAACATGTCGAACGCACGACGAGTTCTGGCTGGTTACAATCAGCATCGGCGAGGCGAATCCGCTAATAGAACTAGTTAGTGAGAAGATGTCCGACTTAATAGGGCGCGTACTGTTGTAAGCTGAGACAAGAGCTGGGAAAGATGCTCGATTAGTGACCATCACAGGAATAATATCATTGAGAAGTCGGCATTACTTGCATATCACGGACAACTTGCTCTGAAAGGCAAAGAAATATCAACATATTGGTAAGTGAGTGTCAAAATACGACTCACCGACTGAGCAACCGCATGTGGGAGGTTGCGATCCTTCAGGAGAATAAGCAATCCCGTAGAACGACCGCTTTAGCTTGGGGTCTTTGGAGAAGATGCTGGGGTCCTTCAAGTTTGAGTTTTTCGCGCGACGCTTCATAATGTAGATGCTGGGTCCGACAACCAGGGCCACGACAGCGAAGATCAAAATAATAATGGCCTACCAAAGTGTCTCAATCAGCGTTTGTCCTGTACTGTATAGCAGTCCACGTCACCTTTCTCTTGGTGCAGGCCCATAGTAGTACCCGATTGTCGCGAGCATCTCCGTAGGCCCTGTTAGAGTCAACCGTGGCGGGTGGTGGCCTCTGCAACAGTGGAATAGATTCTGTGTCTGGGCTGGATGCGTTTCCATGTCGTGATAGAACAAACACAGGAGAGCCACTGTCTTCAGGATCAACTGAGTCTGGTGGGGCATGACTCGGAATTACTAGATGATTTTGTGGTAGATCGGTTATCGCAGCAGCTATGGTTAAGTTGTGCCGTCAGGTCCGGAATAATTGAACGACTGACATTGAAGGTGGCAGGTTTCCTGATCTCTCGGGTTTGGTGCCGTAGGAACTGCGTGATGAATTTGCAACGGCTCAGTGGAATGGTCTTTAAGAGAGGGAAGAGACTGAGAACGGTGCAGGGGTCAGATCCAGTAGATGATGGGTAACTATGCTTACAACTGGAAGCCCGTGACGGGATGAACAATCGGATCGATAGAGTGCGCGTCCAGAGCGAGTTACATGCAAGCCTGAGGCTGCCAAGGCAGTCTCATGGAGATTCTCTTCATAAATCGGCCAGGAGATAGAGCGACTATGCACCATGGACGTTTTAATGAGCACGATATGGGGGACCGCACCAGCCTTCACAAGGACGAGGGGGAAAGCAGGATCTGGATTCTGGACCTGAAGTCGGCAAGTGAGAGGCTCTCCGAGTCTTTATATTTTTTAAATTTCAACGGCCAGACTGACGGCCTATGTGAATTCTGTACTCCTGAAGAGATAATCCAACGAGAGCTATACATAGATGGTACAGTTTCTTCATCGGAACTTTACACTTGCAGTGTATTTGGATCTCTTAAACAAACATGGCCAATATGACGTCAACTCAAAATCAAATTACCACGTGGCTGGTGACGGACCCTTGAAGAAAGGGCCGCTGAGCTTGAAGCTTGACAGCATGGAATGATAGATAACAGACTCGGAATGCAGAATGATACAGAATGATATATCCTGTAGCGGCGCAGTGGCGCCAGTCCCCGACTCCGTTTCTTTTGTAGTGTTGATACAGGTGAAGTAAAATGTATTGTTATATATGAGTGTATCATCATTCTTCTAAAAAAACACACGAATTTTGAGTCTGCCTACGGGAGACTAGGGCTACAGGGCGCGAGGTAAACGTTGATGTTGCGTTGATGAAGGTTTTAGATTCAAGAGTTCGGCCATTTCCGGGGTGGGGTCCAAATATTCCCACGTGCATGATCCACTGACAGAACCCTTCTCCACTAACGTGGGAACGGTTACGGCTGTACTAGGCTTGGCAACTTGGCCTATGACTCGACACCACTAATACTGTAGTCACGCCCCAATGATTAGGCCTACAGCCTACAGGATCCACTGCACTTGCCACTAATTTTGATTGCAATTCCTTTTGTGCCCAACCGCCTATACGGGCCGGCTTGCTTGCTATATATATATATAGAGAGAGAGAGAGTACAAGCTAGTAATGCGACTACCGTGGCGACCTCCCTGGTCTTCATCGCCAAGTCGAATGGATTCGGACGACTTGAAATTCAAGCCGAAATCACCATGATCGACACGAAAACTTTTACATATCCCTCGTACTGGGATCATCCCTAAACCCCGGGCTGCCACACACCGGCGCTTTCTACTACATCCAGCCCGTATTGAATCGATATATAGCCATAACAGCTGCCACTGCATATTTCTGACGGAGGTCATTCGACTTGGCTAAGGGATCACGCATTCTCTAAACCAGGTCATTATTTGACGTTCCGTCGTGGTTGATGATGTTGGGAACTTGAATATTATATTCCAATTCCACAGGTCAGTCAGAAGTGGACGAAGCTCTCCGACGATATAGTCCGTACTCTGAACGATCTGGAAGAACTCTGCAGGCGACCTCGAGGGTTCTGCCGAATTGCAGAGCGCCCTTCGTTATCTTGGTTGTGAGTTTATTCAAGCTATACATTCACAAATTACAGAGCTCAGCATATCCATAACATTTTCAGCGAAATGCATCGTGCTCCTGAATGCCGCTTTTCAAGGCCGATGTTACGACGCCGTTTCGGTTATTTCCAGTTTCTGGGCCTGTATCGAATATCAACTGGTCCATGGTCACGGATATTGTCTTGCTAATCTGAGCAGATTTGTCTTGGATCACATATGCCGTCCATACATGGGCCTGCTCCTGTCTCCTCCATGTATGATGGTGTATCATCAAACCTACACAATCTATCACACACCAGTACCTAACACCACAAACATAGCCCAGTGATAGGGGTTCTCGGTAACGGGGATATACTCCCCCGAAAACCATTCTGAACGAACTTGTTCATCACGGAGAACGTAGTGACGGCGTTGAGAGGCTCGCGGTTGTCGGAAAGTCTGCTGGAGAAGATTCGAATTCTATGCAGAGTTCTCTGAGATTGAAAAAACAGGTTCGGTCTTTACCGAGTGGAGGATTTTGCTATTTTACTGCTGATTGAAGATCGTACCCGTGGCCTGCCAAGCATTCCTTTACCTGCACCCACAACACGAGGTGCAAACGTTTGTGTCCCTCCAAACACGCCACCCCGTCATCCTCCTTTGCTTGTTGGATGCGTCCAGTATCGCGCTCTAAAACACCAGTCGAACCACCCTTTGCGTTGCAATTTCCTAGACCTTATCCGCGAACACTTTACTGTCCAAATCCCCCGCAATATCATCAAATCTTCACTATCCTATCTCTCGTGACTGACGAAAAGGGAAACCCAACCCTCATCAATGAGGACGGCATGTAATCCTTTGCGCCGACACGTTCAGGCCTTGCTTGATGGTTGCCATGTTTCTGCACTGACTTGACGGATTCCATTCAAGGCGTACCCCAAACGAGGTTCTGGCACACCTTCCGCCTGGTCGTTTTATTTCTGCTCGGAACTTATCACGGGAATCCATTCCCGCAAAGAGCGTCCCTTTCTGGAGCATTTTAAACCGCCCACCTCGATTGTGCGGGATTGTCTCATCTCTTTTTTGTTTCCCCACCTACGTTCTATCTTCACTCTACCTATGGCATTTGACATGGATACGTATTTCAACGAATACCAAGACGAAGGGCAACATGCACGGCCCAGGATCCTGTATGCATTTGCTACTACTTCTCCGCTTGCCTTGCTGAATGCTGCTTCCAGTGTCATGGGTCCTCCCGAGTCAGGTAAATCTTCTGTAAGCAGCGTTTCAGCCTCCTGCGGTGATGTATGTTGGTGGTGAGCATTGTTCCGCCAGTTCGTCCAACTCGTCACTGCGGAAGATAGCACCGAAACGAAGAACACAATCAACTCCGCGCACTACTTCAGTCCGGATGGTCGTGTTGTAACATTTGTCGACACTCCCGGCTTTAGTGCCTCTCGTGTTGACGTAAGAGATGCCGATATTTTCGTAGACATCGCAGATTTCCTGAAGGACGAGTGAGTTCAAGACCCCACAGAATGTTCTTTAGCTGTCGTCGATCTCTCACCAATTAAATCAAGATTCATAGGTGGAAGAATGCTCCGTGGCATTATCTATACACATCGTATTTCCGACGAGGTGGATGTGACTGAAAGACGCAACCTAAATATGCTCTACGAGATTTGTGGTCCAGACTCATTTACGAACGTCATTATTGTCACCACCATGTGGGATATAGTCGACAAGAAGATTGCTGTTGAGCGAGAAGAGGAAATGAAGACCAGTGACGATTTCAAGCCATTCTTCGATGCAGGTGCCCAACTCAAACGCCACTACAACAACCTCGCATCGGCCTACACTATCATGAACAACCTCCTGGTAAATGATCCCCTCCCACTTCTCATCCAGACAGAGCTTGCCACGGGGATGAGCATTATCGAAACTGCCGCTGGTTCTGCGCTCTCCAGAGAGCTCGACGAGCTGCTCGTGTGCCACGAGGAGGAGAGGCCACGAATGGAAGCAGAGATGATGAGAGCTGTCATGGAAGGGGACGAGGATGTCATGGAGGAGTTGGAGGACAAGCGACGGAAGGTGAGGCGCTGCAAAGAGGATAAACGGAAGCTACGGCAAGGGCAGAACTCGAATCGCACGAGTTCCGACGGGGAGCACGAGGAGACGATCGTTGAGTACGAGGGAGTGCAACTGGATGACGAATGTCTCGAG
>Ga0210387_10002188_pt1 | contig 14854 bp, 15 predicted proteins | sample IncBWC7OmetaG_FD_160108 | JGI IMG/M metagenome (GOLD analysis project Ga0210387, IMG submission 160108) | Forest soil microbial communities from Barre Woods Harvard Forest LTER site, Petersham, Massachusetts, United States - Inc-BW-C-7-O ...
GCCGAAGCCGCCGACGGCCCACAAGTGGCCAGTCGCCCCGTGCCAGAGCAGGCGCGTGACCCGTGCCCACTCACCGCGGTCGACCGGATCGGGGGTAGACGATTCATCACCGCCGTCTAGCCGCGCGATGCACAGGGCTTCACCGAGCTCTGGATCGACCAGTAAGATTTCACTTTGATCAGTGGTCTCGCGATAGACGGCGGCGAAAAAGCGGGCCGCGTCGCCGACGCGCGCACCGCTGAGCGCCGTCGTGTTGGCCGTGCCCGAGACGCGTCGGAAGCTGTGCCCGCGATCTGCCGAAACCGTGATGGATTGCCCAAATTCCGCCATTGCCACGCACTCCCCGTGAGTGGCTAACAAAGGAGCGTTGCCCCGCGCCACTGCCAGCGCCGCTCCGCTCAATGGGATTGGTTTTTGCTCGGGTCCGTCGAGCGAGACCAGGAGCCGTTCGCGTTCACGAGCTACGAGCACCGTTGCGCTTTCGCGAGCGACGGCCAGCGCCTTGCCGGGTAGGTCGATGCGCGCGAAACGATCCCCCGCGTCGAGCACGTCGAGCAGCGCGCCATCCTGACTGTGCAGCAGAACTCTGTTTTCACTCGAATCGAGCGCGCCGCCAAAAGACAGCGCTGCCCGGGTGCCGGGGCTTGGTTTGTAATAGTCGCGTAGACGACTGAGCTGCTCGGCTTGAGATGCGAAGCGTGCACGACGAAATAATTGCCCGCTCTGCGTCGTTGCGAGCGCTACGTCTTGCGTCGCACTGGGCAGCACTAAGTCGGACAGCGCGCTGCCGTCGATTGCCAAACGCAGTGCGGCACTCGAGTCACTGCGGAACCAAAGCAAATCGGAGCTGGCCGCAACCACGTTTGCCCCGCGCGCGGCCAGTGCCGCGCAGGCTTCGAACGATGCCTTCGGCTTGAGCACGCTCCACGCCACGGGGGCGAGCGGCACTTTTGCCTCATCGCCGGCAGAGCCGAGGGAGATCTCGCGTTCGGCGGCGATGCCTTCCGAGCCATCGTCGGCTTCGAGACTGGGGAATTTGCTTTCGTCGATCGTGATCGCGCCGTCATCGAGCCCCTCGCGACCGTCATCCGGCAGCAAGGCCTCGGGTAACTCGAGACCGACGGCGGGGTCCACCTCGATGCCTGTGTCATGTTCGTCGGTGTCATCCGCGCGCCGCTCATCAGCACCGATGAAGCTGCCTAAATCGAGCTCCACGGGCTCGTTGTCACCGGCGCCCTCAGCGAGCAGATCTTCAATCTCCTCGCCCACGTCGAGCCCTGTCGATTCCTGGTCGTCGTCCCCCGGATCGTCGATCAGATCGATCTCGATCGCGTCATCCAAGTAGCTCTCTTCGTCGTCTTTCTCCGAAGCCGGCGCCGCTGAGGCTGCGAAATCGTGCGCGAAATCCATCGCGCTGGAGCATACCACCGAGACTCGGTCGTGGCCCTCACCAGAACATGTGGAGCTTTTGCTGGCGCTCTCGAAATCACGCGAGTAAAGCGTCGTCAGCGCCGTGCAACTCAACGAACTGATCGATGACGGCCTCGTCGTGCGGCGTCTGAAGGTAAAAAACGAAGACGTCGTTTTCGTCAAGGGGATCTTCGAAGCGAGTGAAGGATTGTGCGCGATGTACGCCGAGCGCGGGGGAGACTTGACCGTGCTCGCGCCCACTTCGCGTTCGTCCGAGCTCGACGTAGTTTTGCGCGATCTCGCGCACGAGTTGTGTGGTGTGCTTGACGACGGTGGGTGCTAAAGCCCCCGTGCCAAAGCCCCCAAGCGTAAGCAAATATTCGAACGCGCTCGAGCACGTTCGCTTGGCGTTGCGAGCCCGCACGCGATGCTTTAGCTTCCGCGATTAGATGCCGGAGCCGTTCGCACCGTCTCACGTCGCTGCTGTGCCTTCTCCGGCGGAGCGCACGCCGCTACCCCTCGACGGTACACGCTCGGATACGCGTTTGCTCGATGCGTGGTGCGAGTGGCTCGGTGCGCTCGCGACCGACGCTGAAGCGGCGCTCGCTGCCGCGATCGCTTATCAAGAGCTCGACGGCGGAGCACGCGATCATTGGCTGTCCGCTCTCGAGCAAGACGCGGCGCGGCTCAGCGTGCCGCGCATCGCTGTCTATGCGCCGCTCCTAGCGGTCGAGTCCGACCCCGAGCGGCGTGCGCGCATCACCGACGCGATTGGTCCGGTGGATGCTGCTGCGGCGCCGAGCTTTGCGCCGCAGGGGCTCTCAGGCAAGGCCCCGGACGGCTCGTCCGTGGCTGTGCTGATCACGCCCTTGTATCTGGATTTCGTGCAGGTTCTGGCCTGCTCGTACCGCGTAGAGCGCGGCTTCGGTTGGGTGCGCCACGACCCGATCGTCGATCGCCGCCAAGCGTTGCGTCACGGGGAACGCATCGAGGGCACGGTCGTCGAGCGCACGCCGCTGAAGAGCTTGATCGACGATCTCGCGCACGCAGTGTTGGCTCACAAGCGCAGCGGTCGCGAGCTGCCGCAGGCGCTGCGCGTATTCGCGGATCTGTTCGGCCCGAATGTGGGCGGCTCGAGTCCGCCTTCGGCGACGTGAGATCAGCACGCCTCGCGCTCGCGTCACTGCTCCTGCTCTGTGCGTGTCAGCGTGTGGTCGACGAGCCCGTCGCTGATCCAATCGAGACCGAAGGCCGCGTTTTACAGTTCGCCTTCGGGACCACGGACGGGGAAGAAGTCAGCAGCGCGACGACGCGTGGGCGTGTCACGGTGCTCGTGTTCGTGACGACGTTCGACCTCGGCTCTCAAGTAGTGGCCAAGCGCCTCGATCAAGTGATGCGGACTCATCACCCGCGTATCAACGCTGCGGCGGTCGTGCTGGAGGCCCCGAACCACGCGCCGCTCGCGGAGGCTTTCCGCAGTGCGCTCGAATTGTCGTACCCCGTCGCGTTGGCGGATCTACCGGAGCTCGAGCAAAACTCTGGGCTGGGTGAGGTGCGGAGCGTGCCGACGGTGCTGGTTCTGAACGGCGAAGGTCGAGAAATCGCGAGAAATATCGGGGTTTGTACGGTCTCGAGCTTGGAGAGTTGGATAGCGCGGGCACAGCGCCCGTGACACCATCTGCCCGATGGCGGCGAAGCGCGCAGCCGAACGCAAGAGCCGGCCGCGTGTCGAGCTCGCAGCGCCGTCAGCTGAAGTGTACGCCGCAGCGCACGGTCTCGCAGCGCAGGCCGCACTGCCTGCGCGCGTCGGCAACGTGCGTTTCGGTACCGCGGGTTGGTCCGATGCCTCGTTGTCTCGCGCAGAGCTCTTCTACCCGAAGGCCGTAAAGTCGCCCGAGACGCGGCTTCGGTTTTATGCCGAGCACTTCGCGCTCGTCGAAGTCGATGCGACTTACTACGCGCTACTCGCCGCAGACACGGTGCGGCGCTGGGCCGAATGGACACCAGACACCTTTCAATTCGACGTGAAGGCGCATCCCGTGTTCACTGGGCACCCGATCGATCGTCAGCGTTTGCCAGCCGAGCTTGCGCTGAGCATGCCCGAGCCGGACGGTGCTCGCGTGTATCCGAGCCAGTTGTCCGGCGAGCTCGCGCGAGAGATCGAGAGCCGCTATTTCATGTCACTGGCGCCGCTGATCGAGCTCGGCCGGTTGTCGTCCATACTGCTACAATTTCCACCTTGGTTCGAAGCGACGCGTGGCAGCGTGCGCCACCTGGAAGGTTTGCGCGCGCGCCATCCGGACGCGCCGTTTTCCGTGGAGTTTCGCCATCGCAGCTGGCTGCTCCCCGAGCGCCGCGAGCGGGTGCTCGACTTGCTGCGCGCTCAAAACTTCTGCTACGTGGTCGTCGACGAGCCCGACGTCGATCGGGGCGGCGTGCCACCGCTCGCCTTGGTCGCGTCGCCACGGCTCGCCATACTACGTTTTCATGGCCAGAATCGGCAAGCTTGGGCAACACCGCGCGCGACCGTGGCGGAACGCTTCAACTACTTGTACGCGCCCGCTGAGCTCCGAAGTTGGACCGAGCGAGTGCGTCGGTTGTCCGGTGAGGCAGAGCAGGTGCATGCGGTGTTCAACAATTGCGTTCGAAACTTCGCCATCCTGAACGCCAAGGGACTATCGGCGTTACTCGCGACCGAGCCCGGCTGACGAGCGTTTGCGACGGCCGTCAACCTGGTTGACCTCGCGCGTCAACGTTCTAATGTTCCTGGTCCGTATTTGGGCGCCAGTCGGCGCCGGAGGAAAAAATGGCGAAACTCGAAGGCACCAAGACTCACGAAAACCTGAAAGAAGCGTTTGCCGGTGAATCGCAGGCGAATCGCCGCTACCTCTATTTCGCGAAGGTCGCGGACGTCGAGGGCTACCCGGACGTGGCTGGTTTGTTCAAAGACACGGCGGACGGCGAGACCGGTCACGCGCACGGGCATTTGGATTTCCTAAAACAAGTGGGCGATCCAGCGACCGGTAAGCCAATCGGTGATACCGCGAAGAACTTGCTCTCGGCGGTCGCTGGCGAAACCTACGAGTACCAAACGATGTACCCGGGCTTCGCCAAGACCGCGCGTGATGAAGGCTTCGGCGAGATCGCCGAGTGGTTCGAGACGCTCGCCAAGGCGGAGAAGTCGCACGCTGGCCGTTTCGACAAGGCATCGAAAGAGCTCGGCTGAAGTTCTGAATGAGTAAGCACCCCGCCCGTACGCCTGCGCTCGCGCCGGTGCACGACCCGAACGCCGAACGTTATTGGGACCCGAGGGATCTGGAGCAGGAGCTCTTGCGCACCTTTCAGGTGTGTCACGAGTGCCGCATGTGCGTGACGTACTGCGGCTCGTTTCCGATCTTATTCAAGGCCATCGATCACGAGATCGACGCGGGACGGGCGGAAGGCTCGGAGAATGTGGGCGCGCAGACGGTGCGCGCCGTCTCCGACCACTGCTGGCAGTGCAAGCTCTGCTACATCAAGTGCCCGTACACACCTGACGAAGGCGCTCACGAGCTCCTAGATTTTCCGCGCTTGATGGCGCGTGAAAAGGCGCAGCGCGCGCGTCGTGACGGTATTCCTCTGGTCGACAGAGTGCTCGGTGAGCCGCAGTTGATCGGCGCGCTGTCGGGCGGCTCAGGCGCGAAGGTCGCGAATTTGATCAATAGCCAACGGCTCGTGCGAAAAGTCGTGGAGAAGGTGACCGGCATCTCGGCGGAATTTCCGGTACCGCCGATCGCGACCGAGGCGTTTACGCGTTGGCATCGCAGCCACACCCCGAGTGAAGGCGCGGGCTCCAATGGTCAGGTGGTGCTATTTCCGACCTGTTACGGCGAATACAATTTTCCGGAGGTGCCCCGGGCCGCGGTGCAAGTCCTGGAGCGCAACGGCTTCGACGTGATCGTTCCCGAGCAACTCACCTGCTGCGGGATGCCCAATCTCGACGGTGGTGACGTCGATGCGGCCCGCGCCAAAATGCGCGCGAACGTCGATGCGCTCGCGCCGTACGTCGAGCGCGGTTTGCGCGTCGTGGTTCCGGGCCCGACTTGTGGCTACACCATGAAGAAGGAGTGGCCGGTTTATCTGGGCACGAAACAGGCGGCAGATCTCGCCGCACGCACCTTCGATTTAATGGAATTTCTCGACGTTTTACGGCGCGAACGCAAACTGGTAAAAAATTTCGAACGAGGTCTCGGTCGCGTGGCGTATCACGCGGCGTGCCACCTACGTGCACAGAAGATCGCCATTCCAGGCGCGCGCGTCCTGTCGCTGCTGCCGAACACGGACGTGAGGATCGTCGAGCGGTGCTCGGCGGTCGATGGCACCTGGGGCATGAAGGCGAAGTACTACGAGGAAGGCGCTCGTTACGCCGAGCGCTTGGGAGCTGCGCTCGAGGACGAACGCGCTGATGACGGCGAGCTATCGGTGGTGACCGACTGCAGTCTTGCTGCCTTGCGCGTATTGAAGCAGAGCGGCACACTGGCACGCCATCCGATCGTCGCTCTCGCTGACGCGTATGGTCTCAATGAGCGAGGAACCAACTCATGACGACAGTCAGCCGCGGAGAGCTCTTGGGGCTCGCTGAGTATGAACAAATTCGCGAGCCGTTTCGGCGACGCATCATGGCGCTCAAGCAAGCGCGCCGCGTCGCGCTGGGCCCGAACATGACGGTGCTGTTCGAGAATCACGACACCGCGCTGTATCAAATTCAAGAGATGTTACGGACCGAGCGCATCACGGCGGAGAAAGCCATTTTGCACGAGCTCGAGACGTACAACGAGCTGGTGCCCGGGGCACGCGAGCTGTCCGCGACGGTTTTCCTCGAATTTCCGGAGCGCGCGCTGCGTGAGCGGATGCTGGTGGCCTTGGCTGGTGTGGAGACGGCGTTCTATCTACGGGTGGCTGGCGAACGCCTGGCCGTGGTCGGTGACACACGCGGCACGGACCCGAGTCAAACCATGGCCGTGCAGTATGTAAAATTCCCGCTCAGCGAGTCTGCCGAGCGCGCACTGCGCGCGGACGAGATGTGTGAGCTGTCATTGGGTGTCGAGCACGCGGCCTATCGCGCGGAAGTGGTTTTAAGCGCAGAAACCGCGCAGAGCTTGCGGGACGACTTGCCCTGACCAGCGCTCGGCGCGCGGCACGTGGCGCTCTAAAAATTGGTAAATCCCAGCGCGTTCGGGTTAATTGACAGGTCAGTCAATGGCGCGTGATGTCTTCGTCTCCAATGTTACGGGTGAGGCGGCACTCGAGGCTCCTCCCAAGTCTGGGGTGCGCACCTCGCGACTTCGCTCCCTGGAGGTTGCGGGGCGTGAGGCCTATGCGCTGGCCAAGCAGAGCACGCTCTTCTATCGCGACGTGCTCGAGGTCGTGCCCCGGGCGCGGCCCGGTGACGACGTAGTCGTCTTCGTGCACGGGCTGTTTCAAACCGCGGGCGTGCTTAGACCCGTGCGTGAGCAAATCGCGCGCGAGACACATGCTGAAACGGCCTCCTTCAGTTACGCAACGGGACCCGGCATCGTGCGCATTGCAGAACGGCTCGCCGAGCTGATGCGTGAATTGCCGCGCGGCGTTCGCATTCACTTGGTTGGTCACAGCGTCGGAGGGCTCGTGGTTCGCTGGTACGTGCAGGAGCTCTGCCGTGATGAGCGCGTCGTGCAGACGATCTCACTCGGGAGCCCCTTCTCCGGCACGACTCATGCTCGATATTTCCCGACGCAGGTAGGGAGGGACATCGTGCCAAGCAGCGGCCTCTTGGCACGGCTGTCGGCGGGGGCGCGTGCCGGTGAACGCGTGCCGCATCTCTCGATCACGGCGACACATGACTCCGTGGTGCCGAGCGGAGCGGTGCTGGCCGCGGGGGATACGCTCACCATCGACGACTGTGGCCACAACGGCCTCATCTATCACGCCGCCGTGGCTCGTGAGATCGTGCGACGCGTGCGCACCATCCAGGCCGCCGCCGAGCTGTGCGCGGGCTTCTGACTCGGGCTGCTGCCGTCAGCACGCCCTAGCGCCAGTGACGACGCTCACTGACAGGGCGCGGCGTTGCCTTCGGCGGCGGGGCACTCCGTCGCATCCAACAGCGCGCGGCTCAGGTGCAGCAAACGACACGACAGGTTGTTGCCAGTGGCGGCAATGCTGTACGGCGAGTCGGGGGCGGCGTCCTGGAGCTGTGCGCAAGCGGCGTCGCACGCCGTTTGCGCGTCTGGGTCGGCACCCGGGAATGTCGTATGGAAATCCGACGCGCACGCGGTCTCGAGCAACCCGCAATACGACTCACAATTGCCGGTGCTGCCCGTGTCGGGCATCGCGGTGGAGCCGCAGTGACCGTCCCCGCCGGGTCCCGTGTGCGGGCAATGCGTCATCGGATCGAGGATCGCATTGTATGAGTGGTACTTGCGGCAGGCGACTGTATTACCGGTCTCGTCGTCCGCGGTACCAGGGGTCAGTGCGGCGCACACTGCTTTGCATTGCGCCAGCGACTCATACACCTGATAAACGCCCGAGCACTCGACCAGATTGAGCTGACAGTAGGAATCACAGTCCGGGACGGTCGTCGTTGGGTCCATGCCGAGGCAGGGGCCGTTGGCTTCGAGAGCCGCGTGGGGACAATGTTCGGTCGGGTCGACTGTCGCAGCGCTGGTGTGGACGAGCCGGCACTGCAGCGTGTCGCCGTAGTAATTCGAGTTCACGTCGAAGCTCATGGTGTCGGTCAGACCCGCGCACTGCGACGTGCAGTCCAGCGCAGAGGGTTCTTTCGGACAAGCGCCGGAAAATAGCGTGCAGTAACTCGCGCAGTTGCTCGCGCACGTGCCCTGCGTCGCGGGGCCGGCATGAGCGCAATACTCGGCTGCACCACCGGGTTCGTCGGTGCTCTGGGCGAGCGTGAGTTGATTGGTGCGACACGCGACAGTGTCGCCGGTCGGTTCGCTCGGGTCACCGACTGGCAGTAGCGCGCAGATACCGTAGCAAGTGTCGAGCGTGGAGTAGAGCGCAGACGTTCCGACGCACACCTGCTGCGCCAACGCGCAGTATGATTTGCACTGCTCGCTCGGGCCGTCGAATGTCCGGTCCTGGATACCGGCGAGCGCTTGGCAGGCGCCAAGTGCGCTAACCGAGAGGCTGATGACCAGGGCCAAGAGCGGCAAGCGAGCAGCGCGTGTCATCGGAACGCCCCTCCCAGGCCGAGGCCCGCAACATCGCGGCTGAGCAGCGGATGCAATTCCAGACGGGCTGACCGCTCGGGCTCGCTCGTCAGATACAAAACCAGGCCGGCGATGACGAATGCAGCGCCCGCCGTGATTGCGATGTTGGCGGCGACGGCCGCGTGCTTGGCGTCGTTCGTCAAGCTCACGCCGCGTTCGTCAGTGCAGGTCTTGCCGGCTGCGCAGAAACTCTCCGCGTCGCTGTTCTTGGAGATCGCGTGCACACCAAAGTACGAGCCGATGCCCAGACCGACGATGCCGATTGCGCCAGTGACGTAGGCGGCGGTGCGAGCGCCGCTGGCTTTCTCCGCGCTAACGCCGGTATCGTTCGTAGCAGTCGGATTCGCCGAGCTGGGCGTGGCGGCGACGGACGCCGAGCTCGCTCCCGTGCTCGGTAACGGGGCAGGCGGAGCGCCCACGGCTTGGGGGAGCGCCTTGAGGGCAGGAATTTGCAGGCTCTTTACGTCCGCATTGGCTGAGACGTCGATTTCCGCTTGGAACGCTTCATAGCCGTCCGCGCTGACGGCTACGTGATATTTCCCCGGGTCGACCGGGATTGCGAGCCCGAATAGGGAGGGCTCGATCGTCGCATTGTCGCGCGTGACACGCAGGCCCGTCAGCTGCGCGGTCTCTGGAGCGACCGAGATGGTGAGCTTCGAGAGCCCAGCTTGCAGTCGATCGGCGCGCCCCGCAGCGACGCGCGCGCGTTCAGTCTCGCCCTTGGCTTGTGCCGACGACGCGGCCTCTCGAAAAGTGGCCCACGCGCTCGCGCTACGCCCGGTCTTTTCGTAACACTCGCCCAGGTAGAGGAGCGTTCCGATCCCCGGGTCGATGCGTTCACTCTCCTCGAGCTTGGGACATGCATCGGCATAGCGACCGCCCTTCATCGCTTTGAGCGCGTCATCGAACAGTGACTCCGCGGCAGCTTTTTGCGCCGCGCCGGCCTCTGCGCGTGCGTGCGCAGGGACCAGCGTGCTCGTCCCGCACGCGAGCAACGTCGCGTAGGTGCGTAGCTTTCGGGACATCCTCATCGCCATGGTGAAGGCTTACCAAGTCTTGTGGCGCGCCGGGAGCGACAACGCCAAAAAGTGCAGAGCGTCGCGTGGTTCCAGCTGCAGAAGCGTCGCCTCTAGCGACGGCCGCCGAAATCACTGAGATCGCTAGCTTCCGAGCTCTTTCGGGCCGAAATAGCAGTCCCCGGTTTCGGTTTGGTGCCCGTTTGGACCGCTTTGGACTTCACTTCCGCTTGCTCAGGCAGGCCGGGTGCAGGCGGAGCGGTGGCCGCGGTGGCCGCGATCGCGGCGGCACTGCTGGAGGGCGCCGCGGGGCTCACTTGTAGAACGACTGCGGCCGACGGTGCGGCGGGGCCGGCGAGCACAGCGGGCTCGGCCGGCTTCAATTCCGGAGCAGCCGACGCAGCCGCGCCCGCCGCTGGCGCGCGCGTGCCGAGAAAACCAACGACGCCGACCAGCGCGAAGAGTCCAAAGCCAAGCCCGACGAATAGGCCCGTCCGCGAGCGAGCCGGAACCGGCGCGGCCGGTCCATCGGTCCTGCCCCACGAATCTATCGTGCCGCGTGCTGGCGGGGCGGTGAGCGGTGACCCCTGGATCGGCGTGATGACCAGCTGTGAGGGCGGGCGCGGCTGACTGACGGCGGGGCTCACCGAGCGAGCTGTTGCGGGCGCGCTAGCGAATGCAGACAGCGTGACATCCGTCGCGCCTTGCACACGGCTTGCACGGTCGACGTGGACTTGGCTCGAGCTACTACCGAACGGAGCTAGCGCGCGCGCCAGCTCACTGACCGTCGCGTAACGCTGTTGCCGGTCCTTGGCCAAACAGCGCATGACGGCATCTTCCAAGGCAGGCGAGACCTCCTGCCGAAGCTGCTGCATCGAAACAGGCTGATCATTGAGCAGGGACGCGCACAACGCCGGGATGGAATCACCGGTGTACGGCGGGCGCCCCGTGATCATCTCGTACAGCATGACGCCCAAGGACCAGATGTCGGTGCGCGTGTCGACATCCTTGGCTGAGCGCATTTGCTCGGGCGACATGTACAGCGGCGAGCCAATCAAGGCTGCCGTGCGCGTCAGGGACATTTCGGCGACGCTGCTTCCGAATAGAGACTTGGAGATGCCGAAGTCGAGCACCTTCACGATGCGAGTGCCGTCCGGGCGCATCGCCAAGAACAAATTCGCCGGCTTGAGATCGCGATGCACGATGCCGGCGGCGTGCGCCTCCGCGAGCGCTTCGAGCGCCTGCAACACGAAGTCGATGGCGTCCGAGATCGCGAGCAGGCCCCGCTGCATTTCTTGGGACACGTCGTGTCCGTCGAGGTATTCCATGACCATGTAGGGCAACCCGCCCTCCATGATGCCCACGTCGATCACGCGTGCCACGTGCTCGCTGCGGATCTTGGCGGCGGAGCGCGCTTCGCGCCGGAAGCGCTCCGCGGTGTCCGGTCGCTCCAGCGCGAGCGGGTGCAGAAACTTCACTGCAACGCGCTGCTCGAGCTCGAGGTGCCAGGCAGCGACGACGACGCCCATGCCTCCCGCGCCGAGGACCTTCTCGACCCGATACTTGCCGGCGAGAATTTGGCCTTCGCTTACGGGGGACTCAGCCATCGGGCGCCCCCGAGCCTAGCATGGCGAGGCGCTGTCCTCCCCAAGCGCCTCAGTCTTTCGGGCGATACGCCGGGAAGGGATTGAGGAACCAACTCGTGCCGGTGTTGCGGTACACGGTCAGACGCGCAAAATCGATGCCCAGGATCGCCGCGACGCCACGCGCGTCATGTGAGCCGACGCTCGCGTTTACGCCAAGTGCGACGCCCCAGGGAGCCCCGAGCCAAAGCGTGCCCTCACCGCCGACCGAGTCTTGTCCCCAAAACCGCTCGTACGGGCCTAAGTCCAGCGCGAGCCCGAAGCCGCCGTTTACGTAACCGCGCGACGCGCCACGAAAGAACAGAGCTAAATCGCTGCCGTAGCCGAAGTTTGGTTCCAGCGAGAACAGGCCGCCGAGCACAATCGGGTTCGACGGTGCCGTGCCGAGGCCAACCTGAAGCCGCATCGACGGCATGAGAGTGCGAGGGAGACCATTTTGCTGGAGTTGCGATATGCCACCCCCAACGAAGGCCCACGACGAAACGTCGGCACGTGCGCCGCGCGCCGTCAGGAGCAGCGCGCTCGCTACACCGAGGACCAGGAAAGCGTTGAGCCCAGCGCAGAGGGCACGCGCCGGCTGAAAGGATCGTTCTATGTTCACGGGTCGTGCTTCCAATCGCTATGCGAAATCCGCGAATGCGGCGAGCAGGCGATCGAGATCCTCGCGGCGGTGCTGCTCCGTAACGGCAATCAATAGTCGGTCGCTGAGCTTCGAATCGGCTCGGCCTAGATCGAACCCGGCGATCAGGCCGTGCTGCTCGAGCTTGCGGCACACCGCAGCAGCGTTGCCGCCTCGCACGCGGACGGCGAATTCATTGAAGAAGGGCGCTGGGGCAAAGCCGCGGCCATAGCCCGGCAAGGCCAGAATCTGATCATGTAGGTAGTGAGCTTTGGCCAAGCACTGGCGCGCGGTTTCGATGAACCCCGATTTGCCGAGGATACTCATGCGAATCGCGAGCGAGAGCGCGAGCAAGCCCTGGTTCGTGCAAATATTGCTGGTCGCGCGCTCGCGCCGGATGTGCTGCTCGCGCGTCGACAGCGTCAGCACGAAGCCGCGCTCGCCGTTCGAATCGACTGTTTCACCGCAGATACGCCCGGGCATTTGCTGCAAGAATTGACGGTCGTCGCGACACGCAAACAGGCCCACACCGGGCCCGCCGAATTGCGGCGGACAGGCGATGGCCTGGCCTTCACCCACCGCGATGTCAGCGCCGAGAGCGCCGGGCGACTCCGAGAGCGCGAGCGCATAGGGCTCGCTCGTGGCCGTGACTAGAAGCGCGCCTTGCTCGTGCACGGTCTGGGCGAGTGCGCGCAAATCCGCGAGCGGACCGACGAAGCTCGGATAGCCCACGATCACGGCGGCGGTGTCCTTGTCCACGGCGGCTGCCAGCAGAGAAGGACTGGGCGCGCCGTCGTCGCCGAAAGGCACCTCGACGCAGGACATGTCGTCACGGCCGGCCAAGTACGTCACGGTCACCGCGCGGTAGTCGGGATGCACCGATTGGCAGAGCACGACTTTGCCGCGCTTGGTCAAGCGGCAGGCCATCAGTGCGGCCTCTGCCGTGGCGCTGGCTCCGTCGTACAGACTCGCGTTCGAGAGCGGCAGCCCGAGCAGCTCGCTGACGATGGTTTGATACTCCCAAATCGCCTGCAGCGTGCCCTGCGCGACCTCTGGCTGGTACGGCGTGTACGAAGTGTAGAACTCACTCCGCAGCAGTAGCTGATCGACAGCCGGCGGAATGTGATGAGCGTACATGCCCGCGCCGAGGAAGCTGACGAGGTCGGCGCCGGTATTCTTGCGCGACAAGTCGCGCAAATGCCGCATCAGCGCCGCTTCACCCAGTGAGGGCTCCAAGGCCAAATCGCCCGAGAAACGAGCGGCTTCGGGAATGCTTTGGAAGAGCTCGTCGAGTGACGCTTTGCCGATCGTTCCGAGCATCGCCGCGATGTCTTCGGGCGTGTGGGGCAGGTAGCGCATTCAGTGATCCGAGTGCGAGAGATGCTCGGCGTAGGCCTGGGGATCGAGCAGCTCGCTCGGACCAGCGTCGGGTGCGATCGCGACCATCCAACCTTTGCCCCAGCAATCCTCGTTGATGAGCTCCGGGCTGCTCTCGAGCGTGTCGTTGATGCGCGTGATCTTACCGCTGACCGGCGCGAACAGATCGCTCAGCGTCTTGACGCTTTCGATCGTGCCGAATGCTTTGCCCGCCTTGACGGCGTCGCCCACCTTCACGTCCAGGCTGACGAGCGTGATATCGCCGAGCGCGTCGACCGCAAACGCGGTGATCCCCACCACGAGCTCTCCGCCTTCGGTGCGGGCCCATTCGTGGTCCTTGGTGTATTTGCGGTCGTCTTTGACTTCTTTGGGGCTCGACATCGCTCGGCTGATCTCCTCGGTAGGTCGTAAGCTAGTTGCTCTTGCGCTTGTAGAAGGGCGTCTTCACGATCTCGGCCGGGATCTGCTTGCCGCGGCAGTCGACCAGGAATTGTGTGCCGACGGCGCTGTGCGCGATCGGAAAATAGCCGAGCCCGATACTCTTACCGAGCGTCGGGGACGGCCCACCCGACGTGCACACGCCGCTCACGACGCCAGCGCTGTCGAGCAACGGGTACCCGTGGCGCGCGATGCCGCGCCCCTTCATTTCGAAGCCAATCAAGGTGCGACGTAGGCCACGCTCCTTGATTTCGAGCAGCGCTTTTTTGCCGACGAAGCTCGGTTTGTCGAGTTTTACGACCCAGCCCAAGCCCGCTTCCAGTGGGTTCGTGGTCTCGTCGATGTCGTTGCCGTACAGTGACAAGCGCGCGTCGAGGCGCAGCGTGTCGCGTGCGCCCAGCCCAATGGGCTCGATGCCGTCGACGGCACCAGCCTCGAGCAGCGTGTCCCACAGGGCCGGCGCGTCGCGCCAAGCGCAAAACAGCTCGACACCGTCCTCGCCCGTGTAACCCGTGCGCGCGATGGTGCACGCGACACCAGCCACTGTCCCGTGTGCGAAGCGGAACGACTTCAGGGTCGTCAGGTCCAGCGTTACGCCAGCGCGCGAGAGGATGCCGAGAGCCTTCGGGCCTTGTAGCGCCAGCAGCGCTGTCTCGTCACTGAGATCGCGAAACTCACAGACGCCGCGCGCGGCCGCCGCGAAGTGCGCCGAGATCTTGTCGCGGTTCGAGGCGTTGCACACCACGAGCACGTCGTTCTCCGCGCGCCGATACACGATCAGGTCGTCGAGAATGGTGCCCTGCTCGTTGCAGCAGCAGGTGTAGGTGGCTTGCCCGTTGGCGGCACGCGCAATGTCGTTCGTGATCAACGAATTGACTAGCTCGAGCGCCCGATCGCCTTGCAGCTCGAGCTCTCCCATATGCGAAACGTCGAATAGTCCGGCCCGCTCGCGGACGGCTTGGTGCTCGAGCGAGATCCCCTTGTACTGAATGGGCATTTCCCAGCCCGCGAACGGCACCAGGCGCGCGCCGAGGCTCTGGTGTCTTTCGTACAACGGCGTGCGCTTCAATAACTCGGCACTCACCCAGCCCGCGTACCGCGACCCGG